>ENA-UOJN01000048-UOJN01000048.1-human-gut-metagenome-genome-assembly--contig:-C125IIP-NODE-48-length-86741-cov-60.048059_pt1 | contig 86741 bp, 76 predicted proteins | sample MGYA00242350_ERZ723897 | MGnify/ENA metagenome assembly ERZ723897 | reverse complement strand
CACAGTCCTTTTGACCGACAGTGATGACCGCTGCACCCCGCCCGCGAGTACACACTGTCAAATTCGCACCTGCTGTCCCCGCGCCAAGGGGTCCTTAGACCGTAGGTCTAAGTGGTTTTCTTTGGTAACTTTCTTTTTACAAAAAAAGAAAGTTACTCGTGCCGGGGCACGAAACTCCCCATCCCGCGCCCGCAGGCGCAAAAAAAGAGACGGCCCTCGCCGTCTCTTTTTGTATCTCATCAGTTGTCCGTGCGGTTCCGCCACTCCAGCTCCTGCTCCAGCTCGAATTTCAGCTTCTTGTTCTCCTCCACCAGCGTGTCGTAGTGGGTGCCCTGCACGTAGTACTTCACGAACGCAAACGTGGCCTCGTTGAACTCCTCCTCCGTGTACTCCGGCAGCAGGGAGCCGTTCTTCCGGCGCAGACCGGTGACCTCGATCACCACCAGCCGGCGGTGCTCCTCGGACAGCTGAAACAGCTTCAGCTGCTCGGGAATCTCCAGCTCCAGATCGCAGCGCTCGTTGACGATCTCCAGCAGACGGCGCTGCTCCGGCTTGGCGGACACGATGACGCCGTGCTCGGCAAACAGCCGCTTCAGATAGCTGGCGGAGACCTCCTCCCGGGTAATGGTGCCCTTGCCGATGCCGGTGAGCATGGTGTTGGACAGGTTCAGGCTCACATAGACCTCACTGCCGGTCTTCGGGTATTTCATGGACGTACCTCCTGATGTTCCGTTTTATTCGCCTCGCGGGCGTGGCTTCGTTCTGCGTATACCGTACCACATTCTATAAGAAATTGCAACTATTATATGATAAAAACACGGTATTTTTCTCAAAAATACATGGTTTTCATCATCCCAAACGTACCAAACATTTTATACGCGCCTCCCAGCCGCCCCGGCAAACTTTCCCTATTCAAACGCCCCGCGATGTGATACAATGTTGCCATAGCACAGTGCGGGCAGGCACACCTGCCCGACACGATAAGGACAAGGGGGCTCTGCCATGAACATCCAGCGCGCCTATGTGGAGATCACCAACCTCTGCAACCTCCACTGCGACTTCTGCGCCGGCCACCACCGGCCGCTGATGGCCATGCGTACCGACGACTTTGCGGTGGCGGCCAAAAAGCTGCGTGCTGTCACGCAGTATATCTACCTCCACGTTATGGGCGAGCCGCTGCTCCACCCGGAGCTGGGGAAAATTTTGGATACCTGCGCCCAGCTGGACTTCCGTGTCTGCATCACCACCAACGGCACGCTCCTACCCAAAAAGTTGGATATCCTGCTTGCCTGCCCCGCCCTGCATAAGGTAGCCGTCTCTCTCCATTCCTTCGAGGGCAACCACCTGAACGTGCCCCTGGAGGACTACGTCACCGGCTGTCTCCGCAGCTGCCAGAAGCTGGCCGCCGCTGGGGTCAACTGCACCCTGCGCCTGTGGAACAGCGGCATGCCCCAGGCCCTGAACCCGGAGATCGAGCGCATCCTGGGCGAGCTCACCGGGCAGAATACCGCCCACCTCCCCGAGGATATGCTCCACAACCGCCGCCTGGCCCCCCGCATCTACATACAGAAGGACGAGCACTTCTACTGGCCCGGCGACGAGAACAACGACTGCCCCGACGACACCCAGTACTGCTACGGCCTGCGCCGCCAGCTGGGCGTGCTGTGCGACGGCACCGTGATCCCCTGCTGTCTGGACAGCGAGGGCCGGCTGGCCCTGGGCAACATTTTCCACCAGAGCCTGGACTACATTCTCAACACGCCCCGGGCCCAGCGCATCCGCCGCGGCTTTGACTGCCGTGAGCCCGCCGAGGCCCTCTGCCGCCGCTGCCACTACGCCTCCCGCTTTAATATACCTTTACCACAGAGCAACAAAAAGTAACGATCAGACAACAGCATTTGAAAATAAATGGCATACAAGAGTAACAAAAACAGCAACCAAAGCTCCCAAAAAATACCGGTCCCGCTGGCCTCTCTGCCGGCAGTCCTGCTGCCCTGGTACGACCGGGAAAAACGTTCTCTCCCTTGGCGAGATATCGTTACGCCTTATCGCACCTGGGTGTCGGAGATCATGCTCCAGCAGACGCGCGTACAGGCGGTACTGCCCTATTTTGAGCGGTTTATGGCCGCCGCGCCGGACGTGCCCGCCCTGGCGGAGTTAGCGGAGGACCGCTTGCTCTCCCTATGGCAGGGCTTGGGCTATTACAGCCGCGCCCGCAGCCTGCAGCGCTCCGCCCGCGTCATGGTGGACCAATACGGCGGCTGTCTCCCTGACACGTACAGCGACCTGATACAGCTCCCCGGCATCGGCGACTATACGGCGGGCGCGATACTCTCCATCGCCTTTAATAAAGCCGTTCCTGCCGTTGACGGCAACGTACTGCGTATCGCGGCACGGCTGACCGCCTGCGGCGATAACGTCCTTGACCCGCGGACACGCCAGCACGTCCGCGATACGCTGGCGGCCGTCATGCCCACCGACCGCCCCGGCGATTTTAACCAGGCCATGATGGACCTGGGTGCCGCAGTCTGCTTGCCAAAAAATCCCAACTGCGAAAGCTGTCCCGCCGTAAGCCTTTGTGCCGCAAAGGCTGCGGGGCTTCAGTCCCGGCTGCCGGTACGGGAAAAAAATACCGCCAAGCCGGAAAAGGACCTGACGGTCTTTCTGCTGACCACCCCCGATGGCCGCACAGCCCTGCGCCGCCGCCCGGAAACGGGCCTGCTCTCCGGCCTGTGGGAGTTTCCCAACACCGCGGGTGAATTGACGGAAACCCTTGCGGCACAACAGCTTCTGGACTGGGGACTCACGCCGCTTTCCTGGGAGAAGCGCTTTTCGGACAGGCATATCTTTACCCATCTCCGCTGGAATATGACGGTATTTCGCTTAACCGTCGCTGGCGACGGCCCTCCGGACTGGGTCTGGGCATCTGATGACCGGGATCTCTACCCCATGCCCACCGCCTTCAAAAAGTTGGAAAATAAATAAAATCGTATGCAAATAAAGGAGAAACAGGGATGGCACAGTTGTATTTTAAGTTCGGCGCCATGGGCTCCAGCAAGACGGCCAACGCGCTGATGGCACGGTTCAACTACGAGGAGCGCGGCCAGGAGACGCTGCTGGTAAAGCCCCGTCTGGACACCCGCGACGGCGACCACATGGTCTATTCCCGCATCGGCCTGAAGCACCCCTGCATCTACTTTGATGAGATGCGCGAAATGTCGGAAACCGAACTGCAGACCTATGCCTGTATTATCATCGACGAAGCCCAGTTTCTGACAAAAGATGAGGTCTATTACCTCGTCCACCTCGTCGATGACTGCAGCATCCCCGTCATCTGTTACGGTCTCCGCGCCGACTTCAAGGGCGACTTGTTCCCGGGCAGCTACCACCTGCTGGTGCTGGCGGACAAGCTGGAGGAGGTCAAAACTATCTGCTGGTGCGGCAAAAAAGCGGCCTTTAACGCCCGTTTCGACGAAAACGGCCATGTGGTAAAGGAGGGCGCACAGGTGGTGCTGGGTGCCAACGACAAGTATATCGGCCTGTGCCGCCGCCACTGGATGGCCGGCGACCTGGGCCCGGATTTTGACATCCACAAGGTATGATCTGCACCTTATGTCCCCGTAACTGCGGGGCAGAGCGCACTGCGGAGCACGGCAGCGGATTCTGCGGTATGCCCGCCGGACTGCGGGTGGCACGGGCCATGCTGCACCAGTGGGAGGAGCCGCCCATCTCCGGCACAAATGGCGCAGGAACGGTGTTTTTCTCCGGCTGTACCCTGCGGTGCTGCTACTGTCAGAATGGCAGCATTTCCGCCGGTGGTCAGGGAAAGGATATCTCCACGGCGCGGCTGCGGGAGATATTCGACGAGCTGATTTCCCGGGGCGCACACAACATCGAGCTGGTGACGCCCACTCATTTCCTGCCGTGGATACTGCCGGCCCTGGAGCCAAAGCTTCCGGTACCGGTGGTGTACAACTGCGGTGGGTATGAAAAGGTCGATACGCTGCGGCAGCTGGAAGGAAAGGTAGACATATATCTACCGGACCTGAAATATGCCGACGGCGCGCTGGCTAAGGCACTCTCCGGGGCGGAGGACTACTTTCCCACGGCCTGCGAAGCCATACGGGAGATGTTTCGTCAGGTGGGACGGCCGGTGTACGACGAGAACGGACTGATGAAACAGGGTGTGATCCTGCGGCACCTGGTACTGCCGGGGTATCTGAACAACACCCGGCAAGTGCTGGACTGGATCGCGGAGACCTTCGCGCCCGGTGACGTGGTGGTATCGCTGATGAGCCAGTATACGCCGCCGGCTGGCATGACGGGCCGGCTGGCGCGGCGGGTGACGGCGGCGGAGTACCGGGCGGCAGTGACCTATATGCGGAACTGCGGCATTGAGGACGGCTTCGTGCAGGAACGGACCTCCGCCGAGGAGGCCTACACGCCGGCTTTTGACGGAACAGGCGTATAAACGCAAAAAAAGAAAGCCCAAAAGGGCTTTCTTTTTTTGCTGTTATCGGGCCTGGGCACGGTCATAGGAGACCACCACGCGGCGGTTGGGCTCAGTACCCACGGAGTAGGTGGTGACACCGGGGACATCCTGCAGGGCGGCGTGGATCACATGGCGCTCGTAGGCATTCATGGGCTCCAGGGTCACACTGCGGCGGTACTTCTGTACCTTGGTCGCCACCTTGCGGGCCAGGCTCTCCAGACTCTGCTCACGGCGGGCACGGTAGTTCTCGGCATCCATCTGGACGCGAACACGCTTGCTGTCGCTGCCGGTGTTGATGGCATAATTGGTCAGCTGCTGGATGGCATCCAGCGTCTCGCCGCGATGACCGATCAGCTGACCCAGACGCTCGCCCACCAGAATGACCTTGTAGCGGCCCTTCTCCACCTCGTAGACCTTGACCTCGGCGGCACTGTCCATATGCTGGAGCAGACCGGAGACGAAGGCGATGATACGCTTGGCATTATCGTCATCACACTCGGGCAGGTCGATGGCCGGGGCCACAGGGGCAGGACGCTCCTTTTTCTCGGGGCGGGGACGGTCGCTGCGGTCGGGACGGCTCTGTCGGTCCTGACGGGGTTTGTCAGCCTTGGGCGCCGCCGGCTTAGCGGGGACGGCGGGCTTGGGCTCCGCTTTGGGGGCTGCAGGGGTCTCGGGGATGATCTTCACCTCGGCGGGGGCGGCAACGTCTGCCTCCTCGGGACCATAGGTGATACGGATACGGGCGGGGGTGGCGCCGATGCCCAGGAAGCCGGTCTTGGCACGCTCCAGAATGGAGACAGACACGTCATCGCGGTCCATACCCAGCTGCTCAAGGCCTTTACGCAGCGCCTCGTCCTCAGTCTTGCCCGTTACGTCGATATAACTCATAGACAAAACTCCTTATTCGTCGTAGTGTTCCTCGCGGTAGGCGCGGCCCCGTGCGTAGGGACGGTTGCCCACCTTGCCGGCTTCCGTGGTGCTCTCGCCGGTCTTTTTCTTTTTGGGCTGGGGCTGGGGCTTCTTGCCGCCCTTGGACTGGGCCTGCTGCTCCAGCTGACGGTTGTAGTTCTCGCGGGCAGCCTGCATCTTGGCGTAGCGGGCCTCGCGCTTCTGGCGCTCCTTGTCGGTCTCCTCGCGGTCCAGCACCTTAGAGAAGTGCTTGTTCAGCACCTGCTCCTGAATGCAGGAGAAGGCGGCGTTGGCGATCCAGTAGACGCACAGAGCGGCGGGAAGGATATAACCCATCCACACCGTCATCAGGGGCATCATGTAGAGCATCGCCTTGGATGAGCCGTTCATGTTGCTGTTGCCGTTGGTCTTCATGGAGATGCGGGTCATCAGGAACTGCAGCGCGGCGGAGATCAGCGGCATGAGCATGATGCCGATGACGGGCCAGCCGCCGGAGGGGAACTGGCTGAACAGATCCTTGGGCACGGCGGACAGGTCCATGCTGAGGAAGGTGTAGTTCAGGTCGATAAGACCATCGAATTTGCCCTCGAAGCTGGACCAGTTATCGTGGATGAACTTGGCCAGATAGATCTGGTCATAAGCAGAGGCCTGACCACTGGCGCCGGACACATACCCCAGGGACACCGCCAGCTCGGTGATCTTGGCGATGACCTCATTAGACAGGGACATGAAGTAGCGCAGAGGTGTGCGGATGATGTAGTACAGGGCGATCAGTATGGGGAAGGGCAGGAAGGACCACAGGCACCCGGACATGGGGTTGACGCCCTCGCGGGCATAGAGGTCCGCGATCTCCTGCTGCTGCTTTTCTTTGTTATTGGCGTATTTCTTCTGGATCTCCTGCACCTTGCTGTTCATGCGGCCCATGCGGAGCATACTCTTCTTGCTCTTGAGCTGGAAGGGAAGCAGCACCAGCTTGACGATCAGGGTGAAGAGGATCAGAGCGACGCCGTAAGAGCCCGTCCAGGTATAGAACAGGCGGGTGAGCCACGCGAACGGCACACAGATGTAGTAGCCGAGTTGTGCGAACATAGGCTTTTATTCCTCCGTAGTTTTTTGAGGGGGGTTGGTTCAGGGCACCGGATCATACCAGCCGCCCTTGTGATGGTGGAAGGGATGGCACCGCATAAGACGCTTGAAGGCCAGCCAGCCGCCCTTGGCCGCACCGTATTTCTCGACCGCCTCAAGGGCGTACTGCGAGCAGGTGGGGATATAGCGGCAGCGGGGCGGGAACAGGGGCGAGACGGCCCGGCGATAAAAGCGGATGGCGGAGAGAAGAAGTCTTTTCATACGTCCTCCCGCAGCAATCCCAGCTCTGCAAGGCAGCGGAGGTATTGCTTTTCCAGCTTGTGATAGGGCAGCTCGGCGGCACGGACACGGCCCACCATGATAATATCCCAGCCGGGGAGCATATCGGCCCTGTGCAGGCGATAGAGCTCACGAAACCGGCGGCGGACACGGTTGCGGACCACGGCGTGGCCCAGCTTGGTGGAGACGGTGACGCCCAGGCGGGTCATGCCCTGTCTATTCTTCAGGCAGTAGACCACCACGCCGCCGGAGACGGCAGACCGGCCCCTGCGGTAAATGCGGCGGAAGTCGCTGTTTTGCTTCACCGTTACTCTTGCGTCCATAGTTCCCTCGCTATACTGGTTTTGCCTCGCCAGATACACCGATAGGGACGGGGATCTCGATCCTCCGTCCCTCAGGGCTTATCTGTATGTGCGATGCACCTTCCGTGACCTCAATGGGTCAGACGGGCACGACCCTTGGCACGACGACGGGCCAGAACCTTGCGGCCGTTGCGGGTGGCCATTCTCTTGCGGAAGCCGTGCTCCTTGGAGCGCTGACGCTTCTTGGGCTGATAGGTACGGAACATTGCATGACACCTCCATTTTTAAGATTATCCGGCGGGACAACAAGGCCCCGCGCTTACTCGACAGCGGTGAGATATTCACCGCCGCAGTAAACATTTCCACGCCTGTTGCACATCTGCGTGCAACCACGCGGAGTATATTATACAGATACAGAGGGGCACTGTCAACAAAAATTTACCCACAAGCGCCCGTTTTTGCGGGAAAAACAGGAAAAAAGCCGGCAGTTTATATTTAGAATAGGTGTAGACTTCCGGCGTGTTTTCTGCTATAATGTGGTGGGATATTTTGCGGCGGTATACCCCCCGCCATTTTACTGCGGAGGAAAACAGACAGCCTCCGCCGAAAGGGGAGCTTTTGCTTGAATTCCATGAAAGACCTGTGGGACAGCGTGCTCAAGCGGCTGAGCCATGAGCTGTCCGAGACCACCATCAACACCTGGTTCGACGAGGTAACGGTGGTGACAATGGAGGACTCGGCCTTCGTTCTCCATTGCAGCAATACCTTTAAAAAAAGCACCATCGAGGCCCGGTTTCTGCCACACATCAAGGCGGCACTGCGGGACCTGTTCTCCACGGACCTGGAGGTAAAAATTCTGGACGATCAGCAGCTGGCGGCTTATCACGGCGTGGCGCCGGACAGGCCAGGCGATCTGTCAGAGTCAGAGGCCTTCACCTTTGAGACGTATGTGGTGGGACCCCAGAACAAGCTGGCCTTTGCCGCCGCCAAGGCGGTGACCGAGAAGCCCGGAGAGAACTACAATCCGCTGTTTATCTACGGTGACAGCGGACTGGGCAAGACGCACCTGCTGTACGCTATCGCCAACGCCCTGCGGAAAAAGCGGCCGGAGGCACGGATCGTCTACGTGAAGGGCGACGACTTCACCAATGAGCTGATCGCCTCCATCCGGGAGAACCGCAACGCGGAGTTCCGGGAAAAGTACCGGCAGACGGATATCCTGCTGATGGACGATATCCAATTCATCGCCGGCAAGATACAGACCCAGGAGGAGTTCTTCCATACCTTCAACACCCTGTACGAGTCCGGCCGGCAGATCGTGCTGACGTCAGACCGGCCTCCCAAGGAGATCACTCAGCTGGAGGACCGGCTGCGGACCCGGTTCGAGTGGGGCCTGATGGTGGATGTGGCGCCGCCGGACTTTGAAACACGGTTCGCCATCGTGCAGAATAAGGCAGCCATGCTGGGCGTGAAGCTGCCCAATGAGGTGACGGACTACATCGCGGAGAACATCACCTCCAACGTGCGGCAGATCGAGGGCACGCTGAATAAGATACTGGCCTATCGGGATCTGCTGGACGACCAGGTCAACGAAGAGACCGTCAGCCGGGCCATCCGTGATATGCTGAAGAAGAGCAACGACTTTGCCCCCACCCCCAGCATCATCGTGGGATACATATGCAGCTACTTCCATGTGGACGAGGAGACGCTGCGGGGACAGAGCCGCAGCCGCGATGTGGTGGCCGCGCGGCAGATCGCCATGTATCTCATCCGCCGTATGACCTCCATGAGCCTGAACGACATCGGCAAGGAGTTCGGCGACAGGGACCACTCCACTATTCTGCACTCTCTGGACAAAGTGGAGAGCACGATGCGCTCCGACCCCGCCTTTGCCGAAAAGGTGAAGGAGATCACCACCAACATCAACAGCAAAAAGTGAAAAACGCGGGTGCTGGGGGAGAGGGAACGAAAGGGCAAGGTTTTCCCCATTTCCTGTGTAATCCACGTGGAAAATCTGTGTAACATCCGCATCACACATGAAGCTGTGGGAAACCCGGCGTATTTTCCATAACGGTATGTCTATAAAAAAGCCGATAACAGCGCGGGATAAACATGGATGTCCACATAAAATTTCCCTACTAATAAGACTACTGAAATAAAAGATTAGTTTATGATTTGATTTAGAAAAACAGAACCGCTTTTTTGCATAGGGCTGATCTTTCAGACAGCGCAGGCGGCAATGACTTTCGGAAAGCGAGGAACGACGGATATGGTGAAATTTTCCTGTGAAAAGGCACTGGTACAACAGGCGGTGGCCGCGGTGTCCCGGGCGGTGGCGGCTAAAAGCTCCATCCCGGCGCTGGAGGGTATCCTGCTGGAGTGCGGCGATGGACTGCGGATGTCCGGCTATAATATGCAGACCGGCATACGCACCACGGTAGAGGCCGCAGTGTCCGAGGCAGGGCACATCGTGCTGAACGCCAGACTGTTCGGCGAGATGATCCGCCGCCTGCCGGATGATATGGTGACCTTTGAGGCAGACGACAAGCTCAACGTGAAGCTGAACTGCGGCGATGCCAGCTTCGAGCTTCCCGGCCTCAGCGCCGACGACTATCCGGAGCTGCCGGAGGTGGACGACCAGTTCTCCGTCACACTGGAGCAGCGGACGCTGAAGGCTATGATCAACCAGACCAGCTTTGCTGTTTCCGTCAATGAGGCCCGTCCCATCCACACCGGCGCCCTGTTTGAGATCAGCGACAAGGGACTGACCATGGTGGCGGTGGACGGCTTCCGTCTGGCACTGCGCCGCGAGCCGCTGGAGCACATCGACGGCGGGGCCTTTAAGTTCGTGGCCCCGGGCGCCGCCCTGAACGAAGTGGAGAAAATATGCGCCGACACCGACGACATGGTGACGGTGACCCAGGGCAAGCGCCATCTGATGTTCGAGGCCGGGGCTACCCAGCTGATATGCCGCCGGTTGGAGGGTGAATTCCTGGACTACAAGAATGCCATACCTACCACCAACCCCATCTGCATCGAGGTGGACAACAAGACGATGATCGAAAGCCTGGACCGCGTCAGCGTGGTCATCAGCGAGAAGCTGAAAAGTCCGGTACGATGCCTGTTCAGCCAGGACCGGGTGTATATGTCCGCCCGGACCGGAAACGGCGAAGCCCGGGATATCTGCCCCGTCCGCGGCGACGGACAGGAGCTGGAGATCGGCTTCAACAACCGCTATCTCATGGACGCCCTGCGCTATGCCCCGGCGGACACGGTGAAAATGCAGCTGAACACCGGTATTTCGCCCTGTATTATCACGCCTGTAGATGACAGTGACAACTTTCTTTATATGGTGCTGCCGGTGCGCCTGAAGGCGCAATAAAGGCACATCTCTTGTGCCCTGCCACCGTTACACCTCCTCGACATACACCCGGTACGCCGTCGTTGGTTTGCCATCGGCAGAACGCAGGAGCTGCACCTTTATCGAACTGTGTGCGCGCTTTTTATTGAAGAAAAAAACGGCATATGATATCTATGAACGAGGTTCATTATTATGGAGACTATCACCATCACAACGGAATATATCAAATTGCAGGATCTGCTGAAGTTTGCCGCGGCGGTAGAGACCGGCGGCGAGGCCAAGCTCGTCATCCAGGAGGGTGACGTGACGGTCAATGGCGAGGTGTGCACCATGCGGGGCAAGAAGATCCGGCCCGGCGATGTGGTGTCCTTCAATGGGCAGATGCTGACGGTGACGTATGAGAGTTGACGCCCTGCACCTGCAGGGCTGGCGGAACTACGGCACGCAGGCGCTGACGTTCGACCCCAGCTGCAACGTTATTTACGGAGAGAACGCCCAAGGAAAAACAAATCTGCTGGAGGCCATCGTATATCTTAGCTGTGGAAAAAGTCCCCGCGCCCACGGAGACAAGGAGCTGATCGGCTTTGATATGCAGGAGGCCGCGCTGTTGGGAAATATCTTTTCCCGGCAGCGGGAATTTGTGACGGACATACGCCTCTCCCGCGGAAAGCGGCGGAAAATGACCGTTAACGGTGTGCCCGCCAAAAACAGCGCCGCCCTGTCCGACGTGCTGCATACGGTGTTTTTTGCGCCGGAGGATCTGTTTTTGATCCGGGCCGGTGCGGCGGAACGGCGGCGGTTCATGGACCTGTCGCTGTGCCAGCTGCGGCCGCGGTACGCCGAGGCGCTGAGCCAGTACAGCCGGCTGTATGAGCACAAGACCCGCATCCTGCGGGACAGCGAGGACAAGCCAGAGCTTTTGGACCTGCTGCCGGAATTCAACGAAGGCCTGTGCCGCAGCGGCGCAGTGCTGGTAGGCTATCGGGCGCGGTTCTGTGCGGCGCTGGCGGAATATGCCCGACAGGCACACTATGAGTGCAGCGGCGAGAGGGAGGAACTGACCCTGACGTACCAGACCGTCAGGACCGTCGCCGACCCGCTGGGCAGTCAGGCAGATATCTACGCGGCGCTGGCGGCACATATGGAGAGCCATCAGGCGGCGGAGCGTGCGTCGAAGCTGTGTCTCTCCGGCGCCCACAAGGACGATATCGAGGTGCTGGTCAACGGGCGCAGCGCGCGGCAGTTCTGCTCGCAGGGGCAGGTACGGACGGCGGCACTGAGCCTGAAGCTGGCGGAGCGCGAGATACACAAAAACGCCATGGGGGAGTATCCGGTAATGCTGCTGGACGATGTGCTCAGCGAGTTGGATCCCCGGCGGCAGGAATACGTACTGAATCGCATCAGCGGCGGACAGGTGTTTATCACCTGCTGCGAAAACGACCGGCTGGACACGCTGCTCAGCGGCAGGGTGTTCCATGTGCGGGGCGGGGAGGTACTGTGATGGCGTATCTGCACATTGGTATGAACGTGATGGTGGAGGACCGGCGGGTCATCGGTATCTTTGACCTGGACAACACCTCTACCTCAAAAAAAACGAGAGAGTTTTTACAGGGAGCTGAGCAGGAGGGCGTGGTACAGAGTGCCTGCGAGGACATACCGCGGTCCTTCGTGGTGTGTGACCATCCCTATCACCGGCAGATCGTGTATCTGTCGCAGATCAATTCCCGGACGCTGGGCAAGCGGGTCCAAGGAAAAGGAGAGTAGTACATGGCAGAACTGGAAAAGACCGTGGTGGATACGGAATATAACGCATCAGAAATACAGGTACTGGAGGGGCTGGAGGCTGTGCGGAAGCGGCCGGGCATGTATATCGGTTCTACCAGCGCCAGCGGTCTGCACCACCTGGTATATGAGATCGTGGACAACGCCATCGACGAGGCGCTGGCCGGCTACTGCACGGACATTACCGTGACCATCAACGAGGGTGACACCATCACCGTCACCGATAACGGCCGTGGTATTCCCGTGGATATTCAGGCCCAGACGGGCCGGCCCGCCCTGGAGGTGGTGTTCACCGTGCTGCACGCCGGCGGCAAGTTCGGCGGCGGAGGCTATAAGGTCTCCGGCGGCCTGCACGGCGTGGGCGCGTCCGTGGTGAACGCTCTGAGCGAGTGGCTGACGGTGCAGGTACACAAGGACGGCAAAATCTATGAGATGAAATTCTCCCGGGGCAATATCACCCAGGAGATGAAGGTCATCGGCGAGACGGACCATACCGGCACCACCGTGACCTTTAAGCCGGACCCGGAGATGTTCGACACGTTGGAGTATGACTACGAGACGCTGCACACCCGTATGCGGGAGCAGGCGTTCCTGAACGCCGGTCTGCGGATCACTATCAGCGACGCCCGGCCGGGCAGAGAGAAGTCCGAGGCCATGTGCTATGAGGGCGGCATCCGGGAGTTCGTTACCTACATCAACCGGAACAAGACCCCGCTCCACGAGGAGGTCATCTATCTCTCCGGCGCCAAGGGCGACAGCACGGCGGAGATCGCCATCCAGTATAACGATGGCTACAACGAGACGCTGGTGTCCTTCGCCAACGATATCCATACGCCGGAAGGCGGCATGCACGAGACGGGCTTCAAGGCGGCCCTGACCCGCGTACTGAATGCCTACGGCCTGAAATACAACATGATAAAGGAAGGCGACAAGGTGTCCGGCGAGGACGTGCGCGAGGGTATCACCGCCGTGATCTCCGTGAAGCTGACGGAGGCGCAGTTCGAGGGACAGACCAAGGCCAAGCTGGGCAACGCCCACATCCGCACGCTGGTGGACAGCATCGTCAACGACCAGCTGGCGGTGTATCTGGAGGAGCATCCGGTGGTGGCGCGCACCATTCTGGACAAGGCCATGACCGCCAACCGCGCCCGGGAGGCGGCACGCAAGGCGCGGGAGTCCATCCGCCGCAAGACGGTGCTGGGCGGCGCGGCCATGCCGGATAAGCTCCGGGACTGCAACGAGAATAACCCCGAGCTGACGGAGCTGTACATTGTGGAGGGCGACTCCGCAGGCGGCTCCGCCACGGCGGGGCGCGACAGCCGGTTCCAGGCCATCCTGCCCCTGTGGGGCAAGATGCTCAACGTGGAGAAGGCGCGGGTGGACAAGGTCTACGGCAACGACAAGCTGCAGCCCGTCATTATCGCGCTGGGCGCAGGTATCGGTGAGGAGTTCGACGAGAACAAGCTGCGGTACCACAAGGTCATTATTATGGCGGATGCCGATGTGGACGGCGCCCATATCCGCACCCTGCTGCTGACCTTCTTCTTCCGGTATATGCGGCCCCTCATTGAGGAGGGCTATGTCTACTCCGCCGTGCCGCCGCTCTATAAGCTGACCCGGGGCAAGACCTCCCGGGTGGCCTACTCCGACGAGGAGCGGGATCGTATCTCCGCGGAGATGCGCGGCGGCAATCCCAACGTGACCATCAACATCAGCCGGTTCAAGGGTCTGGGCGAGATGGACGCCCACGAGCTGTGGGAGACCACCATGGATCCCACCACCCGTACCCTGCGGCGCATCACGCTGGATGACGCGGTGAAGGCCGACGCCACGTTCACCGTCCTCATGGGCGAGAAGGTGGAGCCGCGTAAGGAATTTATCGAGCGCAAAGCACAGTACGCTGTGAATCTGGATTATTAAGGAGGGCTGGAATCTATGAGCAAAAAGCCCCAATACGACCCTGCGGAGATCCGCTTCCCCGACCAGCATATCGTGGAGTCCCCGCTGGTCCCGGAGATGGAGAAGTCCTATATCGAATATGCCATGTCCGTTATCGTAGGCCGCGCCCTGCCCGACGTGCGCGACGGCCTGAAGCCCGTACACCGGCGTATTCTCTACGCCATGTACGAGGACAACCTGACCTCTGACAAGCCCTTTAAGAAGTCCGCCACCTGCGTGGGCGACGTGCTGGGCCGGTATCACCCCCACGGCGACGCCTCCGTGTACGACGCGCTGGTGCGTCTGGCGCAGGATTTCTCCATGCGCTACATGCTGGTGGACGGCCACGGCAACTTCGGATCCGTGGATGGCGACCCCCCGGCCGCCTACCGATACACCGAAGCCCGCCTCAGCAAGATCTCCAACGAGATGCTGCGGGACATCGAAAAGGACACGGTGGACTGGGATCCCAACTTCGACGAGAGCCGGAAGGAGCCGCGGGTACTCCCCTGCCGCTTCCCCAACCTGCTGGTGAACGGCTCCAGCGGTATCGCCGTGGGCATGGCCACCAACATCCCGCCCCATAACCTGCGGGAGGTCATCGGCGCGTGCATCTGCGTGCTGGACGACCCGGACGCCACCCTCGGCGACCTGATGGAGCACGTCAAGGGCCCCGACTTCCCCACGAAGGGCATCATCATGGGACGCAGCGGCATCCGCGCCGCCTACGCCACGGGCCGGGGCAGGCTCATGGTCCGTGCCCGGCATGAGTTTGAGGAGTTCAACAACGGCCGCACCCGTATCATCATCACGGAGCTGCCCTATCAGGTGAACAAGCGGATGCTCATCAAGGCCATTGCCGACCAGGTAGAGGACAAGCGGCTGGAGGGGATCTCCGACATCCGGGACGAGTCCGACCGCAACGGTATGCGTATCGTGATCGAGCTCAAGCGCGATGCCAACGCACAGGTGGTGCTCAACCGCCTGTTCGCCCAGACCCAGCTCCAGACCACCTTTGCCATCAATATGCTGGCGCTTGTGGAAAACCAGCGGCAGCCGAAAATACTGTCCCTGCGGCACATCATCGACGAGTACCTGAAATTCCAGGAGGAGATCATCATCCGCCGGACCCGCTTCGACCTGAAAAAGGCCCAGGAGCGCGCCCACCTGCTGGAGGGTCTGCTGATCGCCCAGGACAACATCGACGAGGTCATCAAGATCATCCGCAGCAGCTACGACAACGCCAAGGAGAACCTGATGCAGCGCTTCGGGCTGGACGACGTGCAGGCCCAGGCCATTCTGGATATGCGCCTGAAGGCGCTGCAGGGTCTTGACCGGGAGAAGCTCCAGACCGAGTACAAGGAGCTGGAGGAGAAGATCGCCTACTTCCTGCGTATCCTCAGTGACGAGGGATTGGTGAAGTCCATCCTCAAGGAGGAGCTGACCGCCATTGCCGACAAGTTCGGCGACGACCGCAAGACCGAGATCCAGGACGTGGAGGACGAGCTGGACATCGAGGACCTGATCGAGGAGGAGCAGTGCGTCTTCACCCTGACGGAGAACGGCTACATCAAGCGCACGCCGGTCAGCGAATACGCCGCTCAGAGTAAGGGCGGCATGGGCAAGAAGGGCATCACCACCCGTGAGGAGGACACGGTGGTGGACGTGTTCACCGCGTCTACCCACGACTATATCCTGTTCTTTACCGACACCGGCAAGGTCTACCGCAAGAAGGGCTATCAGATTCCCGAGAGCGGCAAGGCCGCCAAGGGTGTGAATATCGTCAACATCCTGCAGGTGGAGACGGGCGAGCGCGTACAGGCCATGCTCCACTTCCGCGAGACGGGAGACGAGGAGCTGTACCTGTTCATGACCACCCGGAACGGCACGGTGAAGCGTCTGGAGGTCAGCGCCCTGAAGAACCTGCGGAACAACGGCATCCGCGCCCTGACGCTGGACGAGGGCGACCAGCTAATCTCCGTGACGGAGACGCGGGGGCATGACCGTATGCTTATCGCCACCCACGACGGACAGGCGGTGTGCTTCGACGAGACGGATGTGCGCGCCATGGGACGTACCGCCGTGGGCGTCCGGGGCATCCGTCTGCGGGAGGGCGACTATGTCATTGGCGCCGCCCGCGCCGACGCGGACAAGACCGTGCTGTCCATCACCGAGAACGGCTACGGCAAGCGGACGCCTATTGAGGAGTACCGCATTACCAACCGCGGCGGCATGGGTATCCGCAACTATATGGTCACGGACAAGACCGGCCCGGTGGTGGGCATGAAGGTGGTGGATGGCACGGAGGACCTGCTGCTGGTAACGGCGGCGGGCATCCTGATCCGCACACCTGTGGAAAATATCCGCGTGGCGGGACGTGCCACCCAGGGCGTCATCGTCATGCGCTTCAAGGAGGAGGGCGACCGGGTCATCTCTCTGGCCCTGGCCGATCCTGAGGAGAAGGAGCAGTCCGCGCCGGAGGAGGCCCCGCTGTGAACGGCTCCGGGCTGGACATCATCGCGCGGATAGAGACGCCCTTTGCGGAGAAGTTCGGCGTGCCGCGGCAGAGCGGCATCGCCGACTGCCCCGGACGCATCGTGTTCGAAAAGCCCTTCCGGGACGCGGATGCGGTGCGGGGCCTGGAGGGCTTTTCACACATCTGGCTCATCTGGCAGTTTGACCGGGCGCAGCGGCAGAGCTGGTCGCCCACGGTGCGTCCGCCCCGGCTGGGCGGCAACGAGCGCGTGGGCGTGTTCGCCACACGTTCGCCCTTCCGACCTAACAGCCTCGGGCTCTCCGCCGTGGAGCTGGAGCGTGTGGCCCTGGACGAGCCGGAGGGTCCGGTGCTGTATGTCCGCGGCGCGGATATGGTCAGCGGAACGCCCATCGTAGACATCAAACCCTATCTGGCCTACGCGGACAGCTATCCCGACGCCGCCGGCGGCTTTACCGGCGGCGATGCCGGCGCGGTGCTGACGGTGGACTTTCCCCCGGAGCTGCTGGCGCAGTTTGACAGCGGACAGCGCCACGGGCTGCTGAGCGCCCTGGCCGCCGACCCGCGGCCCCGGTATCAGGACGACCCCGACCGCATGTACGGCATGGCTTACGCAGGAAAGAACGTGCGTTTTACCGTGCAGGACGGGACCGTGCGCGTCGTTGGGGTGGAGTGAAGGAAGGATATATGAGAACCGTTACGATCTACACCGACGGAGCTTGCTCCGGCAATCCCGGCCCGGGCGGCTGGGGGGCGATACTCAGCTATAAGGGTGCGGAGAAGGCGCTCTCCGGCGGCGCGGCCCAGACCACCAACAACCGCATGGAGCTGACTGCCGTCATCGAGGCGCTGCGGCTTTTGAAGGAGCCGTGCGTGGTGGAGCTGTACAGCGACAGCAAGTACGTCATCGACGCGCTGAAAAAGGGCTGGGCCAGAAGCTGGCAGCAGCGGGGCTGGGTGAAGAGCGACAAAAAGCCGGCGCTGAACCCGGACCTGTGGGAGCAGCTGCTGGCGCTGACCGATATTCACGAGGTGCGCTGCCACTGGGTGAAGGGCCACGCGGAGAACGAAAAAAACAACCGCTGCGACCAGATGGCTGTGGCCGAGAGCAGAAAGTTTCAGTGAAATGTGCTGTCTGCTGTGGAAAAAACGCGGCGTAAAAGGCAGAATTCACAAATTGTTCATGGCCGCTTCAAGATTCGGCCAAAATTAGAGGGTATTATAGCATCATCCAAAGGAACAACACTTCCTGATGTGATTTTCTCTCTCTCCTAACACAAACACACGGAAACACCCCGGCCATTGGGCCGGGGTGTTTCTGCTTTTTTTTGCTTTCGGCAACGTATGTTTGCTTGCTTTTTGGTTTACGCAGCGTTTACCTGGTTGTCCTCTGCATGTGCTGCTTATGTGCTCTTTTTTATACTTTTGAGTCAGTCATGGTGTGCCTTTGTGTTCCCGAAGGATCCAAAGCCCTGTATTCTCAAAAGACGGAGAGAAAAAAGACGCACAAAAGGAAACGGGGCTCAGTTATAATAATCGGTCTCGTCGGTCAGCGCCATGGGCAGGCCGTTGTGGTAGACCGGCAGGGTCTGGAATTTGAAGCGGCTGGCACGATGCAGGGCGTCGATGCGCTCCTTGATGGCCGGGTCCACCACGCCGCGGCGGACGTACTCGTTCACCGCGCGGTAGGGGAAGCCCAGATTGTCCTCGTCGGTCAGGCCGGTGAGGCCGTCGGACGGCGGCTTGATGAGGAACTTCTCCGGCAGGCCAAGCTGACGGCCCAGGGCGACGACCTCCTCGGTGGTGTACATCCCCAGGGGGGAGAAGGCGCCGGCGCTGTCGCCGTAGATGGTGCAGTAGCCTACCCAGTCCTCGCTGAGGTTGCTGGTGTTGATGACGATGCCGCCCTCTACGGACTGGGCCACGGCGTACAGGGTGGCCATGCGGACGCGGCTGGGCAGATTGACCTTCGTCTGGCGGCTGGGGGTCAGGTCCGCCTTCTCCATCTCGTTCAGCACGCCCTGAACAGCGTCGTGGATGTTGATGGTGGTGTGGGGCAGGTCCAGGTGCTCCACCAGTGCCTGGGAGTAGTCGATGTCCGGCTGGACGCCGTCGGGCATGAGGACGCCGAGGACGTTTTCGCGGCCATAGGCGGCCACGGCCAGGGCGGCCACGGTGGAGCTGTCCTTGCCGCCGGAGATGCCGATGACGGCGGTCTTGCCGTGGCAGGCATTCATCTGCTCGGCCATCCACTCCAGCAGGCCGGCCAGCTGTATCTGGGGGTTGAATTCCATGTGCGATACCTCCCGTTCCGAAGTTTTGATGCCCTATTGTACCGCGTCGGGGAGGATTTTGCAAGGGCTATCCCAGCAGGGCCGCTGCATCCTCCGGCGTCAGGCCGGGCTGGAGTGCCAGGGTGACGCCATAGCCGATGAGCCGGCCCAGCTCACGGACGCGGCGGTCGATGTCCTGGGGCGTGACAAACAACCCGGAGGGCGGGGCGTCCTCGTCGCCGCAGAGGGCCGCGCCGTCGATGACCGTGGGGACGCCCAGGGCGATGACCGGCACGCCAAGCGTCCGGGAGTTGACCGCCTTGCGGTGATTGCCTACGCCGCTGCCGGGGATCAGGCCCGTGTCCCCCAGCTGCACGGTGGCACACAGCCGGTGACGGCTGCGGGCGGCCAGCGCGTCGATGGCGATGACCACCGAGGGGTGCAGGCGGTCCGCCGCGCCGCGGATCAGCTCCAGCGTCTCCACCCCCGTGCGGGCCAGCACGCCGGTGGCCAGGGCCGCCACCGGCGTCAGCGCGCCGAACTGCCGGGGCATGGAACGGACCATGTGCCGCGTGACCAGCAGGTGCTCCAGCGCCGCCGCCCCCACGGCGTCGGGGGTCATGGCATCGTTGCCCAGGCCCACCACCAGGGCGGGGCCGTCCGATGGCGGCGGCAGCAGGGCGCGGAGCTCGCGGCACAGGCAGAGGGCGGCCCGGCCGGTCAGCGCCTCCTGACGGGACAGGGCGGGGCGCAGGTCGATGGTGATATAGCGGCCCTCGGGCTTGCCGATGGCCCGGGCGCCCGCCGGGGTATGGACGTGGATGCGGGTGACGGGACAGCCGCACAGCAGGCATTCGGACTTGGTGACGCCGGTGCCGGGGGCAAACATATCCCGGCCGGTGGGCAGCGCCTCCGCTGTTTCCACGGCCAGATCGGTACGCGAGAGGTTCATAGTAGTGGTCAACGCTCCCTTCTGAACACAAAATATTGTGGCTTTTGGGTAGCATGGCCGGTGAAATCGCTTTTATACAAAAACTGCCGCGGAAATTGCAAAAAAGTCTTGCATTTTTCAGGCAAAGATGCTAAAATATCATCCTGCGTGGAAGTGTATATTTTCGCTGCACAAAAAATTCAAGTCGGGGAGGTGTTTGGTTTGCCGAATATCAAGTCTGCTAAGAAGCGTGTTCTGGTGGCAGAGACGAGAAATGCTCGCAACAAAGCCAATAAGTCCGCACTGAAGACTGCTATCAAGAAGTTCGAGGCTGCTGCCGTTGAAGGCAATCGCACCGAGGCCGAGGGCACTTACAAGGTGGCGGTCAAGGCGATCGACAAGGCTGCTGCAAAGGGCCTGCTGCACAAGAACAACGCGGCCCACAAGAAGAGCGCGCTGACGCTGAAGCTGAACAACATTGGCTAATGACCAAACGCAACGGACATCCGCAAGGGTGTCCGTTTTGGTTTATATGGGAAAAGGGACGGCGCCGCCGTCCCTTTTTTCATATCCCCTTATACTTGCGGCGCGTGGCCATTCCGCCGCGGATGTGCCGCTGGGAACGGTTTTCGTCCAGTATGGCCTTTACCTGCGTGTACAGCGCCCGGTCGCACAGGGCCAGACGCTCGGACAGGTCCTTGTGTACGGTGGATTTGCTGACGCCGAACTTCTTGGCGGCGGCGCGGACGGTGGTCCGGTTCTCTATCATGTACAGGGCCAGCTCTTTGGCCCGCTGCTCCAGATCGTCTCGCATAACGCAACACTCCCATGCCGTTGTGCTCTATCTATATGGCGGAACGCGGGCGGATATGACAAAGGGAACGGACCGCACATCCTTAACGGACACTTAGCGGGCGGCGGGAGTATAATTTGGCATCATCCGGAGATGAAATGAGGCGAGTCTATGGATATTTGGAAGGAATTGCGGGACGAGGGCGTGGACAGCGGCCTGCTGGACGAGGTACGCCGCTTCCGGGAGGCCCACCCCCTGACGCCGGAGGCGCAGGAGCGCGTGCCCGTGCCGAAGTATCTCTACTACGGCAGGGAGGTATGGGAGAGCGCGGCGGCGGCGCTGCTGTGCGGCGAGCACCTGCTGCTGGCGGGGCCGAAGGCCACCGGAAAGAACGTGCTGGCGGAGGACCTGGCGGCGCTGTTCGGACGGCCGGTGTGGGACGTGTCCATGTATGTGAACGTGGACGCGGCGGCCCTGATCGGCGCGGACACGCTGAAGGACGGGCAGGTGGTGTTCCGGGAGGGACCGGTGTGCGCCTGTGCGCGGCTGGGCGGCTTCGGCGTGCTGGACGAGGTGAATATGGCCAAGAACGAGGCGCTGGCCGTGCTGCACGCCACGCTGGACCACCGGCGCGTCATCGACGTGCCGGGGTACGAGCGCATACAGCTGGACGACGCGGCGCGGTTTATCGGCACCATGAACTACGGCTACGCCGGGACGCGGGAGCTGAACGAGGCGCTGGTGAGCCGGTTCGTGGTGGTGGATATGCCGGTGATCTCCGACGAGAATTTGCAGAAGCTGCTGCGGCGCAGCTTCCCCACCCTGAAGCGGGAGTGGGCCGAGCAGCTGACGGCGCTGTTCCGGGACCTGCGGACCAAGTGCGACAGCGGTGAGATATCCACCAAGGCGCTGGACCTGCGGGGGCTGCTGGCGGCCCTGCACCTGATCGAGAAGGGGATACCCTCCGGGCAGGCGCTGGACCTGGGCATCATCAACAAGGCCTTTGAGCCCTTTGAGCGCCAGCTGGTGGCGGACGCGGTGTGGGCGCGCCTGCCCAGGGACGCCACCCGGGACAAGCTGTTCGACTGATATGGACAGACAGGACAGAGAGACGCGCCGGGCGGAAAATCAGGTGTGGAACGGCTGGGGGGACTATGCCCGCAAGCCGGAGCTGCTGACCTTCGACCGGGCGGGGGATGCCGAGCTGTACGGCAATACGGTGCTGGGCCTGGCCTGCCGGTATTACGACTTTGACCGGTTCCGGCCGCTGCTGAACGAGTTTCACCGGTCGGCGCAGGAGGCACTGTACACGGACATATTCTTCCTGGTGCTGGAGGGGGCGGTGTTCGCCCGCGGCGCGGCGGAACGGCCGCTGCTGCCGGCGCTGCGGCGGGACTATGCCCGCCGGCTGCTGGCGCAGACGCCGGTGGCCGAGGGCATGAACGGGGATGCCGTGCGCCGGGCCTGGGCCTGCCGCGTGCTGGAACAGCCGGAGGACCCGGCCCTGTCGCCGTTGCTGGACGAGCTGGCCGCGCCGGGGAACAGCACGGAGGCGCAGCTGATCCAGCGGACGGAGCGCGTGCTGTACACCTGGTTCCGCCGCGCCCGCCGGGCCGCCGACGACCGCCAGTGGGCGGCGTGGGTAGGCCGAAAGCGGGACAAAAGCGGCGGTGTGCACTTTGTGCGGCCCAACGCCCTGCGGGCGCTGTCACATGACGCGCCCGGCGGCAGCGGCGGCTTGCAGAAGCAGACGCTGTTCAGCTTTTTGCAGGGCCGGACGCCGGAGCCGATCCTGCGGCGGTATGTGGAGGACTGCTTCGGCGCGTCCATGCTGACGCCGGGGCAGCTCAGTGAGGCGGAGCGCACCCTGTGCACCGGTGTGCACAAGAACTGCCGGCTGCACTTTACCCGCGGCGAACCGGTGGGCCGCGCGCCCGCGCCGGAGGCGGCCTGGGACGCGGCCCACTTCCGGCAGCAGCGGGAGAAGAACCGGGCGTATTATCAGGAGCATCTGGTGGAAAACAAGCTGGCCATCGCACAGCTGACGCAGAAGCTGCAGAACACGCTGCTGCTGCGGGCGGAGGACGAGGGCGGTACGGGCCGCGCCGGGAGGCTGCGGCCGGAGCTGGCCTGGCGCGCCGGGGCGCTGGGGGACGAGCGGGTGTTCTCCCGCCGGTCGCCGCAGGAGCCGGGAGAGCTGTCCGTGGACCTGCTGCTGGACGGCTCGGCCTCGCAGAACCGGCAGCAGGAGAAGCTGGCCACACAGGCGTATCTCATCGCAGAGAGCCTGAGCCGGTGCCGCATCCCCGTGCGGGTGACGGCGTTCTGCTCCGTCAGCGGCTGCACGGTGCTGCGGGTGCTGCGGGACTATGACCATCCGGAGCAGAACGAGGGGGTATTCGACTATGTGGCCGCGGGGTGGAACCGGGACGGGCTGGCCCTGCGGGCCATGGGCTGGCTGCTGCGGCAGCGGCGCAGCGAGCAGTCGCTGCTGCTGGTGCTCTCGGACGCCAGCCCCAACGACGACCAGCGGATACCCAACGGCCTGGGCGGATGGGCCTACACCGGGAAGCGCGGCGTGGACGACACGGCGGCGGAGGCCGCGGCCCTGCGGCTGCGGGGCGTGCTGCCGGTGTGTCTGTTCACCGGAAGCGACCGGGAGGTGCCGGACGCCCGGCGTATCTACGGACAGGCCATGGAGCGCCTGCCGGCCATCGGGTGGCTGGCAGACGCGGTGACGCGGCTGATCCGGGGCCAGCTGCGGCGGGGATAGGACGGTATTCGACACATTGCGACAGGAAGCGACGAAATGTGTCCGTGTTCGACATGGGTCGACGGGAAGCGACGGGATACGTCTGTGTGCGACGGGGAACGACGGGAAACGACGCAAAAGGAGTTGTTCCCTATGACAAACACGAAAACCAAGACTTCCCCGGCAAAGGCGATCGCCGCTGTTGTGATCGCGGTTATTCTGGCGTTCACGCTGGTGTGCCTGCTGACGGGGAACATCAACCCCGTGTGCCGTGTCACCGCCATGCTGATGCCGGTGTGGCTGGCCGCCGAGCTGCGCCTGCTGTGCACGCTGCTGTAACGGGGCACCGGCTGATTTTGCTGTTTTCTTCCCTTTTCTCTTTCTTATTTGCGAAAAACGCGGACGCAGGTGCGTCCGCGTTTTTCATCGTCCGGACGCGTAAAGACGGCGCAAAGAATACTACGAACTCCGAACTATCTTCCCGAAAAAACCCTGTATTTGTAACGCTTTCGTGAATTCTGCGCCGTTCCGCTTGCAAGTCGGCGGCGGGGATGGTACACTTACACATTATTACAGTTTTACCCTGGGTGCGTGGGCGCTGCAGGCGGAAGAAGGAGGGACGGATATGGCCGGCTTCAGCGTGAAAAAACCGCTGACGATCTTTGTGACGGTGCTGGGCATTATCGTGCTGGGCGTGGTGGCGTATCTGAAAATGACACCGGATCTGCTGCCCAACATGGACTTTCCCTATGTCATCATCGTCACTTCTGATCCCGGCGCCAGCCCGGAGTCCATCGAGCAGTCCATCACCAGGCCGGTGGAGCAGTCCATGGCTACGCTGGATAAGATCAAGACCGTCACCTCCACCAGCCAGGACAGCGTATCCATGGTCACGCTGGAGTTTGAGGACGGCGCCAATATGGATACCATCAGTGTGGACATCCAGCAGAAGATCTCCGTATTGCAGGGCAGTTGGGACGACACCGTTTCCGCCCCCTATGTGCTGAAGATCAATCCCTCCATGCTGCCGGTGATGGTGGCCGCCGTGTCCCGGGAGGATATGGACGTGTACGCGCTCAGCGATTTCGTCACCGGAGAGCTGTCCCCCAAGCTGGAGGGCGTGTCCGGCGTGGCCAGCATTTCGGTCAGCGGCGCCGTGACCCGGGAGGCCCATGTGATCCTGGACGAGGCCAAGCTGGACGCCCTGTCGGAGAAGCTGGCGGATGCGGTGCGTACCGAACTGAACAAGACGAAGCTGGATCTGCAGAAGGCCAAGGACCAGGTGGAAAAGGGGCAGGCACAGCTGGATGAGGCCAAGGAGGCCATTGCCGCCGGCGCGGCGGCCAAGGCGGGCGCGGCGGTGGATAAGCTGTACGAATATCTGAAGGAGGCCCGGGGCCAGATCCCGGGGCCAGACCCGGGTCCGGATCCCGGTGAGCCGCCCATCACCGTGCCCGGGCAGGAGGTGCTGGAGCAGCTGAAAAAGACGCTGGAACGGCTGAACGCGACGCTGGATAAGCTGATGCAGGATCTGGAAAGCGGCGAGCTGAAGCGGGAGGTCACCAGTGAGGTCTATGACCTGACGCTCTCCCTGATCGACGGCATTACCCAGCTGACGGAGGCGCAGATACAGCTGGATGAGGCCATGACCCAGATCGAGGCCGGCATGGACCAGATCAACGAGGCGTACAAGTCCATCGCCGACCAGACGGACGTGGGCGGTATGCTGTCCATCTCCGCCGTAAGCCAGCTGCTGACGGCACAGAATTTCGCCATGCCTGCCGGGTACATTGAGGACGACAGCGGCGTGAAATACATGGTATCCGTGGGCGAGAACGTGTCCTCCCGCCAGGAGCTGGAGGATATGGTGCTGCTGGACCTGGGCATGGACGGCATCGAGCCGGTGACACTGGGCGACATCGCCACCGTGGTGGTCACGGACAACGCCGGGGAGCTGTACACCAAGGTCAACGGCGACAACGGCATTCTCATCACCTTTACCAAGCAGTCCAACTACGCCACGGCGGAGGTGTCCAATAACATCAGCGCACGGTTCGAGGAGCTGGAGGGCCAGTACGAGGGATTGTCCTTCGCGCCGCTGATGGACCAGGGCGACTATATCTACCTGATCGTGGAGACCATCACCTCGTCGCTGCTGTGGGGCGCGCTGTTCTCCGTGGTCATTCTGTACCTGTTCCTGCGGGATTGGCGGCCAACGGTCATCACGCTGGTATCTATCCCCGTCAGCGTGATCTTTGCCATCGTACTTATGTACTTCACCGGCGTGACCATCAACATGATCTCCCTGAGCGGTCTGGCCGTGGCGGTGGGTATGCTGGTGGATAACTCCGTGGTGGTCATTGAGAATATCTACCGCCTGCGGGCCAAGGGCGCTACCATCATTCAGGCGGCGGTGTCCGGCGCGGGCCAGGTGCTGGGCGCGGTGACGGCCTCTACCCTGACCACCGTGTGCGTGTTCGCGCCCATCGTGTTCGTAGAGGGCCTGACCCGCCAGCTGTTCACCGATCTGGCGCTGACCATCACCTACTCGCTGCTGGCCAGTCTGCTGGTGGCGCTGACACTGGTGCCGGCGATGGCCAGCGGTATGCTGCGCCGGCCCATGGTGCAGAGGCCGGGCCTGCTGGACAAGGTCTATCCCGCCTATCGGAAGGCCATCGCTTTTTCGCTGGACCACAAGGCCGGCGTGCTGCTGCTGTCGCTGGTGCTGCTGGTGACCAGTGCCGGCGCGTGCCTGCGCCGCGGCTTTACCTTTATGCCGGAGATGGATATGAACAACCTGTCCCTGACCATCACCATGCCGGAGGACACCTCTCGCGAGGAGGCGGTACGGCTGGCCGACGAGGTGCTGGAGCGGGTGATGACTGTGGACGACGTGCAGGACGCCGGCTTTATGATGGGCGGCGGCACCATGGGCGGCCTGAACATGGGCGGTGCCATGGGCGGCGCCTCCGGCGGCAGCTATGACGTGGAGGGCTACATCACCATGCCGGAGGGGACCTTCGGCTCTGTGGCGGGGAAGGAGATCGAGACGCTGTGTGCCGACCTGCCCTGTGAGGTGACGGCCAGCGGCGTGATGAGCGGTATGATGAGCTATATGACCGGCAGCGGCGTGTCGCTGCAGGTGTTCGGCAGCGATATGGCGGACCTGCAGAGCAGCGCCCGGACCATCGCCCGGCGGCTGGAGCAGGTGGAGGGCGTCGGCGAGGTCAGCGACGGGCTGGACGCCTCGGCCCCGGCGCTGCAGGTGACCATCGACCGGAAGGCGGCGGCGGAGAAGGGTCTGACCGTGGCCCAGGTGTATATGCAGATCGCCGCGGCGCTGCAGAGCAGCGCCAGCGTCTCTGATGTGACGCTGGACAGCGAGGACATGGACCTGACCGTGGACGCGGCGGAGGGCAGCGTCCTCAAGCGGGAAAACCTGCTGGAGCTGGAGTTGTCGGCGGAGAGCAGCGCGTCCTCCGCCATGACCGGGAGCACCTCGGGCAGCGGCACCATGGGCCAGCTGACCGGGGACAGCGAGGAGGACAAGACCTTCAAGCTGGGCGATGTGGCTACCGTGACGGAGACGGTGTCCATGAACACCATCTCCCGTGACCAGCAGCGCCGGTGCGTTACCGTGACCGCCGCCATCGCCGATGGCTACAACGTCACCCACGTGACCTCCGCGGCGCAGCAGGCCGTCAGCGGTCTGACGCTGCCGGAGGGCGTCACCGCGGAATTCAACGGAGAGAACGAGCAGATCATGGAGGCCATGAGCCAGCTGCTGCTGATGCTGCTGCTGGGCGTGGTGCTGGTGTACTTCATCATGGTGGCACAGTTCCAGTCGCTGAAATCCCCGTTCATCGTCATGTTTACCATCCCGCTGGCCTTTACCGGCGGCTTCCTGGCCCTGCTGATCGCGGGGATCGAGGTATCTGTCATCAGCCTGATCGGCTTTGTGATGCTGGTGGGCATCATCGTCAACAACGGTATCGTGCTGGTGGATTACATCAACCAGCAGCGGCTGTCCGGCATGGAGCGCCGGGAGGCGATCATCGACGCGGGCGTGACCCGCCTGCGGCCGATCCTGATGACCAGTCTGACCACGATTTTGGGCCTGATCGTCACCGCCACGGCGAAAAACGCCGGCACGGCGCTGATGCAGCCCATCGCCGTGGTCTGTATCGGCGGACTGCTGTACGCCACGCTGATGACGCTGTTCGTGGTGCCCTGTATGTACGACATGATGAACAAGAAGGACATGCAGAAGGTGGACGAGAGCGAATTGCAGATCGTGGATATGTGAGCAAAAAAAGAAAGCCCCGCGGGGCTTTCTTTTTTTGCGCTTAATAGGCCAGCTTCTCGGCCAGATAGGCCTTCAGCTCACTGATGGGGATACGCACCTGCTCCATGGTGTCGCGCTCGCGGACGGTGACGCAGTTGTCGCCGGCGTGCTCGGCATCGCCCACGGTGTCGAAGTCCACGGTGATGCAGAAGGGCGTGCCCACCTCGTCCTCGCGGCGGTAGCGCTTGCCGATGGAGCCGGTCTCGTCGAAGTCCAGCATCCACTCCTTGGACAGGTCCTCGTAGATCTTGCGGGCGGGCTCGGAGAGCTTCTTGCTCAGGGGCAGGATGGCGGCCTTGTAGGGCGCCAGGGCCGGGTGCAGGTGCAGCACCACGCGGACGTCGTTCTTCTCCGCGTCCACGACCTCCTCGTCGTAGGCGTCCACCAGCACGGCCAGGACGCTGCGCTCCACGCCCAGAGAGGGCTCGACCACATAGGGGATGTAGCGCTCGTTGGTCTCGGGGTCGAAGTAGGTCAGGTCCTTGCCGGACACGGTCTGGTGCTGGGTCAGGTCGTAGTCGGTGCGGTCGGCCACGCCCCACAGCTCGCCCCAGCCGAAGGGGAACAGGAACTCGAAGTCCGTGGTGGCCTTGGAGTAGAAGCACAGCTCCTCGGGGTCGTGGTCACGCAGGCGGAGGTTCTCGTCCTTCAATCCGATGCCCAGCAGCCAGTTGTGGCAGAAGGTGCGCCAGTAGTTGAACCACTCCAGGTCGGTGCCGGGCTTGCAGAAGAACTCCAGCTCCATCTGCTCGAACTCACGGACGCGGAAGATGAAGTTGCCCGGGGTGATCTCGTTGCGGAAGGACTTGCCGATCTGGCAGACGCCGAAGGGCAGCTTGCGGCGGGTGGTGCGCTGGGTGTTCACAAAGTTGGTGAAGATGCCCTGGGCCGTCTCGGGACGGAGATAGACGGTGTTCTTGGCGTCCTCGGTGACGCCCTGGAACGTCTTGAACATCAGGTTGAACTGGCGGATATCGGTGAAGTTGTGCTTGCCGCAGGAGGGGCAGGGGAGGTTGTGCTCCTCCACAAAGTCCTTCATCTCCTGCTGGGAGAAGGCGTCGATGGGCTTGCTGAGCTCAAAGCCGTTCTCGTGGCACCAGTCCTCGATGAGCTTGTCGGCGCGGAAGCGCTCCTTGCACTCCTTGCAGTCCATCAGGGGATCGGAGAAGCCGGCCAGATGGCCGCTGGCTACCCAGGTCTGGGGGTTCATGAGGATGGCGGCGTCCTGCCCCACGTTGTAGGGGTTCTCCTGGACAAATTTCTTCCACCAGGCCTTCTTGATGTTGTTCTTCAGCTCCACGCCCAGGGGACCGTAGTCCCAGGTGTTGGCCAGGCCGCCGTAGATCTCGCTGCCGGCGAAGATGATGCCGCGGTTTTTGCAGAGGGCGACGATCTTGTCCATCGTTTTTTCGGTGTTTTTCATGGTGAGGTTCCTCCTATATGAAGTGTTTTGGCAACAAAAAAACGCCCTGAGCCGGTAAGGCTCAGGGCGAACTAAACATAGTCCGTGGTTCCACCTGAATTTGGATACTTCCACACTCTTCTGCCGGTAACGGGGCTTCCGGCGGGCATTTCCTCCCGCGGCTCAGGGCCGCCACGCCCATCATCGCCTGTATCAGGAAAAGAATAGCACGTTTCGGGGTGGTTGTCAAGCACGCAAAGCAAAAACCGCCGCAGCTGCGGCGGTTTTCGGCTGTTTTCGGTTACTTTCCGGTGGCCATGACCTTTCCGGCGGCATCCACCACCAGACGGTCGGTCTTTGCGCCGGCGGCGCTCTTGCTGAAGCTCACCGTCCACGCGCCGGAGGTCACGTCATAGGTGGCGTACACCTGATCGTACGCGCCGGTGTACTGGGCCTTGGCCGCGTCGATGGCGGCCTGCTGGCTGACGCTCTTGCGGCCGATCTGGGCTGTGCCCAGAATGGACAGCAGCGCATCGCGGTTGGCGTTCCACACCTCGGTGGTCATGGTCTCGGAGGGGGAAGCCACATAGCTGCCCGGTACGTCCTCAAAAAAGATGTCCGCCATGCCCATGGTGCCCTTTTCCGTGTTCTCCTCCGTGTGCTGCCAGACCTTCATGCCGTTGGCAAGGGTGATCTCCTCACTGGTGACGCCGGTGCCGCAGATGCCGTAGCCTCCCGTCCAGCACAGCAGCGTGTAGCTGACAGTGGGGTCATCGGTCTTGTAGAAGCGGATGCCCTCGGTCTTGTCGGTGCCGTTATCAGACACCTGCTCCCAGCTCCAGCCCTCCGGCAGGTCCAGCGCCATGTCCACATAGCCGTGGGTGAACTCGGCGGTGGTGACGGTGGGCTGGGGGTCCGGCGCGGGATCGGGGTCGGGCTTGTCGTCGTTGTTCTTTTTGCCGCAGGCCATCAGCGACAGGGCGCAGGCCAGGGCCAGGATAAATGCCAAAAACTTCTTCATGGGGGTCGTGCCTCCTTTTCTGTCTCTATTTGTTTGTGTATATACACCGCCCGGGGGCGGGGAGGGCGATGGGCCCGCCCTCTATCCACTAAGACGGAGCGCGGCGGGGTTTAGTTCCGCTTTTCTTATTCGCGGCCCTCGGGCAGCTGGGCGATGACGGTCTTGTACAGATGGCGGAAGAAGAACAGCGTCAGCGTCAGGGAGAATACCTCCGCGATGGGGTAGCTCCACCACACCAGGTCGCTGTTGCCCACGGAGGCGCCGTACCGGGCCAGCACGTAGGCGATGGGGATCAGGAACACCAGCTGGCGGACAATGGAGGTGATCATGGAGTACAGGGATCTGCCCAGCGCCTGGAAGGAGGCGCCCAGGGCAATGCACGCGCCGGCCATGCAGAAGCTGATGGAGATGATCCGCAGGGCGGGAATGCCCACGGAGAGCATGGTGTCGGTGGCGTCAAATATCTTCAGCAGAGGGCCGGGGATGACCCAGAAGAGGACGGTGCCGAAGACCATGATGATAGAGGCGTACAGCGCGCCGCGCTTGATGGTCTCCACCATGCGCTTGCGGTTCCGGGCGCCGTAATTATAGGCCACGATGGGCACCACACCGTTGTTCATACCGAAGACGGGCATGAAGATAAAGGAATTCAGCTTGAAGTACGCGCCGAAGGCGGTGGCCGCCGTCTCGTGGGCGGCATGGTAGGTGATGAGTATCTTGTTCATCAGGAATGTCATCACCGAACCGATGGCGATCATAATGACGCTGGGCAGGCCGATGGCATAGATCTCGCCGATGAGCCGGAAGTCCGGGCGGAAGCCCTTGATGGACAGGGTGATGTCGGTATTCTTCTTGTGGTTGAAGTATATGGCCAGGGCGCAGCCGCAGAACTGGCCGATGATGGTGGCCACGGCAGCGCCGGTAACGCCCATGTTCAGGGTAAAGATGAAGATGGGGTCCAGAATGATATTGATGATGGCGCCCAGACCCTGGGTGTACATGCTGAGGATAGACCGCCCGGTGCCCTGGAGCAGCCGTTCGTACATGATCTGGCAGAACATACCCAGCGAGCCGATGGTCACCACCCGCAGGTAGTCGTTGCCCATGCGGATGATGTTCTCTATCTGGGTCTGGGAACGGAAGAACAGGTCGGAGCAGGTGGCACCCAAAAGGGCGGAGATGACGAAGCCCACCAGCGCCAGCAGTATGCCGTGGTTGGCGACCTTGTCGGCGCGTTCACGCTGTCCGGCACCCAGCGCCCGGCCCATCAGGGCGTTGACGCCTACGGCGGTGCCGGTGGCCAGACCGATCATCAGGTTCTGGGCGGGAAAGGCCAGCGAAACGGCGGTGAGCGCCTGCTCGCTGACACGGCTGACGAACACGCTGTCCACGATGTTGTACAGCGCCTGCACCAGCATGGACGCGATGATGGGCAGGGACATATTCCAGATCAGCTTGGAAATGGGCATGACGCCCAGCTTGTTTTCTTCGGGCAAGGTATCACTCTTTTCTGTGCGAAATATTCAGTGTCTCTTATTGTATCATGTATATCGATAAAAGGAAATCCCCGAAATGCGCTTTTTCTGCACATTTCGGGGGTGTTTTTTGTTGAAATAACGCAAAACTATTTCGCGCAGCGAAGCAGTTTACCGGCAGGAGAAAAAGGCCCGGATCTCCTCCGCCGTGCAGGCGGCGCTGCCCTGGGCGAAGCCGTCCCGGCCGCCGCCGCGGCCATGGAGCGCGTCGTTCATGTCCTTCACCAGCGGCCGGATATCCTGTCCGGCATGGATGAGCGCGTACCGGTACGTGCCGTCTGTTCCGGAGAACACGGCGCAGCGGCCGCCGCACGTCTGGGCCACGGCGTCGCACAGGCGGCGGACACCGTCGCCCTCCAGCGGTTCGGTGATGAGCACGGTGTCGCCCTTGCCGGCGTATTCCGCGGCCATGTGGGCAAAGACCTGCGCCTCCAGCCGGGCGGCGCGTTCCCTGGCGGCCAGCAGCTCGGACTGCATCCGCTCCACGGCGGCAAAGGACGCCTCCGGCTTTACCGACAGCGCCTGACCGATCTGCCGCGATTGTTCCCAGCAGGCGGAGAGATGGTCCAGCGCTCGCTGGCCGCACAGCAGCTCCAGCCGCACGCCGTCCCGGAATTTCTGCCAGCCCACGAACTTCACCAGGCCCACCTGGCCGCTGGCGGCCACATGGGTGCCGCAGCAGGCGCACAGGTCCGCGCCGGGAAACTCCGTGAGGCGCACAGGCCCCTCCAGGGCTTTTTTGCTGCGGTAGGGCAGGGCGGCCAGCTCCTCCGGGGAGGGATACCAGATGTGGATGGGGTGGTTTTCCCAGATGTACCGGTTGGCGCGGCGTTCGATGTCCTGCACCTGCTCCCAGCTGATGTCGGCGTTGTAGTCGATGGTCACGGTATCCGCGCCCAGGTGGAAGCCCACGTTGTCACAGTGGAACGCGCTGCACAGCATGCCGGAGACGATGTGCTCGCCGGAGTGCTGCTGCATATGGTCGAAGCGGCGCGCCCAGTCGATATGGCCGCTGACCTCCGCGCCCACAGGCAGCTCACGGTCGCACAGGTGGGTGACGATGCCGTCCTTCTCGTGTACGTCCAGCACGCGGGCGTCCCCCAGTGTGCCGTGGTCGGCGGGCTGCCCGCCGCCCTCGGGATAGAAGGCGGTGCGGTCCAGCACCACCGCAAAGCCGCCCGTCACAGCCCCGCAGGACTCCACCACGGCGGTGAAGTCCTGCAGAAAGGCGTTTTCGTAGTAGAGCTTGACGGTGGCCATCAGTCGTCCTTCTCCACCTCGCCCACGATGGCGATGTGCAGCTCATCCAGCTGCTTCTGCTCCACAGTGGACGGCGCGCCCATCATGATGTCCTGGGCGTTCTTGTTCATGGGGAAGGGGATGATCTCGCGGATGGAGCTTTCGCCGGCCAGCAGCATGACCATGCGGTCCACGCCCGGGGCGATGCCCGCGTGGGGAGGCGCACCGTAGCAGAAGGCGTTGTACATGGCGGGGAACTTCTTTTTCACATCCTCCTCGCCCAGGCGCACCAGCTCGAAGGCCTTGATCATGATCTCCGGGTCGTGGTTACGGACGGCGCCGGAGCTGAGCTCCACGCCGTTGCACACCAGGTCGTACTGGTTGGCGTAGATGTCCAGCGGGTCGATCTCGCCGCGCTCGGCCTTCAGCAGGATATCCATGCCGCCGTTGGGCATGGAGAACGGGTTGTGGCAGAACTCCAGCTCGCCGGACTCGTCGCCGATCTCATACATGGGGAAGTCCACGATCCAGCAGAACTCATAGCGCTCCTTGTCGAAGTGGTTTTCGCAGGCGGCGCCGAAGGTCTTGATGAGCACGCCCACGGACTTGGTGGCGTATTGGCCTGCGGTTGCCAGCACCAGGGTGCCAGGCTTCAGGTCGATGATCTTGCCCAGCTCGGCCTCCACCGGGGCGACGAACTTGGCGATGCCGCCGGCCAGCTGGCCGTTTTCGTCCACCTTGAACCAGTAGGCCTTGCTGCCGGACTGGACCTCGCAGTCGGTCAGCAGCTTCTCCACCTGCTTGCGGGTCAGGGCGCAGTCGCTGATGGGCACCATCTTTACGGTCTGGCCCTTGAAGGCCTCGAACTCGCTGGCGACAAACAACTCGCTGACGTTTTTGCAGGTCAGGTCGATACGCAGATCGGGCTTATCGGAGCCGTAGGTCTCCATGGCGGTGTTGTAGGGGATGCGGCGGAAGGGGGCGGAGGAGGCCACGTTGTAGGTGCCGAACTTGGCGAAGATGGGGGGCAGCACGTCCTCCAGCACGGCGAAGATGTCGTCCTGGGTGGCGAAGGCCATCTCCATATCCAGCTGATAGAACTCGCCGGGGGAGCGGTCGCCGCGGGCGTCCTCGTCGCGGAAGCAGGGGGCGATCTGGAAATAGCGGTCGAAGCCGGAGGTCATCAGCAGCTGCTTGAACTGCTGGGGGGCCTGGGGCAGGGCGTAGAACTTGCCGGGGTGCTTCCGGGCGGGCACCAGATAGTCGCGGGCGCCCTCGGGGGAGCTGGCGGTCAGGATGGGGGTGGTGATCTCCAGGAAGCCGTGCTCCATCATGGCGGCGCGCAGGGCGGCCACCACCTGGCAGCGCAGGATGATGTTCTGCTTGACCGTCGGGTTACGCAGGTCCAGATAGCGGTACTTCAGCCGCTGGGTCTCGTCGGCCTCGCGGCTGCGGTTGATCTCGAAGGGCAGGGCGTTATAGCGGCAGCGGCCCAGCACCTCGATCTTGGTGGGGACCACCTCGATCTCGCCGGTGGGCAGCTTGGGGTTCTTGCTGGCGCGCTCGCGGACGGTGCCCTCCACGCTGATGGTGGACTCCTTGTTCAGGCCCTTGATGACCTTCAGGTCGGCCTCGTCCTCCACCACCACCTGGGTGGTGCCGTAGAAGTCACGCAGCACCACGAAGGCCAGGCTGCCGCCTACCTCGCGGACATTCTCCATCCAGCCCACGATCTTCACGGACTTGCCCACATCGGCCAGCCGCAGCGCATTGCAGGTATGTGTACGCATCTGCATCATTGTTGTTTTCCTCCCATTTATGATTGTGTTTTGTATAATAATATTGAAATATTACTTATAGTTGTTGCTTCGCGGCCTGCTTCTTTCACAGGGGAGCCCCTTTGGCCTTATTTCTCCACGATGACCTTGCCCTTGTTCCTCTCGGCCAGACCGTCGCGCACCCGCGCCAGGGTGGCGGCAAAGTCCAGGGTGGTTTGCTCGCCGCTGGTCATATCCTTGCAGGCAATGACGTTGTTTTTCACCTCGTCCTCGCCCAGGAACACCACATAGGGCACGCCGGTCTTGTCGGCGTAGTTCATCTTGGCCTTGAACTTTTTTTGCTCGGTGTACAGCTGGGTCCGCACGCCGGCGTCCCGCAGCTTTGTGGCCAGTGTGACGGCGGCGGACAGGTCCTCGGTCATGGGCAGGATCAGCACATCCGCCGGAGCGGTGGGCAGATCGCCGTTGAGCATTCCCTGCTCGCCCAGCACGTAGAACAGCCGGGTCAGGCCGATGGAGATGCCCACGCCGGGCAGCTGCTTGTCGGTGTAGTACGCTGCCAGGTTGTCATACCGGCCGCCGGAGCAGACGGAGCCGATCTCCGGGTGGTCCAGCAGCGCCGTTTCGTACACGGTGCCGGTGTAGTAATCCAGACCCCGGGCAATGGTCAGGTCCACGGCAAAGTTCTCCTCCGGCACGCCGAAGGCGGACAGGTATTTCACCACGGTCTTCAGCTGGTCCAGACCCTCGTCAAACACCTCGTTCCGACCGGCGTAGCCCTCCAGGGCGGAGAGTACCTGATCGTTGCTGCCGGTGATGGCGATGAATTTCAGGATCTCATCGGCGCTTTCGGCGGACACGCCCACCTCGTCGGTCAGCAGGGTACGGACCTTCTCTGCGCCGATCTTGTCCAGCTTGTCCACGGTACGCATGATGTCGCCGGCCTTGTCGGTCAGGCCCAGCATGGCGTAAAAGCCGTTGAGGATCTTGCGGTTGTTCACCCGGATGCAGAAGCGCCTGAGCCCCAGCTCACTGAACGCACGGTAGATGATGGCGGGCATCTCGGCCTCGTTGGTGATGTCCAGCTTGCCGTCGCCGATCACGTCGATATCCGCCTGATAGAACTCGCGGAAGCGGCCGCGCTGGGCGCGCTCGCCCCGGTAGACCTTGCCGATCTGGTAGCGGCGGAAGGGGAAGGACAGGTCGTTGTAGTGCAGGGCCACATACTTGGCCAGCGGCACCGTCAGGTCAAACCGCAGGGCCAGGTCGGCGTCGCCCTTGTTGAAGCGGTAGATCTGCTTCTCCGTTTCGCCGCCGCCCTTGGCCAGCAGCACCTCCGCCGCCTCGATCACCGGGGTGTCCAGCGGGGTGAAGCCGTACAGGGAATAGGTGCGGCGCAGGATGTCCATCATGCGCTCCATCTGCTGCTGCGGCTTGGGCAGCAGCTCCATAAAGCCGGACAGGGTCCGGGGGGTCATCTCAGCCATTTTCCGTCTCTCCTTTATCTTCGGTGGTTTCGTTTTGCTCGTTTGTCTCCGGCAGCTCCTCCGCGCCGGGCGTTAGCGTGTGGGCGGCGGCCTCGCGGGCGGCCTCGGCCTCCGCCTCATGCTTCAGCTCCCAGGCGACCTCGCGGTAGATATCATCCAGGGCCCGGCCCTTCTTCACGCCGATGCGCTGGCCGATGACACCGCCGACTATGGCCAGCGCCAGGCCCGCATACCACAGACCCGGTACAATGACAGGCAGCAGCAGGCCCGCCAGCGCACCGAACCAGACGCCCAGCTCCTCGCAGTGGCCCCGGACGGCGTGGTAGGCGCCTTTTTTCTCCCGGAGGTGCGTCATTCGCTTCAGCTGCGCCAGGCACATACCGACCCGCAGCAGCGCCAGCGCCGTCAGCGGGATGAAGATGTCCCGCACGTGGTTGTTGATGAAGTCCAAAACAGCCTGCATAGCGTTCTCCTTTGTGTTTGTGTCGGCGGCGCGGACGAAAAAACGCTCCCGTCCCTGCATTGGGACGAGAGCGTAAAACACTTCGTGGTGCCACCCAAATTCGGCCTTGCGGCCCTTTTTGCTCCTGTTACGGGGAGCGCGCCGTGGATGTTTCCATCCCCGCTAACTCGCTGTCTTCACCTGTGCCTTGCCGCGGTGCACTTTCAGCCGATGGCGCACCTCTCTTGCAGCGGCGGTGTACAGGCTACTCCTGCGAGGTCTGCACGGTTATCCCTTATTGTATGCGATTTGCCGATGGTTGTCAAGCCGTAAAGGGCTTGTTCTTGGGGTTGACGATGTCACGCCAGTCCAGGTCGCCCCGGTCCAGACCCAGCACCAGCATCTCGGCGGTGGCCAGGTTGCTGGCAAAGGGCACGTTGTTCTGGTCGCACAGGCGGGAAATATACGTGATGTCTGCGTCCGGCGTTTTCTGGTTGGGGTCACCGAAGCACAGCACCATATCGATCTCGTTATAGGCGATGCGGGCGGCGATCTGCTGTCCGCCGCCGTGGGCGAAGGACAGGAAGCGGTGTATGGTCAGCCCGGTAGCGTCGGCGATCTGCTGGCCGGTGCGGGCGGTGGCGCAGAGGGTGTGCTTGGCCAGGATGCCGCAGTAGGCGGTGCAGAACTGGACCATCAGCTCTTTCCGGTTGTCGTGTGCCATCAATGCAATATTCATGGAGGGCTCCTTTCCTTATATCTTCATCAGCGGGGTTTTCTGCCCCATGATGCGTTTCGCAATGTTTTCATAGGCCCGGGCGGCGTAGTAGTTCTGCTCCCGCAGCACCAGTCCGCGGTTCAGACAGTAGGGGACGTCCGGGTCCTCCGGTATCACGCCCAGCAGCGGCAGGCCCGCCGCGTCGATGGCGTCGTCGATGGTGGTGTGCAGCTGACGCAGCACCTTTTTGGACACGCGCCCCACCACCAGATGCACCGTCCCGCTGGGAAAGGCGGACAGCTCTGCGGCGGTGCGCTGGGCGTCCCGCATGGCGGACACGTCCGTGGTGGTGATGACGATCACCTGGTCGGCCATGCACGCTGCCATCTGGAAGCCCTGGCCCAGTCCGGCGGGCGCGTCGATCAGGCACCAGTCGTAGCTTTCCCGTATCTCACGCGCCAGCGCCTGCAGCTTCGGAACCGACAGGGACAGCGGGCGGTCGGCCATGGGTGCGGTCAGCAGGGAGAGGGAGGGGTATCGCTCGTGGGGCACCGCCGCCTCGCGCAGGGTGCAGCGGCCCTCCAGCACGTCGGAGAAGTCCATCAGCGCCCGGTCGCTGAGCCCCAGCGCCAGATCCAGGTTCCGCAGGGTGATGTCACAGTCCAGGCACAGCACCCGCTGCCCCATGTGGGCCAGCGCCAGTGCCACGTTGGCGGTGAAGGTGGTCTTGCCGGTGCCGCCCTTACCGGACGCCACGGCGATGATCTTGCCCATGGACTTCCTCCTTTCGTGGGCCGCCTATACCAGCGGCGCTTTTTTGATCCGGGCAAAGGCCCGGGGAAATTGCTTCGGTGTGTGCTGTGTTTTTTCGATGGATACGATGCGGTGCACCACGTCCGTCTCCGGCACGGTGTAGTCCGTGACGCCGGAGAGCTGTCCGCCCAGCTGGGCGATGGCGCTGTGGGCCTGACGTATCTCCTCGTCGGTGGAGACGGATTTCATGGCGGCGAACTGTCCGCCTACCTTTACCAGCGGCAGCGTCAGCTCGCACAGTACGTTCAGCTGAGCCACGGCACGGGAGACCGCCAGATCGAACTGCTCCCGGTGCTGCGCGGCGAATTCCTCCGCCCGGGCGTGAACGCAGGTCACATTTTTCAACTCCAGGTCCGTCTGGACCTCCTTCAGGAAGTCCACCCGCTTGCCCAGACTGTCCAGCAGCGTGAAGCGGGCGTCCGGCGTCAAGATCGCCAGCACCATGCCGGGAAAGCCCGCGCCGGTGCCTACGTCGATGACGCGCTTGCCGGACAGATCCAGCTGCGCCGCCAGCGCCGCGCAGTCCAGCAGGTGCAGGGTGGCAACGTCCCGGGGCGCGGTGATGGCCGTGAGGTTCATCACCTTGTTTTTTTCCAGCAGCAGTTCGGCGTAGCGCGCCAGCTTGTCCGCGGCGGCGGGGTCCAGGTCCAGGGCTGTCAGCCCGGCGGTCAGGAGGTCCCTCATTTCTGCTGCTCTTTCAGCAGGTCGCGGATCTCGGTGAGCAGCTCCTCGCTGGTGGGAGCCGGTTCTTCCTCCTCCTGCGGCTCCTCGTCCTTTTTGCCCAGCTTGTGCAGCTGGTTGATGGTCTTGACCATCAGGAAGATGACGAAGGCCACCAGAACAAAGTCAATGACCGTGCTCAGAAACGTGCCGATGCCCAGGGTAACGGCCTCGGTGACCACCTGGCCTGCCTCGTCCAGCACCTCCGGCTTCAGCACGATATTCAGCTGTCCCAGATCCACGCCGCCGATGAGCAGGCCGATCAGGGGCATGAACACATCGTTCACCAGAGAGGTGGTGATCTTACCGAACGCGGTACCGATGATCACGCCGACGGCCATATCCATGACGTTGCCGCGCATGGCGAAGGTCTTGAATTCCGCAAAAAACTTCTTCATTTGTGTTGTCTCCTATACTTGCGGTATAAAGTGCGCGCGATATTACAGGCTGCTATCAGTGCAGCGGTACCAGGCGCTCCTTGCCGCCCATGTAGGGCTGCAGCGCCTTGGGTACCAGCACGGAGCCGTCCGCCTGCAGGTTGTTCTCCAGCAGGGCGATCAGCATACGGGGCGGGGCCACCACGGTGTTGTTCAGGGTGTGGGGCAGGTACAGCTTGCCGTCCTCGCCGCGGACGCGGATCTTCAGGCGGCGGGCCTGGGCGTCGCCCAGGTTGGAGCAGGAGCACACCTCGAAGTACTTTTGCTGGCGGGGGGACCAGGCCTCAATGTCGCAGGACTTGCACTTCAGGTCCGCCAGGTCGCCGGAGCAGCACTCCAGCTGCCGCACAGGGATATCCAGGCTGCGGAACAGCTCCACCGACCAGCGCCACATCTTCTCGTACCAGGCCTTGGAGTCCTCGGGCTTGCAGACCACGATCATCTCCTGCTTTTCAAACTGGTGGATGCGGTACACGCCACGCTCCTCGATGCCGTGGGCGCCCTTTTCCTTGCGGAAGCAGGGGGAGTAGGAGGTCAGCGTCTGGGGCAGCTTGTCCTCCGGCAGGATCTGATCGATGAACTTGCCGATCATGGAGTGCTCGCTGGTGCCGATCAGGTACAGGTCCTCACCCTCGATCTTGTACATCATGGCGTCCATATCCGTCTGGCTCATCACGCCCTCCACCACGTTGCCGTGGATCATAAACGGCGGGATGCAGTAGGTGAAGCCCTTGTCGATCATAAAGTCACGGCCATAGGCGGTGACGGCGGAGTGCAGCCGCGCGATGTCGCCCATCAGGTAATAGAAGCCGTTGCCGGATACACGGGCGGCGGCGTCCATATCCACGCCGTCGAAGCGCTCCATGATCTCCGTGTGGTAGGGGATGGGGAAGTTTGGGGTCTTGGGCTCGCCGAAGCGCTCCACCTCTACGTTGCAGCTGTCGTCCGGACCGATGGGCACAGACTCGTCGATCATCTGGGGGATGACCAGCAGCAGCTTGTTCATGGCGGCCTCGGCGTTGGCCTTCTTCTCCTCCAGACGGGTCATGCGCTCGGCGTTGGCCTTTACGGCGGCGTTGTTGGCATCGATCTCCGCCTGAAGGGCGGCCTTCTCCGCCTCGTCGGCGCACTTTTTCAGCCTGCCGAACAGGGGGCCGTTGGCCTTGGATAGTTTGTTGCGCTCGGCCTTCAGGGCCTCGCCCTCGTTGATGGCCTCGCGGCGCTCGCTGTCCAGGGCGATGACCTCGTCCACCAGGGGCAGCTTGGCGTTCTGGAACTTCTTGCGGATATTCTCCTTTACCAGGTCCGGGTTCTCCCGGATAAACTTGATGTCAAGCATATTCTATACCTCTATTCGATGATGTTTCACGTGAAACGCTTATCGCTTTCCCAGCTTCTCCAGAGTCTCCAGCAGGGCGTTCAGGTCCTCGGTGCCGTAGTATTCCAGCTCGATGCGCCCCTTCTTTTTGCCGTTGACGATGCGGCAGGGGCGGCCCAGCTTTTCGCCCAACTCACGGGCGGCCTCCTCAACATAATTGACGGAAAGCGCGTCCTTTTGGGGCTTTTCTTTTTTCTCGGCGGTGAGTTTTTTTACCAGCAGTTCCGTCTGGCGGACGGAGAGGGCGTCCTTGACCACGGTCTCCGCGGCGGCCTGCTGCTGTTTGCTGCCCAGCGTCAACAGGGCGCGGGCGTGTCCGGCGGACAGCCGTCCGTCCTCCACCATGGCCCGCACCGGCTCGGTCAGCCCCAGCAGGCGCAGGGCGTTGGCCACGGTGGGGCGGGACTTGCCCACCCGCTGGGCACACTCGTCCTGGGTCATGCCGTACTGCTCCGTCAGCACCCGGTAGCCCTCGGCCTCCTCAATGGGGTTCAGATCCTCTCGCTGGAGGTTTTCGATCATGGCCAGCTCCATGGCCTTGCGGTCGTCGGCCTCGATGACCACCACGGGCACCTGTGTCAGCCCGGCCATCCGCGCCGCCCGCCACCGCCGTTCACCGGCGATGATCTGATAGTAGCCGGATTGCAGCTTCCGCACGGTCAGCGGCTGGATGATGCCGTGTATCCGGATGGAGTCCGCCAGGTCACTGAGGGCCTCCGGCTCAAAGCTCTTTCTGGGCTGGGTGGAGCAGCTCTCCACCTGGCTGATGGGCAGCAGCAGGGAGGAGGCGCGCTCGTCCTTGGCGGCGATGACGTCATCGCCCAGCAGTGCGCTCAGTCCCTTGCCCAGACCTTTTGTGTTCGCCATACCGCGTCTCCTTTCAGCAGTTGTTCTTCCGCAAAAATTCCGCTGCCAGCGCCGTGTATGCGTCCGCGCCCCGGCAGGTCTTGTCATAGGCGGTGATGGGCTTGCCGTGGCTGGGCGCTTCGCTGAGCCGCACGTTCCGCGGGATCACGGTGCTGTACACCTTCCCGGCAAAAAACCGCTTCAGCTCCTGGGCTACCTGTATAGACAGGTTGGTGCGGCCATCGAACATGGTCAGCAGCACGCCCTCGATGTCCAGCCCCGGGTTCATGCTGCGCCGCACGATACGCACGGTGTTCATCAGGTCGCTGAGTCCCTCCAGCGCGTAGTACTCGCCCTGCACCGGCACCAGCAGACTGTTGGCGGCGCACAGTGCGTTCAGCGTCAGCAGCTCCAGCGAGGGCGGACAGTCGATGAAGATGAAATCGTAATTGTCCGCCACCTGCCGCAGCGCGGCCTTCAGCAGGAACTGCCGGTCGTCCATGCTGATCATCTCCACGCCGGCGCCGGCCAGCGCCTTGCTGCTTGGCAGCACGTCGCCATAGGGCGTGGTCACGATCAACTGGGCCGTCTCTGCGCCGTTGATGAGCGCATCGTAGACGCCGTTGCTGGTGGTCTTGTCCACGCCCATGCCGCTGGTGGCGTTGGCCTGGGGGTCAAAATCGCACAGCAGCACCCGCTTGCCAGCGGCTTTTACGGCAGCGGCCAGGTTTACGCAGGTGGTGGTCTTGCCCACGCCGCCCTTCTGATTTACGATCGCAATGATTTTCGCCACAGCAAATTCCTCTTTCTATCTGAGTTCATTATGATAGTATATACCACCTGCATGGAGGGTTTCAAGAGGGAAAATGCAAATTTTCGCCCTTTTGTTTCACGTGAAACATAAAGGGACAAAAGCAGGGCGGCTGTTTCACGTGAAACAACCGCCCCGTTCCTTATACCAGTATCACGCCGTCCAGCGGCGGCAATGTCAGGTGTGCTTTCCCGTCGATGACCAGAAATCGCTGCCCGGTCACCGCGTCCTGCGCGGTGGGCGCGTCCCAGGCCAGCGTCAGGTCTGCCGGCGCATCCCCGGCGTTCAGCGCCGTTACCGTGCGCTCGCCTCCGCGCTCACGCTCGATGGCCAGAGCGCCGCCTCGGGCCAGCAGATAGCGCAGGGCGCCCGAGCGCAGGCTCTCCCGCGTTCGCCGCAGCTGTCCCAGAGTGCGGAAGAAGTCCGTCAGCGCCGCGTCCTCGCTGCCCCAGGGGAAGGCGCCCCGGTTCAGCGGATCCTCGAAGCCCTGCACGCCGGCCTCGTCGCCGTAGAAGAGGGTGGGAGAGCCGGGGAAGCTGTAGAGCAGCATTCCCGCCAGACGGAGCTTTGCCCGGCCCCGGGCCAGCTCAGTGGGGGAGAGACGGTACGCCGCACGCTCCGCCTTGGTTTTCGGTGTGCCCTCCGCGCCCAGCAGCGTCAGAATGCGCGCTGTGTCGTGGGTACCCAGGAAGTTCATGGCGCCATAGAAGGCGAAGGGCGGGTAGTTCTCACGAATTGTCTCCATGCTGTCGCGGAAGACCGCGGCGTCGCCGCCGGCCAGCCAGTTCAGCAGGGCCGTGCGGAAGGGGTAGTTCATCAGGCCGTGGACCTGGCGGCCCAGCAGGTATCTGCGCCGTTGGGAGTAGGCGATCTTGTTGCTGCCGTCCTCCCAGACCTCACCCAGCAGGTAAGCCCCGGGCTTTTCCGCGTCGATGGCCGAGCGGATACCCTCGATAAAGTCGCCGGGCAGCTCGTCGGCCACATCCAGCCGCCAGCCGTCCGCGCCGCAGCGCAGCCAATGCCGGACCACGCTGTCCTGATCGCCGAAGATGAAGTCACGGTAAGCCGGCTGCGCCTCATTGACGGCGGGCAGGGTCTTCACGCCCCACCAGGCGTCGTAGTCCGACGGCCACGGGTGGAAGCTGTACCAGCTGTAATACTGTGAGTCCCGGCTCTGGGCCGCCCCCGGCTCCGGATAGTAGCCCTCGGCGTTGAAGTACCGGCTGTTGCTGCCGGTATGGTTGAACACGCCGTCCAGTATCACACGCATCCCACGCTGATGGGCGGCGGTGCACAGGGCGCGGAAGTCAGCCTCTGTGCCCAGCAGCGGGTCGATGGCCCGATAGTCGCCGGTGTCGTAGCGGTGGTTGCTGGCGGCCTCAAAAATGGGGTTCAGATACAGTGTCGTCACACCCAGGCCCGCCAGATAGTCCAGCTTCTCCGTGATGCCCTGCAGCGAGCCGCCAAAGAAGTCGCGGTTGGTGATCTGCCCGTGCTCGTCCGGAAGGAACACCGGCTGCTCGTTCCAGCCGCGGTGCAGCCACCGGTGCCCGGGCATATGGCTCACGTCCGGCATGGATACACGGCGGAACCGATCCGGGAAGATCTGGTACGTCACGCCGCGCCCGAACCAGTCCGGGGCGGGGGAGGGCTCGTATACCGTCAGCTGCCAGCATGCCGCCTTCTCCGGCGCGTCCTGCAAGCCATTTTTGCCGTACCACACGCAGCGCCCGTCCACGTCCGTCAGGCGGAAGCAGTACCAGCACAGCTCACCGCCAGCCGGCGCGGTGTATGTGCCGGCGAAGCCGCCCTCCGCCGGCGGCAGGGCGCACGTGTCCTCCGTGCCTGCGAACTCCCGGAGCACCAGCAGCTCGCAGCCGTAGTAGGTGTCGTCCGCCAGCGCAAAGCGCACTTCGGCGCCGCAGGGGACGGCGCCGAAGGGGTCTTTATAATGTTTGTCTCTCGAATTGAAATAGGGTCCCATGTGTGCCTCTTGTCTCTATAACAGATTTACCGCATCAGCGCGTCCTCGCCGGCGGCGGTGGCGCCGGTGCCATCCCGGGTGAACCAGGCGTTGATGATGTCCACGGCCGCATTGGCCAGCAGACTGCCGCTGCCGCCCTTCTCCACCACGATGGCGATGGCGATCTCCGGATCGTCATAGGGGGCGTAGGCCACAAAGGTGCCGTTGGCGATATCCGTACCCACCTGGGCCGAGCCGGTCTTGGCGCCGGCCTCCACCACACAGCGGGAAAAGGCGCTCCGCAGGGAGTCGTAGGTCAGATCGTGCATACCCTTGGTCACCGCCGCCATGGTGCTGTCCGAGATGTTCAGGTCGTTCAGCGGCCCCTTGCCATATACGCCGATAACTCGTGAATTATCATAAGATTTTACGTTTTTCAGAAGATGTGCCTCATAGTGCTCGCCGCCGGATACCAGCGTGGCCACATAGTTGGCCAGCTGCAGGGGGGTGAACAGGTTGTAGGACTGGCCGATGGCCGCCGTGATGGTCTGGCCGTCGGTCCACTCCCGGTCGTGGGCCTCCGCCCACTCCGGGGAGGCCAGCACGCCGCTGACATCACCGATCTCAATGCCCGTGGACTGCCCCAGGCCGAAGGCTGTGGCGTACTCGTCAAGCTTCTTGATGCCTGTCAGCCGGCCCACCTCGTAGTAGAAGTAGTTGCAGGAGTCCACGATGGCCTGACTGACGTTGATGCGCCCGTGGGTGGTGTGGGCCTGCCGCCAGATCCAGCACATGGGCTGCGGGTCCACATAGTAGGTGTAGATACCCTTGTCTTCGATAATGGTGCTGGGGGTGATGATGCCCTCCTCCAGCGCCGCCACGGACGTGCACAGCTTGAAGGTGGAGCCGGGGGCGTACACGCCCTGGGTGGCTCGGTTAAACATGGGCAGGCGTTCGTCCTTCACCAGCTCATCATAGTCCAGGTTGAACGTCTCCAGATCGTAGGTGGGGTAGCTGGCCATGGCCAGTACCTCGCCGGTGCCGACCTGGATGACCGCCGCCGCGCCGCCGCGCTCGTTGCTGTCCTTGTCGATCATGCCCTGAATGGTACTGGCCAGCGTGTCCTCCACCACCTGCTGCAGGTCGATGTCGATGGTCAGCGCCACGGTGCCGCCGGGCTGGGGCTCCCGGGTGTACAGCTCGCCGGTGATCTTGCCGTTCTCGTCGGTGGTGATGAGCCGCTTGCCGTCCTTGCCGTGGAGATATTCCTCAAAGGCCTTCTCCACGCCGTCCTTGCCCACCAGGTCATTCATATTGTAGCCCTTGTCGGCGTAGCCCACATAGCCGGTGCTCTCGTCGCTGCGCCACTCCTCCTGCCATATGGCGCCCACGGTGCCCAGAATGTGCGCCGCCAGCTTGGTGTTGTACACCCGCGCCGCCGCTGTCTTGATGGTCACGCCCCGGTACTTTCCGTCGGTGATGCGGCCCAGCAGCTCCGTGGATACATCCTCGGCAAAGGTGTAGCTGCTGCGCCCGTCCAGTTCATACCGCACACCCACGATCAGACGCGCCTGCGCGTCGGTATAGCTGTCATCGACCTTGTAGAGCTTCCGCATGGCGGCCAGCACTTCCGCGCTGCCGCCGTCCGTGGGCAGCTTGTTGTCGTCCAGATACTCCCGGAAGCTCTCGGTCAGGCTTTTGCTGGTCAGCTGGGGAGAGGACCCTGTGGTCATGGGCAGGGTGTCGTTCCATGTGACGCCCTGCTCCTGACACAGCTGTATCAGCTGCCAGATGGCGTCGTTCAGCGCGGCCTCGTCCTTGCCAAAGCTGCTCTTGTCTACCACCAGCGTATAGGCCAGCCGGTTGCTCACCAGCACCTTGCCATTCCGGTCGGTGATGATGCCCCGGGAGGCGGTCACCGTTTCGCTGGCGGTATTGCTGGTGATGGATCTGGCCCGATTTTCGCTGCCGTGCACCACCTGTGCGTCATACAGCACCGCAAAAAACAGCACCAGAAACGCACAGAAAAACCCCAGCAGCACATATACCCGCCGCCGGGAGGGGTGAGGATTTTTCATCATAGCTTGGTTCTCCTATGGTCATTCGCTCAGTGTCCGCCGCTGTGCCCACCGGAACAGCGGGTGCGCCGCCGCCGCGAAGGGCAGCGATACCGCCAGCTCCCTGCCCAGCAGCAGGCCCGCCGCGGTCAGCCCCGCGCCGCTGTGTCCCGCCAGCACCGCCATGTGCAGCAGTCCGCAGAGCAGCATACATACGCCTGTCACCACCAGCGAGCACACCACGCCCGCCATGATGACCTGCCCGCTCAGCAGCCACGCTGCCGCCGCGCCAAGCAGGAACGCCAGCGCGTAAAAGCAGGGCAGACCCGCCACCGGCGAAAGAAGGTCGCACGCCAGCCCGAAAAATACCGCGTACAGCAGCGCCTGCTCGTTGCGCTCCAGCGTGGCCGGTATCACCGCGATGGCCGGCAGCAGGAACGGGTGCACGCCCCATACCCGCACGTATACCAGCACCAGCCCCTGCAGCAGTGCCAGCGCCAGCGCGCACAGACAGTACAATATCCACTTCAGCAGTATCGCCCGCCGTGTCATAGCCGTCCTCCGTCATTGGATCACGTCAAAATCCGTGATAATAAACATCTCCTGTATCGCCGCCACATCGCACTTGGGCGAGAGCACCGCGTACCGCGCCAGCCCGCCGTCATCCGTCTGCACGGACTCCACCGTGCCGATGACCAGCCCGGCGGGATAGTAGCCGCCCAGTCCGGACGTGACGATCACATCGCCCTTGATCAGGTTCGCGCTGTCGCTGAGGTATTGCAGCCGCAGCCGGCCTTCGGCCATCAGGGCCAGGTCACCGCCGGCCACCGCCGTCTCGCCGGTGCGGAATACCCGCGCGCCGAACTGGGAGTCCGTGTCCAACACCGTGGACAGCCGGCACCAGTTCAGGCCCACGTCTGTGACCACACCCACCAGGTTCCCGGCGCTGTCCACCGCGCAGTCGCCTATGGCCACACCGTGCTGACTGCCCCGGTCCAGCACCAGCGTGCTGGCCCAGTTGGACACGTCGCGCTGGGTGACGCGGGCCGCCTCGAACACCAGGTCACTGCGCTGCTGCCGCAGGCCCAGCAGCTGGCGCAGCTCTTTATTCTCGGTCGCCGCCGGCTCCATCTGCCGCAGCTGCTCCTCCAGCTCCGCGATCTGCTGCCGCAGCTCGTCGTTCTCCTGCTGCAGGGTCTCCACGTCCTCAAACCGCTGGCTAATGCCGCCGACCCAGCCCGCCACGGCGGAACCCGCCGCCCGGAAGGGCGAGGCGATCACGCCCAGGGCGTTGTGCAGCAGCCCCGTTCCGGAGCTCAGGGCCGACACCACGCACAGCACAACCGCGATGGTGGCCGCCGCGGCCAGCAGCCATATTCCCGTTTTCGTAAAAAATCGCTTCATGTGTCGTTTGTTCCTCTCTGAAGTCTCCCCCGGCAGGGGAGGCGGCAGCGCACCCTCGCAGAGGGAGCGAAAGGGGCATTATCCCAGCAGCTGTATCCCGAATTCGCCCAGCATCTCCGCCAGCAGCACCACCGGCAGCCCCATCACGTTGAAAAAGTCGCCGTCGATGCGCTCTACCAGCAGCGCGCCCTGTCCCTGTACGCCGTAGGCCCCGGCCTTGTCCATGGGCTCGCCCCCGGCGATATAGGCCTTCAGCTCCCGCTGTGTGGCCGGACGGAAATACACGTCCGTGTGCTGGGCGTGGGTCAGGGCTTTCTCCCCCTGCCGCACCGTCACACCGGTACAGACGGTGTGGCGCCGACCCTGCATGGCCGTCAGCATTTGCAGGGCCTCCGCCTCGTCGGCGGGCTTGCCCAGCTTCTTGTCGTCCAGAAACACCATCGTATCCGCCGTGATGACGATCTCGTCCGCGTCGGACGCCACCGCCTGGGATTTCTCCCGGGAGATGTAGCACACCGTCTCCTCCGGCGTCAGCCCGGCGGGGAAGTATTCCTCCACCTCCGGCACCCGGACGGTAAAGTCGGTGATGCCCATCCGACGCAAAAGCTCCTGCCGCCGGGGGGACCCGGAGGCCAGCACGATCTTTGCCATATACGTCACCTGCCTGTGGAGCCGAAGCCGCCGGCGCCCCGGTCCGTGTCGTCCAGATCGTTCACCACGGCAAGGGACGGCTGCACCACCGGCACCACCATCAGCTGGGCGATCCGGTCCCCGGGCTGCACCGTGTACGGTTCACGCCCCAGGTTTACCAGCCCCACGCCGATCTCGCCCCGGTAGTCGCTGTCGATGACGCCCACGCCGTTGGAAAGGCACACGCCCTTCTTGATGCCCAGCCCGCTGCGGGCGAACACCAGCGCCGCGTAGTCCGCCGACGGCAGGGCGATGGCGATGCCTGTGGGCACCAGCCGCCGTTCCCCGGCTGCCAGCGTCACCGCCTCGTCGATGCAGGCACACAGGTCCATGCAGGCCGCGCCGGCGGTGGCAAAGCGGGGGAGGGGTATCTCCGTCCCGATCTTGGGGGACAGGGCTTTGATCTTCAGCTCCATAGTAACACCTTTTTCTCCTGAAATTGAATACGGTTTGTAAATTATAACGAGTGTTATACCATTTGTTTTACTCTACGCCCCGGTAGAACAGCCCGCGTGTGCTGTTGTCACCGGCGGTGACGGTCCCGGCCCTGTGGGCGCGGAGAAGCGCCGCGCACTCCGCCGCCGTCTCTGTGGTAAACCGCAGGCGTCCGTACCGCAGGCCGCACCGGAACACCTCCGGCTTGTCCGCCAGCACCAGCGTCTTTCCGTTCTCGATCTCGCACCGGCACCCGTAGGCGCACAGCACCGGGAACTGCTCGCCCCGCCGGTCGGTCAGCACGCTGCCCGCCCCATGGGCGCAGCCCACGCTGTTCTTCGTCACGCAGTTTTCGGTGATCATCAGCGGCAGGCGGCCATAGACAAGGGCCTCGCAGTCCGCATATTTTCCCAGGTCCCGCACCTGCTGCCACCGCAGCTCAAAGCTGGCCGTCACGGACGACAGCCCCTGCTCCTGCCAGAAGCGCACCGCCCGGCTGTTGTACACGTTCAAGCCGAAGTCGCCGCGGAGCGTTTTGCCCAGTCCCTTCACGATGGCCAGATGGCCCAGGTTGCCGATGGCCGCGGAGGCGACCTCCGGGTGCCGCTGCAGAATATCCCGGAACACCGGTTCGTCCGCCGTGCGGAATACCCGGGGCAGCACCGCGCAGAACTCCGCCTGCCCGATATAGGGCATCAGGTCCATCTTATCCAGCAGCTCCGCCGGGATATACACGATGGCGGGGCGTTCCGCCAGCAGCTCGGCCGTCAGCTGATCGGGCCTGCTGATGGACACGGTAAAGTCCAGCTCCGCCGCGCCCGCCGGGGCCTCCGGCAGGGGAGAGGCGGGCAGTTCACGGCGCTTCGGAGTGTCCATCCGCCGATCCGCCAGCTCGTCCAGCAGCTCCCGCCGCAGCGCGTTCACCGCGCTGGCGGACACCATCAGCCCCTCGTCCAGCTCTATTTCGATCTGATCCGCCGCGAACACCGTGCCGCCGGTCTTGGTCAGCCGTTGCCGCAGTTCCTCCTCCGTCACGGCGCGGTTTCGCGCCTCCTCCGGCGCATCGCCCGTGGCTAAGGCTATGGTCACGCCGTTCCGGACGGCGCACGCGCCGCCCAGCCGCACCGGTTCGCCCCGGCGCACCGTCAGCCGCAGGTTCACCGGTATTTTCCGGTTCTCTTTTCCGTTTTCGTATGTCTCGCGGGCGCGGGCGAACAGCGCCTTTGGCTCCGGCACGTTCTCCGGCCGGGTGCCGAACATGGCCTTGCCCTTTCTGCCCAGCCAGTAGCCGTCGGTGAAGCCGCTGCGGGAGAAGGCCTGCTCCAGCGCGGCGGATTCCTCCGCCGTGGGCAGCCGCCTTTCGTCCAGCAGGCGGCGGTAGATGCCCGTTACCACGGCCACGTATTCCGGCCGCTTCAGCCGTCCCTCCATCTTCAGGCAGGCCACGCCCATAGACGCCATATCCCGCAGATAGGCGGACAGGTTGGCGTCCTTCAGGCTCAGGGGATGCGCGTCCCGGCAGGGGCCGTTCACGCCGTAGGGCAGACGGCAGGGCTGGGCGCAGGCGCCCCGGTTGCCGCTGCGCTGTCCCAGCACGGCGCTCATCTCGCACTGGCCGGAGTAGCACATACACAGCGCCCCGTGGCCGAACACCTCGATCTCCGCGCCGCAGCCGGCGCAGATCTCCCGTACCTCGTCCCGGTCCAGCTCCCGGGCCAGCACCACGCGCTCCATGCCCAACGCCGCGGCCGCATTGGCGCCGCCCAGCGTGAACAGGCTCATCTGCGTGCTGGCGTGAAGAGGCAGGTCCGGCACGATCTCCTTTGCCAGGGTCAGCAGGCCCCAGTCCTGCACCAGCACCGCGTCCACGCCCATGGCGCTGGCCTTCCGCAGCGCCGCGGCCGCCCCGGGCAGCTCCCGGTCGGTCAGCAGGGTGTTCAGGGTCAAAAAGACCCGCACGCCCCGCAGATGGCAATACCGCACCGCCGACGCGAATTCCTCGTCGGTAAAGTTTTTCGCGCTCCGCCGCGCGTTGAACGCACCGAAGCCCATATACACCGCGTCCGCGCCGTTCTGCACCGCGGCGGTCAGTGCCTCATATCCCCCCGCGGGGGCCAAAAGCTCCATCATCACCGGCGGTTATTCTGGTTCTGGGCGTTCTGCAGCTTCCGGCGCAGCTCAGCGGCCTCGTTCTTGGCGCGGCTGGCCTCGTCCAGATAGGTCTTCACCTGCCGGCGCAGATTTTCCGCGCCCTCCTGCGCCTTGGTGAGCTGGTCCGCCAGATTGACCGCCGCCAGCACCGCCGCCGCGTCACGGCTCATGTGGGCGCTGTCCATCAGCTTCTGCATCTCCGCATCCACCATGTTGCCGATCTTCTCCATGTAGGCGGCGTCCTCCTCCGCTACGAGGATATACTCCGTGCCGCAGATAGACATCGTTACCCGGTTCGCCATGCCAAAACCCTCCTTAATTCATTTCGTTGGGTATATATACTTATACAAATAGCATTATACCACAAAACCCGCCGGAGAAAAGTCTATTTTGGCGAAAAGCGGAAATTTGTAAAAAGTTGTCCCGCCCCGCTTTACGCCGACCCCTTTTTCGTGTAGAATGGAGAGCACGAATGAGAGGGGAGGTCATCGCCATGGACGGCTATATACTTCGGAACAGGCAGGAGCAGCTGACGCTGCCCGCCGATGCGGCCGACAAGCTGCTGCAAAGCGGGCAGGGCGACGCCGCCCTGCTGTATCTGGCCCTGCGCCGCTTCGGCCGGGGCGTCACACCGGAGGAGCTGGAAAAGGTCCTGCCCATCAGCCGCCTGCGGATCGACGCGGCGGAGAAGGTCCTTCAGGACCTGGACCTGCTGCCTCGACCGGCCCGCCAGACGCCGCCCGATCCGGCGGACGAACGCCCGGTCTACACCGCCCAGGACATCGCCGGACTGCTGACGGACAACGAGGGCTTCCGCCTGCTGGTGCCACAGACGGAGCAGCAGCTGGGCAAGAAGCTCCGCACCGCCGACTTGCAGATCCTGGCCGGTCTTTACGATGACCTGGGTATGCCCGCCGACGTGATCTATCTCCTGGTGTGTCACTGTGTCGAACGGGCCCGCAGCCAGTGGGGCGAGGGCAGACGACCAACCATGCGCCAGGTGGAAAAAGAGGGCTATCGCTGGGCACAGCTTGGCATATTTGACCAGAATTCCGCCGCGGTATACCTGAAAAAATGGGCAGAGCGCAACAGGAAGTATACTTCCTATTTGTCGAATTTACGAATTCTTAACAGGCCGCCGGTGGAGGCCGAACGCCGCTACATCGACCAGTGGATGGACATGGGTTTCCCACCGGAGACGGTGGCTCTGGCCTATGAGCGCACGGTGTTCTACAAGAAGGACCTGAACTGGCGCTATCTTAACGGCATCCTGCGCCGCTGGCACGACGCCGGCTGGCACACGCCCCGCCAGGTGGAGGAGGGCGAGGCGGCCGGCAAGCGGCCCACTGCCGCCGGTAAGTCCGCCGCCCCCGCCGGGGACAAGGACGCCTGGATGCGCCGCTATATCAAGAGGTGAGAGTATGTCATACGACGGTATCATCATGCAGCGGGCCATTGCCCGCTTTGACCAGGCCCGCCAGCGCCGGGAGGCCGAGCTGGACCAGCGCCGCCGGGAGGTCTTTGCCCGCCAGCCCCGCCTGCGGGACATCGACCGAACCCTCCGCACCACCATGAGCCGCATCGTGGCCGCCGCCGCCAAAAAGGGCGAGGACCCGCTGCCCGCCCTGCGGGTCCTGCGGGATGAAAATCTCTCCCTGCAGCGCGAGCGCGCCGCCCTGCTGGAGGACATGGGCTATCCCGCCGACTACCTGGAGGACAAGCCCGCCTGTCCCCTCTGCGGCGACACCGGCTATACCCGGTCCGGCGTCTGCGCCTGCCTGAAGCAGTACTATGCTCGCGAGCAGCTGGCGGAGCTCTCCCGGCTTCTTCCCTTGGGCGAGGCCCGGTTCGACACCTTCCGCTTTGACCTGTACGACAGCGCCGTGTGGGACAGCTACGGCGTTTCGCCCCGGGCCAACATGGAGCGCAACTTCGACGTCTGCCGGGACTTTGCCCGCCAGTTCTCCCGGGGCAGCGGCAGCCTGCTGCTCTCCGGCGGCACCGGTCTGGGCAAGACGTTCCTCTCCGCCTGCATCGCCCGGGAGGTCAGCGACGCCGGCTTCTCCGTGGTCTACGACACCGCTATCAGCGTTTTCTCCCGCTATGAGGACGCCAAGTTCCGCCCCGACGAGGTCAGCGATGCCGACGTCCGCCGCTGCGAGAGCTGCGACCTGCTGATCCTGGATGACCTGGGCACCGAGATGACCACCGCCTTTGTCCAGAGCGCCCTCTATCAGATCGTCAACGGCCGTATGCTCTCCGGCAGGTCCACCATCATCAGCACCAACCTGGCCCCGGAGGAGCTGGGCCATCGCTACGGCGCGCCCATCCTCTCCCGCATCGAGGGCGCCTACCAGATCCTGCCCTTCTTCGGCGAGGATATCCGCGCAAAGCAGTGACCGCCGCACCCGTCCCGACAGGGGCGGGTGCATTTTTTTATTTCCCGACGGTCTTCGCCCGCTTTCGACAGGCCTCCCGCCGTACAATAGGCGAAAAAAGGAGGCGACCGCCATGAAAAAAGACCAGAAGACCGATTTCCTCTCTGCCCGCGTGCGATACATATCCATCAACGATATCCGTCCCAACCCCCAGCAGCCCCGCCGCCGGTTCGACTCGGAGAGTTTGCAGGAGCTGGCGGCCAGCATCGCCGCCTACGGCATTCTGCAGCCGCTCACCGTCCGGCAGCAGGGCGCAGTCTATGAGCTGGTGGCCGGCGAGCGCCGCTGGCGGGCGGCGCGGATCGCCGGGCTGCGGCAGGTGCCCTGTCTGCTGGCCCGGGTGGATGAGGAGGACGCCGCCCTGCTGGCCCTGATCGAGAACCTCCAGCGCCGGGATCTGGATTATATGGAGGAGGCGGCCGCCATCGCCCGCCTGCTCCGCCGCTACGGCCTCAGCCAGCAGCAGGCGGCGGAAAGGCTGGGCCGCAGCCAGTCCGCCGTGGCCAACAAGCTGCGCCTGCTGCGGTTGGAGGAGCCGGTGGCGGAGGCCCTGCACCACTACGGCCTGACCGAGCGCCACGCCCGCGCCCTCCTGCGTCTGGAGGACCCGGAGCAGCGCCTTGCCGCCGTCGAACACATCGGCAAAAACCAGCTGAACGTCGCCGATGCCGAGGCCTACATAGACCGTCTGGTCACACAGAACCAGACCACGCAGCCCCGCCGCCGCAGCGCGTATATCATCAAGGACGTCCGGCTGTTTCTCAACAGCGTGGACCGGGGCGTCCGGCTCATGCAGACCGCCGGCGTCGGCGCCAAAGTCTCCCGCCGGGACACGGAGGACGCCATCTGCCTCACCGTCACCATTCCCCGCGCAAAGCCGCAGAAAGATGTGTCGTAACGCTTTTGTAACCCATTCCTTGACAAACCGTGATACAATGCAGTAACGGCACGGCATTTTGCCGGTATTGCCCAAACCTGATGATACAAAGGAGGGGACACCATGAGCGACGAGTTGAATATGTCCTCTGTTACCGCCGATCCCGCGCCGGAGACGGCCGGCAAGCGCGCGGCCCCGGAAGAAAAGCCTCCCAAGACCCCCGGCAAAAGAGCCGGACTGATCATCGGCATCGCCGCGGCGGTGCTGGTGCTGGCCTACGCGGGCTGCTGTGTGGCCGCCAACGCGCTGTATTCCCACACGGCGTTTCCCAACACCTCCGTGCTGGGCATGGATGTGTCCGGCCTGTCGGCGCAGGAGGCCGAGCAGCGCTGGACGGAGCAGGGGAGTGCCCTGCTGGACGGCATGACCATCCGCCTGACCCGTGACGGGCAGGAGATCGGCAGCACCACCCTTTCCGACCTGGGCGTCACCGTTCTGCCCGTCTATGTCTCCAAGGCTGCCGGCTGCGACGTGCAGGACCGGGGCTGGGGCAGCGATGTGACCGCGTTCCTCCGCGGCGGCTGGCGCTTTATCGAGAGCTGGTTCAGGGCCGTGGATGTCACGCCCCAGCTGGACGTGGACGAGGCGAAGCTTACCGCCGCCTGTGAACAGCTGTCCGACACCGTGGGCTGCACCGTAACGGACGGCGGCTACCGGCTGGCGGAGGGTGAGGGCCTGTACATCACCAAGCCGCAGGACGGCGAGAAGCTGGACGCGGCGGCGCTGCGCGCCGAGTTGGCACAGCGCTTCGAGAGCCGCGACCTGTCCGCGGCAGCCCGGTCCGTGGAATGTGTGTTCGCGGCCCACACCGCCGCGCCCATGGACGTGCAGGCGCTCCACGACGAGATCGCCGGCACCATGGCCGCCGCCATCTGCGACAAATCCACCGGCAAGCCCACCCAGTCCCGCGTGGGCGTACAGTTCGATGTGGAGACGGTGCAAAAGCAACTGGACGCCGCCCAGCCGGGTGAGGAATTCCTGGCTGACGCCCAGGTGCAGTTCCCGCCCGCCGCCACCGAGGAGCTGGAGCAGGCCATGTTCCGGGACGTGATCGGCACCTGCACCACCACCTGCGCCGGCCCCTGGGGCCGCCGCCAGAACATCAAGCTGGCCTCCGCCGCCATCAACGGCCGTATCTATAACCCCGGCGAGGAGTTCTGGTACAACGCCACTGTGGGCCAGCGCACCGAGGCCCGGGGCTTCCAGCCCGCCGCCGCCTACTCCGGCGGCAAGACCGTTACCTCCATCGGCGGCGGTATCTGCCAGGTATCCTCCACGCTGTACTATTCCGCCCTCATGGCGGACCTGCAGATCGTCCTGCGCTACGCCCATATGTTCGACCCCGGCTATATGCCCGTCACGGGCTGTGATGCCACGGTCAGCTGGGGCGGCCCGGACTTTGCCTTCCGCAACAGCACCAACTACCCCATCAAGATCACCACCAGCTACAATGACGAGACGAACCAGCTGACCATCACCCTGCTGGGCACCAAGACCGACGACCACTATGTGGAGATGACCAACCAGTTCCTCTCCTACTCCGAGCGCAAGACGGTCTATCAGGAGTCCGAGTCCGTGGCCCCCGGCACCACCGAGGTGGAGCAGTACGGCCACAACGGCTACGCCGTCCAGACCTACCGCAACGTCTACGCCGGCGACGGTACGCTCCTCCGCAGCACCAAGGAGGCGTACAGCGACTATGACCGGGCCGACAAGATCATCCTGGTCGCCCCCGGCGAGCTGCCGCAGTAAATAAAGAAACAGCCCCCTGCCGGGGGCTGTTTTCTGCTTTCGCTGTGTCTTCGCCGGGAGCAGACAGAGAAAAAGACCGGCGAAAGCCGGTCTTTTCTTTCTGCGTATCATTCTCTCCGCAGGGCTTCGATGGGGTTCAGCTTCGATGCCTTCATGGCCGGCACCAGGCCGAACACCACGCCGATGACCATGGAGAAGGCCACCGCGATGATGCACGCCGGTACGCTGATGGCCACCGGTGTCCCCATGATGTGGGACATCATCTCCGCCAGGCCGATTCCCGTAGCCACGCCCAGTATGCCGCCCATGCTGGTCAGCACCGCCGCCTCCGTCAGGAACTGCCAGAGGATGCGGCTCTGCTGTGCGCCGATGGCGATCTTCAATCCGATCTCGCGGGTGCGCTCGGTGACGGACACCAGCATGATGTTCATCACGCCGATGCCGCCCACTACCAGCGAGATAGCCGCGATCCAGATCAACTGCTTGTTGGTGCTCTCCGACAGGCTCTGCAGATCGCTGGCCTGCTGGAGGAGATCCTTGGACTCGTACTTGTACTTCGTGGTCCGGATGGCGTTCTCGTTCAGATACTTGGCCACATTGTCACCGGCGGCGGTCATGTCGTTGGTGCTGGTGGCCCGCACCGCCGCGTACTGGGGCTCATCATACCGGTACGGTACCGACCAGCACACGTCCGGGATGAAGATGGTGCCCGCCGTGCTGCCGGCGTACATCTGGTAATCCTTAAAGCTGTTGATCACCGGTCCGCTGCTGGACCGGGAGGACACCACACCCACCACGGTGAACGGCATCCCGTTGATCTCGATGGTGCCGCCGATGGGGTTCTCGCCCTGGAACAGCGACTTTGCCGACTTCGCGTCGATCAGCGCCACATTCCGCCGGTTCTCATAGTCCGCCGCCGTGAAGGAGCGTCCGTAGTTCACCGCGTAGTCCACGGCGGTGAGATAGTGGTCGTCCACGCCGTACAGCGACCCGCTGAACGCCGTATTGCCCACGTATACGTTGTCGCACCAATCCCGGGAGTAGTACATACTCACCAGCGACACGCTGCCCAGCTTCTCCATCTCATCCCGCATCTCCCGGGTCACTGGGTCGATACCCTCCGGCAGCGCCGAGTAGTTCAGGTCGAAATAGTTTTGGCTGTCCGTGGCGCCGATGGTCACCCGCACCACGTTGTTGCCCGCGCCGATCAGGTTCTGCTTGATCTGCTCGTTGGTGCCCTGAATGGTGGACACGATGGTGATGATCGCGGCGATACCGATAATAATGCCCAGCATGGTCAGAAACGACCGCAGCTTGTGGCTCCACACGCCCTGAAAGGCGAGATTTATATTTTCCAACATATGGTTATCCCGCCTCCTTTATATGCCGTAGTTGTACAGCTGGTCGGTCGTGGCCTCCTGGGTGTGGGCACCCTCCACCACGTCGCGTCCATAGGGGAACGCCACATAGTCGTCGATGGTCAGCCCGCCCCGTATCTGGGTGTAGCTGCCCCACAGATCCCGGCCGGTCTGTACCCACCGCTGCTCCAGTCTGCCGTCCTCGCCCCGGGCCATCACATAGCTCTTGCCGTTGTCGGTCCGGATGAACATACTCTGCAAATACAGTGAGCTGCCGCTTTCTTCCGCGCTGGTGTCCTTCTGGTACTGTATATCCACATAGTCATTGGGCTGCAAATTCGCGTCCTCGGTGACAAACACCTTGAAGGGGTAGTAGGACACGTTCCTGTTGCCGTCGCCCCAGTTGTTGCTGTTGCTGGTGGGATAGTCGTCGATGGACACGATGGTGCCCTCGCAGGCCGCTCCGGTCATCCAGCTGCTGATGGATACGCTGTCGCCCACCTGCACGCTGCCCAGATCCATCTCGCTGAGGGTGCCGGTGACGTAGTAACCGCCGCCGCCGGACAGCTCCACCACGGCCTCGCTGTTGTTATAGGCCTCGTCCGGGTCCCGCACGGCCTTCACCGTGCCGTCGAACTCCGCGTACACGTTGCCGTCGCCCAGCTCCGCCAGCTTCTTGTCCAGCTTCAGCTTCGCCACCTTCAGGTTGACCTCCTGCTCCTTTACCGCCTGAGCCTTCTCCAGAATGGCCTTGTTCAGATCCAGCTGGGTCATGGAGGTATCCAGCAGCTCCTGAATTTGGGCAATCTTCTTATCCAGCTTGGAGATCTCTTCTTTCTTGTCGCCGTAATCCAATGACTTATCCTGATAGGGCGCCAGGTCGGCCGGTTCCATACTCACGGAAGCGATGGTCTTCTTGGCGGCCGACGTGGAAGGCGCATTGGGATCAGTGGTGGTAGTACCGGGTTCGGGATCGGCGCCCTCGGTCTTAGTGACGGCTGTCAGCTTTAGTCCCCAGCATCGTTCTACAAGACCACCTACCTTGTCGTCTGTACGGTATACCAGCACCACGAAGAGGGGATCATCTCCTAATTTGTCGTTTTTGGTAAACATATCGATTAAATCTTCCTGTGTCAGCGGTATCTTGGATATCCACTGATAGTAGTACGGTGCTTTTTCCGTACCGTTGGAGACTGTGTTAGGGTCGGTAGAGGGAAGTACGTGGGTACTGGTTATCGTCTTATCCAGACCTTCGTCATTGTATATCTTTTTGATGATGTCATCCCGCTGCTTCTGGTACCCGGTCAGCTCCGCCTGCAGCGTCTCCTTGTTCTTCGCCTTCTTCAGCAGCTCCAGCTCGTTTTTCATGACCTCCAGGTTCTCCGTCTGCCGGTCATAGTCGATCTTGGCGCGCTCCACGGTGGCCTGTGTCAGGGTGGAGTCATAGCTCACCAGCGCCGTGCCCTTCTTGACGCTGTCGCCCTCCTTGACCCACACCTTCTTCACCGTCTGGCTCTGGGAGATGTAGATCTTCTGCAATTTGTCCGTGGTCACCATGCCGCTGGTGTTGGAGGTGTCCCCCCAGTAGTCGGTCATGGCGCACTCGTTGACGGCGTATACGTTCACGTCGCCCCGCTGGGCGTTCCGGGCGATGGTCAGTCCGCCCCACACCGCGCCGCACACGCCCACCACGCAGGCGGCGGCGATAATGCCCTTTTTCAGCTTCTTGCTCATGCGGGGCTTCTCGCCGTCGGGGCGCTTTTCGCCTATGTGCAGCTTTTCCCGCAGCGTCAGCTTCTCACTCATAGTCGTCACCTCCCGACAGTACGCCGTCCCGAATGGTCATGACCTTGGCGGCGTGGTTGGCGATGGAATGGTCATGGGTGATCATAATAATGGTGGAGCCACTCTCGTGCAGCTGCTGAAACAGCTCCATCACCGCCGCGCCGCTGGCGCTGTCCAGCGCGCCGGTTGGCTCGTCGGCCAGCAGCAGCTTCGGCTTGCCCACGATGGCCCGTGCGATGGCCACCCGCTGGCACTGTCCGCCGGACAGCTGGTCCGGCCTGTGCTCCACCCGGTCGGAAAGCCCCACCGTCTCCAGCGCGGCCCGGGCCCGTTCCAGGCGTTCCGCCTTCTTCACCCCGCCGTACAGCAGGGGCAGCGCCACGTTTTCCAGCGCCGTCAGCTTCGGCAGCAGGTTGAAGCTCTGGAACACGAAGCCCAGCTCCTTGTTCCGCACCTCCGCCAGCTGCTTGTTGTTGCAGGTGGTCACGTCCCGTCCGCCCAGCAGATAGCTGCCGCTGGTGGGCACGTCCAGACACCCGATCAGGTTCATCAGCGTGGTCTTGCCGCTGCCGGAGGGACCCATGATAGCCAGGTATTCCCCCTCCTCCACGTCAAGGTTCACGTTTTTCAGGATATGTGCCACGGACTTTCCCATGGGGTAGTCCTTGCATATATCGCGCATTTCCAAAATCATGCTCAGCCCTCCATCGGCGGAATGACCGCTGACGCGGAGGCGGCCTCGCCGCCGGGCAGCACGGTCACGGTGCTGCCGTCGTCCGTGACGGTGTCGTTCTCAGCGGGCATATCGCCGCCGTCCATGCCGTCCATGGGCACGTTTTCGTCGATTTTTTCACCGCCGCCCTCGGGGTATACCTCGCCGCCGCTGGCGCTGGGGTCAAAGGTGGCGTCGTCATAGGTGATGCACGTCATGCCCGCCTTCAGGCTGTCGTCGGGATAGGCGATGTAGTCCTCCGCCGTCAGGCCGTCCGTCACGGGATAGGTGTCCGTCTCCGTGTTGTACTCGCCCAGGGTGATGCTCCGCTTTTCCAGCTTGCCCTTGCTGTTCTGAGCCCACACCCAGGGCTTGCCCTCGGCGTCGTTGATGAAGTAGCTGGGCAGGTTGATCAGGCTTTCGTCCTGGGTGTCCTCCTGACCGTAGTCCGGCTCTATGTACACGTGCTGGCCCATGAGCAGGCCCTCGCCGTCGCCCTCCAGCGTCACATAGAAGGGGTACTTGCTGGACATGGCGGTGTCGCTGTCGCCGTAGTCGCTGCGGCTCTGTTGGGCGTTGTTCCAGTCGATGGAGCTGATGCTGCCCTTCCACGTCTGGTCGCTGACCCGGGAACGGATGACCACCGCCGTGCCCTCGGTCAGCACGCTGGCGTTGTTTTCATTCACATAGCCCTTGATGCGGAAGCCGCCCGTCTCCACGATGGTCATGAACGGCAGGGCGTTGCCGGAGTTGTCCGTGCCGCCGTCCGGGTTCAGGGACTGCACCTCGCCGTCCACCGGGGACTTGACGGTGCTGTCGGCGGTGTTGGCCTTCAGCTTCTCAATGTCCTTTTTCTTGGTGGCGATGTTGGCCTTCGTCTCCAGCACCTTCACGTTCTGCTCCCGCAGATCCAGGGCGTACTGCCGCTTGGTGGCGTCGTCATAGGTGCTGTCCATCAGCTTCTGTATACGCTCCAGCTCCGCCTGCTGGTCCTCCAGCGTGGCGTTCAGCTGCTCCAGCTCCAGCTGGGCCATCTCCAGGTCGGTGCGGATCTGGCTGAGGTCATAGGTCAGCAGCACGTCGCCCTTTTTCACGCTGTCGCCCACCTTCACCTTGATGGTGTCGATGGTCATGGCGTCGTTTTTCTTGATGGTCGTCTCGCCCAGCGGGCTGACGATGCCTGCGAACCGGTCCGCCAGACCTACGGACCCCAGCCCGCAGATCATAGACACCGACTGCACGGAGGCCTCGCCCTCCGCTGCGCCGCAGCCGGACACACAGCCCAGCAGCATCACCAGCGCCAGTACAAAAGCCGCTTTTTTCATGTCATGTTCTCCTTTTTCCTTCCCGCGCGCCCGCGGGATGATTTGCCTATTTACTTAGACGGCAGAAATTGTCATTCCGTTCCGCCGCTGCCCCCGACAATATCATATCATGCGCCTGGCCCTCAAAATGTGAACAAATCGTGAACACACGCTTAAGACCTTACTAAGGTTCCGTATCAAAACGGTGGCAAAACGCCCCGCGGAATATTGACAGCGTGCGGGGGAGTGTCCTATTATTATGGTGTTCCGTGTCCACCCCGGATATCTTACCGGTGTACGGGCGCCTTTCGGCGGACACGGCCCGCGTACGATACCACCGGCAGGAGGTTTTGCCATGAACAAAAAACGTATCCGCCAGATGGACCTGGCCCTGCGCCGCCGTCTTTCCGACCGTCCCGCCGCGGACTATTTTGCCCCCGGGGACGCCCTGCTCCGCGCCCTCGAGACCGAGGGCTATATGCAGCGCTTTGCCGGGCTGTTCAGCGGCGCGCGCCTCCGCTGCGCCGACGTGCTGGCCCTCTGCCGCCCGGAGCTGGAGACGCTGTGCCCCGGCGAACCGTCCGAGGGCTGGCTGGCCTATGCCTACGACTATGCCCGCCGCCTGCTCTACCCGGAAAAGACCGATGCGGAGCCCTTCGCCCCCGGTGCGGTGTTCCTGCTGTCGGTGCTGCAGGTGCTGTTTGCCGCCGAGGCGGAGCTGCTGCCCCACGACCCGGCCTGGACCTTCGATTTCCTGACCGATGATGAGCTGGCCGGCAGTCCCTGTGCCCCGTCCTATCAGCGCTTCCTGCGCCTGTGGAGGCGGGAGTTCGTCTATGAGCTGATGCGTTTGGGCCTGGAGGTCACGCCCTACCGCACCCTTGAGCATATCGCCGGTGTCCACCACCTCGCCGTCACCGCCGCCCGTGCCCTGCGGAAAAGCGGCGTGGCCGTGGACGTGGCCCTGGTCTCCGGCGCCGCCGCCGGCCACGATCTGGGCAAGTTCGGCTGCCGCCCCGGCGAGCGCGTGCCCTACCTGCACTATTTCTACACCGACCAGTGGTTCCGCCGCCGCCGGATGACCGATATCGGCCACGTGGCCGCCAACCACTCCGTCTGGGACCTGGAGCCCGACTACCTCTCCGTGGAGGCGCTGCTGCTGATCTACGCCGACTTCCGCGTCAAGCAGCTCCACGATGCGCAGGGCCGGGAGATCACCCGTATCTCCACCCTGGCTCAGGCCTTTCAGGTGATCCAGGACAAGCTGGATGACGTGGACGGCGAGAAGCAGAAGCGCTATACCCGGGTCTACGCCCGGCTGGAGGACTTCGAGCAGTTCATGGTCAGCTGCGGCGTGGATGTCACCATGTCCGGCGGCGATACGCCCCCTCTGCCGGAGAAGCACACCGCCCTTATGACCGACGACGAGGCCCTCCGCGCCCTGACGCTCCGCTGCGTGGGCCACAATATGGAGCTGATGCACCGCCTCACCGACCAGCGCAGCTTCGCCCGTCTGCTGGAGGAGGCCCGCGGCGAGACGGACTGGCGCCGTTTGCGGGCGTATCTGGCGGTGTTCGAGTCCTATTCCCTCTATCTGCATATCCCCCAGAAGGTCCAGACCCTGACGTTCCTCTACGAGCTGCTGATGCACCGCGAGGGCGATATCCGCCGTCAGGCGGCGGCGCTGCTGGGCGAGATCATCGCCGGCTTCCACGCCGGCTACGCCAAGGAGCGCCCCGCCGACATCCGCCCGGACCCCCGGGCCATCACCGACGTGGACCAGTGGAGGCTCTATCTGGACAAGATACTGTATCCCGACCATAAGCTCATGCCCCAGCACCGCCGCTGGATCGGCTATACCCTGAAATTCGCCGTCGGCTCCCTGCTGAGCCACTGCCCCGGCCGGGAGGAGCGCTTCCTGACCCCGGTGTTCGCCTACTACCGCAGGCCGGAGGATCTGGACGACTACACCGCCTTCCAGCTGCTGGATACCGCCGCCGCTCTGCCGGATACGGCCTATACGGCCAGCCGCGCCCGGCAGATGACGGACTTTGCCGCCGCCCTGTCCCTGCGTAAGGACCTGACCATCCGCATGGCCGCCGTGCTGCTGCTGGACCGTCTCGCCCGCTTGTACCCGGAGGATGGCCGCGCGCTGGAGGCCGTGACCGCCGTCCCCGACGGCGACAGCGGCACCCTGCGCTATCTCAAGCAGGATGTGCTCTCTCAGGGCGCGCCCCTTCTTCTGCCGGAGGACGTGGTCTCCGAGATCTTCCTGGACAACCTGAAGACCGCCACGCCGTGGATCACCAAGCAGGGCAACCTGCGCCTGCTGACGGACTTTGCCCGCAGCGGCAAAAGCCCCGCCCTCCATATCGCCACCCACCTGTCCAATCTCATCAAGGTCAGCGACCGCGTCACCGTCCGCCACAGCGCCGGCAACGCCCTGCTGGCCCTGGCGCCCCGCCTGACGGCCGACCAGCGCAACGAGGTGGCGGTGGAGCTGTGCCGCGGCCTGGAGCTGGGCCAGCAGGAGTTCACCAAGTATATCCCCGACTACCTGGGCCGTTTTGCCCTGTGGCTGCCCCCGGCGGAGCTGGATGAGGTGCTGGACGACCTCCGCGTGAACCTCAGCTCCTCCGACAGCCGCGTTACCGCCTCCGTGCTGGATACCGTGGGCGTCATCTATGAGGCGTACGATGCCTATCGCTCCCGCTTCCCGGAGACGGACGACGCCTACCGCCGCCGCCGTGAACGGCTGCTGGGCCTGCTGATGCGGGGCCTCAGCGGCATTGACGGCGCCACCCGGCAGGAGGCCCTGTTCGTGTTGGGCCGCCGGGTCTTCGGCTCCGGAGAGCTGGGCCGCCACGAAAAGCGCCGCGCCTTTATGCTCACCCAGCGCAAGCTGCTCTCCGCCCAGGACGAATTCCCCGGCGAGGGCCTGACGTTCTACTACCGGGCCGCCATGCTGGGCAAGCTCTACCGCTTCATCACCGAGGAGCGCCTGTTCCACAAGGGCTTTGACTTCGGCGCGCCCCGCCCCGTGGCCTTCTTCCCCGGCACCTTCGACCCCTTCACCCTGTCCCACAAGGGCATCGTCCGGGCCATCCGCGACCAGGGCTTCGAGGTCCTGCTGGCCATTGACGAGTTCTCCTGGTCCAAAAAGACCCAGCCCTACCGCCTGCGCCGGCGCATCGCCGCCATGGCCGTGGCCGACGTGTTCCACGTCAGCATTTTCCCGGAGGACTTCCCGGTGAACATCGCCAACCCGGAGAACCTCCACGAGCTGCGCGCCGCCTTCCCGGGCCGCAGCGTGTCCATCGTGGTGGGCAGCGACGTGGTGCTCCACGCCTCGTCCTACAAAAAGCCCGTCACGCCGGACTCCATCCACACCTTCGACCACGTGGTCTTCCGCCGCACCGAGCCGGACGCTGAGCCGGCGGATTACAGCTGCATCACCGGCAAGGTGCTGGAGCTGACGCTCCCGCCCCAGCTGGAGGAGATCAGCTCCACCCGCATCCGCGAGGCGGTGGATGCCAACCGCGACATCTCCAACCTCATCGATCCCACGGTGCAGGAGTTCATCTATCGCCGCGGCCTGTACCTCCGCGAGCCCCAGGACAAGCCCGTTCTCCGCACCGAGGACCTGAGCTTCCTGCCCGCCTCGCCGGAGACGGCGGAGAAATTCCTCCGCACCATGCTCTCCGTGCCCACCGCCGCGGCGCTGCGGACGCAGATCGAGAGCCGCGGCGACGACGTGATGGTCTGCCGGGACACCGACGGCACCATTCTGGGCGCGGCCAGCTACGCCTGCCTGGACTCCGCCCGTCTCTTCGCCCGCCTGGGCGACCCGGCCCTCTCCGGTCTGGTCCGCCAGAATGCCGGCGGCCGCACCCTGCTCATCAGCGGGCTGTTCGTGCCCCGGGGCGAGCGCCAGAGCGACCTCTGCCAGCTGCTCATCACCGAGGTGCTGACCCTGGCTCTCAGCCGTGAGTTCACCTATGCCCTCTACCTTCCCCTGGAGGGTGCCGTCTCCGGCTACGGCCGCCAGCTGCTGACGCTCCAGGGCTTCGTCCCGGCTGGTGACAGCACGGACGCCCTGGCCGTGGATATGCGCTGCCCCATCGTCCTCAGCCGCAACGTGGACACCGCGGTGAAGGCGCCCTTCAGCTCCTCGCCCCGGGTGCTTGCCGCCATCGCCGCCGCCCACCGCCGCCTGCAGGCGGCGCTGACAAAGCTGCAGCCCGGATCTCTGGTGCTCAGCCTGTCCGCCGGCGTCATCTACCACCGGCTGCTCCAGCGTATCACCGGCCGCAACGGCGTCCCCGCGGAGCCCACCACGCCCCGCGTCCTCGGCCCGGATATCTGCGTCCCCTACGGCAAGATCCTCCGCGGCGTGGCCGTGCCCAACACCGTCACCAAGACCCTGCGTACCGACAAGGTCTACGAGCCGGACCTCAGCACCTATTCCATCGAAGCCTACCCCGACTACTCGCCCCTGCCCGACCAGGTCCGCACCATCCACGCCTTTGCCCGCCCCGTCATTCTCGTGGACGATATGCTCCACGACGGCAAGCGCATCCGCCGCCTGGCCCCGCTGCTCGCCGAGACGAACACCCCCGTGGATCAGGTGCTGGTGGGCTACCTCACCGGCATGGGCCGCGACCTCATGGAGCAGCTGGGCTACGACGTGGACGCCATCTACTACCTGCCCAACCTGCGCCTGCGCTTCGTCGAGTCCACGCTCTATCCCTTCATCGGCGGCGACACCGTCCGCCGCAGCGAGGCCCTGCCCGGCGGCCTTCAGCCCGCCGTCAACCGCATCCTGCCCTACGCCGCCCCCGAGTACACCGGCATGGACGACGAGACCGCCTGGGAGCTCTCCCTCTGCTGCCTTGAGAATGCCCGCGACATTCTTCTGGCCCTCGAGACCGAGTTCCGTTCCCTCTACGCCCGCAACCTCACCCTCAGCCGTCTCGGCGAAGCGGTCATCCTGCCCCTCTGTCCCGACAAGGGCGGCTGCATGACCTACGATCTCTCCCGCGCCGCCAGCACGTATTTGGAGGGAGATATAGAGCTCCTGAAACGCATGCGCCCCAGGTAAAAGCGCGCCTTTTGCGCCCTGCCATCGCCGAGTCGGCTTGCTGTACACAAAGTACAGCAGCGTCGCCTCGTCATCGGCAGGACGCAAAATCCATCGCCTTTACGGGCATGACGTGTGCCGTCCCGCTATCGCAGGACGCAAAATCCGGCACATTCTCTATTCCTCAAGGGGGGGCCTGCGCCTCCGCGCCTCGTCTTGACACAAAATCTGAACCCTTATCAAGACTGTGCGGCGCCGCCTCGTCATCGGCAGGACGTAAAATCCGGCACATTCTCTATTCCTCAAGGGGGGGGCCTGCGCCTCCGCGCCTCGTCTTGACACAAAATCTGAACCTTTATCAAGACTGTGCGGCGCCGCCTCGTCATCGGCAGGACGCAAAATCCGGCACATTCTCTATTCCTCAAGGGGGCCTGCCTTGGCGTGAAATTTGCGCGTCAGCACCCCGCCGGAGGCAAAAAGATAGAAACAGGAGAAGCTACTATGATCGATCTCAACGATACCGCCCTGCCGCGCATCCCGTCTAAGTGCCGCGTCACCCTGCTGGCCCTGGGCGATGTGGGCAGCACGCTGTTGATGGGCCTGCGGCTCATGGGCGGCGACGTGATAGACTCCATCGGCATCTGCGACGTGCGCCCCGGCGTCTCCGAGCGCTGGGAGTTCGAGCTGAACCAGATACAGTCCCCGGACGGTGCGGCGCTGCCCCCGGTGGACATCATCGCGCCGGAGCAGCTGTTCGACGGCGACGTGTTCCTGTTCTGCGCCTCCCGGATGATCCCGGATACCTCCGTTACGGCGGGGGATGTCCGCATGGCCCAGTACGGCCTGAACCGGGAGCTGGTGTCCATCTACGCCCGCATGGCCCGGGACAGGCGGTACAGGGGCCTGTTCTGCGTGGTCAGCGATCCGGTGGACCCACTCTGCCGTGCCGTCCTGCGTGAAAGCGGCCTGTCCCCGGCCCAGGTCCGGGGCTTCGGCCTGGGCGTTATGCACGCCCGCGCCCTGTACTACGCCCGGAAGGACCCCCGCTTCGCGTCCTACCTCACCGAGGGCCGCGCCTTCGGCCCCCACGGCGAGGACCTGGTGCTGGCCAACTCCATTGCGCACTACGACGACGCCCTCTCCCGTGAGTTGACGGAGAAGGTGGCCCACGCCAATCTGGAGATGCGTAAGCTGGGCTACAAGCCCTATGTGGCCCCGGCCCTGTCCTCCGGCGCGCTGAGCCTGCTGGCCCTGCTGCGGGGGCAGTGGCATTATTCCTCCGTCTACGACGGCCAGGTGTTCATGGGATGCCGCAATCGTCTGACCCCCGCCGGCATCGAGACGGAGGCGCTGACCCTGCCGCCCGCCCTGCAAAAGCGTATCGATGACACCCGCGCCAAGCTGAACGCCATAGAATAACGGAGGTATCCGCCATGCTCACCGCTCTGCTCCCCGAAAACGACCGCAGCCCCGCCCTGCGGGACCTGCTGGTGCCCCTGCTGCCCCCGGGCAGCGATATCCGCGACCCCGATGACGGGCTGGAGGACCTGGCCGGCCGCCGTCTGCTGTTCGCTGTGGCGCTGGATGAGGGCGGCTGCAATATGGCCTATTACCGTATGCTCTCCCGCCTGCGCCGCAGCACAGACCTGCTCTCCGACAGTATCGGCGCGTGCATCGTCACCGGCGTGGGCGAGTTCTACACCAAGGATGTGGCCCGGGACATGGTCTTCGCCGCCAACCAGGCGGGCTGCGGCTTCCTCGGCCGCCCGCTGGTGGAGGCCACCGGCTCCCTGCGGAATTTCCGCACCCAGGCCCAGATCGGCGGTACCGATGAGGTCACGGCCTTCCATGCCGCCGTGGCGGAGCTGCTCTCCCGCCTGGACGGCTGGGAAAAGCCCGCCCCCATCCGCCATGTGCTGGCTCTCCACGCCTCCCAGCGCGCCACGTCCAACACCCTGGCCCTGTGGGAGCTGGTGAAGGCCGGTCTTCCGTCGGACCTCGGCGTGCAGGAGATCTGCCTCCGCAACGGCACCATGGCCGACTGCAACGGGTGCAGCTATACCGCCTGTCTCCACTTCGGCGAGCAGGGCGGCTGCTTCTACGGCGGCCCCATGGTGGACGAGGTCTATCCCGCCGTGCGGAAATGCGACGCCCTGGTCATGCTCTGCGCCAACTACAACGACGCCCTGGCTGCCAATCTGACCGCCTGTGTCAACCGGCTCACGGCCCTGTTCCGCCAGACCCGTATGTACGACAAGCGGATCTTCGGCCTGATCGTCTCCGGCTACTCCGGCGGCGACCTGCTGGCCCGCCAGCTGATCTCCGCCCTGAACATGAACAAGTCCTTCTACCTTCCGCCCCGCTTCTCCCTGCTGGAAACGGCCAATGAGCGCGGCAGCCTGGTGAAGCTGCCGGGCATCGAGGCGCAGGCGGCGGCCTTCGCCCGGCACATCGCGGAGAGCTGAATAACCCCGCCGCAAACCGGGGAAAATACTTCCATCAATCAAAAGGAGGTGTGTTCCATGCAGGCAATGGTGTTGGAGAAGGCGTGCATCCAGTGCGGACTGTGCGCGGGGCTGTGCCCGGAGGTGTTCGAGCTGAACAGCGGCGAGCCCGCCCGGGTGACGGTGGACCCTATCCCGGACGCGCAGAAGATCGGCGTGCAGGAGGCGGCGGACAGCTGTCCCGTGGCCGCCATTCAGGTAACGGCGTAAAAATCCCCGGAAATGCCGCAAAAACCACTTTACAACGGTGATTTTCTGTGGTATCATCTCAAAGTACGCGCTAAGCGCGTCCGACCCCTGCCTTAGCCCTGCGGAGCGTTCCATCTCTCCCACGGCCCAGGCTGCGGGCGTATTTCAAGAAAGGTGGAAACACAACCATGATGCTGAAAGACCAGAAGACCTCTATCATCGAGGCCAATCGCACCCACGAGACCGACACCGGCTCCCCCGAGGTCCAGGTGGCCATTCTCACCGAGCGTATCAACCAGCTGACCGCGCACCTGAAGGTCCATCCCCATGACTTCCACAGCCGCCGCGGTATGCAGATGATGATCGGTAAGCGCCGTCGTCTGCTGGACTACCTGGCCAAGAAGGACATCGAGCGTTATCGTGCCCTGATCGCCAAGCTGGGTCTGCGTAAGTAAGTTGAAACAGGGTGATGTGCGCTTGCGCATCACCCTTCTTTCACATTCTGCGCCGTGTACAAATTGACCATTAGCAGTTGAAAATGCGCCGAAATTCAGGGTTTCGGAGCGTTTTCAAGTGCTAACGGCGATAGGTCGCGGGCAGAATGCCATTTCACAAAAAAGGAGAAACGATATGTCAACGATCATCACCAAGCGCCAGTTCCCCCACTATCACAAATACACCATGGACCTGGCCGGCCGTCCCCTGACGCTGGAGGTGGGCAAGCTGGCTGAGCTGGCCAACGCCGCCGTCATGGTGGGCTATGGCGACACCCGCGTCCTCTGCTGCGTCACCGCCGCCCCCCGTCCCCGCGACGGCATCGACTTCTTCCCCCTGTCCGTGGACTTCGAGGAGAAGATGTACGCCGTGGGCCGCATCCCCGGCAGCTTCAACCGCCGCGAGGGCCGTCCCGGCGAGAAGGGCATCCTGACCTCCCGCGTCATCGACCGCCCCATCCGCCCCCTGTTCCCCTATGACTTCCGCAACGACGTGTCCGTCATGTGCACCGTCATGGCCGTGGATCACGACTGCTCTCCGGAGATCGCCGCCCTCATCGGCACCTCCGCCGCCCTGGCCATCTCCGACATCCCCTGGAACGGCCCCGTGGCCGCCCTGAAGGTGGGCCTGGTGGACGGCAAGCTGGTCTTCAACCCCGACGCCGAGCAGCGCAAGGTCAGCGATCTGGACGTGACCGTGGTCTCCACCGGCAAGAAGGTCGTCATGATCGAGGCCGGCGCCAACGAGGTCCCCAACGACGTCATGTTCGAGGCCATCAAGCAGGCCCACGAGGAGAACCAGAAGCAGATCGCCCTCATCAATCAGATGGTGCAGGAGATCGGCAAGCCCAAGTTCGACTATCCCCACGCCGACTTCAACTACGAGCTGTTCAATAAGATCACCGCCGACTTCATGGACGAGGCCAAGGCCGCCATGGACACCGATGACAAGAACGTCCGCGAGCAGCGCTGGAACGCCATGATCGAGAAGTGGCACGAGAAGTACCTGGAAGAGTACCCCAACATGGACCAGTACCTGGAGGAGATCACCTACAAGTTCCAGAAGATGATCGTCAAGAAGTGGCTGCTGGAGGGTCACCGTGTGGATGGCCGTCAGAAGAACGAGATCCGTCCCCTGGACGCCGAGGTGGGCGTGCTGCCCCGGGTCCACGGCTCCGGCCTGTTCACCCGCGGCCAGACGCAGGTGCTGTCCGTTTGCACGCTGGACACTCTGTCCGCCAACCAGAAGCTGGACACCATCTGGGAGGAGACGGAGAAGCGCTATATGCACCACTACAACTTCCCCGGCTACTCCGTCGGTGAGGCCAAGCCTGCCCGCAGCCCCGGCCGCCGCGAGATCGGCCACGGTGCGCTGGCCGAGCGCGCCCTGCTGCCCGTCATTCCTCCCGTGGAGGAGTTCCCCTACGCCATCCGCGTGGTCAGCGAGGTCGTGTCCTCCAACGGTTCCACCTCTCAGGGCTCCATCTGCGGCAGCACCCTGGCCCTCATGGACGCCGGCGTGCCCATCAAGGCCCCTGTGGCCGGCATCTCCTGCGGCCTGATCCAGGATGACGACGGCTCCTTCACCACCTTCATCGACATCCAGGGCGTGGAGGACTTCCACGGCGAGATGGACTTCAAGGTGGCCGGCACCAAGAAGGGCATCACCGCCATCCAGATGGACCTGAAGAACGACGGTCTGACCATGGAGATCATCAAGAACGCGCTGGACATCACCTATGACGCCCGCTGCCAGATCCTGGACCAGGTCATGCTGCCCTGCATCGCCCAGCCCCGGCCCGAGGTCAGCAAGTACGCCCCCAAGATGGTCACCATGCACATCGACCCGGATAAGATCCGCGACGTCATCGGCAAGGGCGGCTCCGTCATCCAGAAGATCGTGGCCGAGTCCGGCGCCAAGATCGACATCGACGATGACGGCACCATCCACATCGCCTCCCCCGATGCCGAGAGCTGCGAAAAGGCCAAGAAGTGCATCGACGACATCGTCTTCGTGCCCGAGGTGGGCCAGCTGTACTACGGCCGCGTCGTGCGCCTGATGACCTTCGGCGCCTTCGTGGAGCTGGCCCCCGGCAAGGATGGTCTGGTCCATATCTCCAAGCTGGCCGACAAGCGCATCGAGAAGGTGGAGGACGCCTGCAAGATCGGCGACATGATGTGGGTCAAGGTCACGGAGATCGACGAGAAGGGCCGCGTGAACCTGAGCCACAAGGACGCCATGAAGGAGATCGCCGCCAAGGAAGCCGCCGGCGAGCCCATCAAGTAAAGCGTCGTTTTTTATATCCCCCGGTCCGCCGGGGGATATTTCTTTTTCCCGCCGCCTGTGGTATACTGAGAAAAACACCCTGCAAGGAGGTCCCGCCTATGTCCGACACCATCGCCGCCATCGCCACGCCCGGACAGCCCAGCGCCATCGGTATCCTGCGCCTGTCCGGCCCGGATACCTGTGCCGCGCTGGACGCGGTGTTCCGCGCCAAAAACGGCAGGCCCGCCGCGCAGCAGCGCCCCCGCGCCATGGTGCTGGGTGAGCTGCTGGACGAGACGGGGCAGGTCATCGACAGCGTGCTGTGCGTCCATTTCCCCGCGCCCCACAGCTACACCGGCGAGGACTGCGCCGAGCTCCACTGCCACGGCAGCCCCATCGTGCTGGACACGGGCCTCCGCGCCCTGTTTGCCGCCGGCTGCCGCCAGGCCGGTCCCGGCGAGTTTACCAAGCGGGCCTTTCTCAACGGGCAGCTGGACCTGCTCCAGGCGGAGTCCGTGGCGGACCTGATCGACGCCGAGACGGCCCAGCAGGCCCACAACGCCGTCTGCCAGCTGGACGGCGCGCTGAGCCGCACCGTGGCGCGTATCTACGACGGCCTCATGGACATGGCCGCCCGGTTCTACGCCGTGGTAGACTATCCGGACGAGGACATCGAGGATCTCCAACGCGAGCAGATGCTGGACACCCTGCGCCGGGCCCAGAACGATCTGGAAGCGCTGGTGGCCGGGTTTTCCCGCGGCCGTTTGCTGAAGCTGGGCGTGCCCACGGTGCTGCTGGGCAAGCCTAACGCCGGCAAATCCTCTCTGCTGAACGCCCTCCTGGGCTATGACCGGGCTATCGTCACCGACATCGCCGGCACCACCCGCGACACGGTGGAGGAAAAGGTCACCGTGGGCGGCGTGCTCCTGCGGCTCATCGACACGGCGGGCATCCGCGACGGCGGCGACGCCGTGGAGACCATGGGTGTGGAGCGCAGCCGCGCCGCCGCGAAGCAGGCATCTCTGGCCCTGCTGGTGCTGGACGGCTCCCGGGCGCTGACGGCGGAGGACGAGGCCGCCATCGCCCTGGCTAACACCGTCCCCCACCTGATCGTGGCCGTCAATAAATCCGACCTGCCCCGGGCGCTGGACGTCGGCGCCCTGGCGGACCGCTTCGACAACGTGCTGTCCGTCTCCGCCGCCACCGGCGCGGGACTGGACACGCTGACCGACGCCATCGCGGCGCAGTTCCCGGCGGGCGAGAGCACCGGCGGCGCGCTGCTGACCAACGCCCGTCAGGCCGACGCCGCCAACCGAGCCCTCTCCGCCGTGGCCGAGGCCCGCGGCGCCCTCCGTATCGGCATGACCCCCGACGTGGTGCTCACCGACTGCGAGGCGGCGCTGGCCGCGCTGGGTGAGCTGAACGGCAAACAGGTCCGCGACGATCTGGTGGACACCATCTTCTCCCGCTTCTGCGTGGGGAAATAGGCAATACGGACGTATATTTCTGCTAATATCTCATATTATTTTCCATTTGGCTCTTTTCTTGTGCCCCGTTCCGTGATATGATAACGGGGAATATCACTCCCAAGGAGGTTTATCCCATGCGTGAATATGTCATTATGACCGACAGCTGCTGCGACCTGACCGACCACATGGCCAAGGAGCTGGAGCTGACCGTGGTGCCCCTGACCGTCCACATCGATGGGCACGATTACCCCAACCTGCTGGACGGCAGCGCCATCAGCTTCGAGGATTTCTACGGCAAGATCCGCGGCGGCGTGCTGGCCACCACCTCCGCCGCCAACGTAGGCCAGTTTCAGGAGGCCATGCGCCCCATTCTGGCTGCCGGCAAGGACATCGTCAGCATCAACTTCTCCAGCGCCCTCTCCACCACCTACCAAAGTGCGTGCATCGCCGCCCAGGACATGAAGGAGGAGTTCCCCGATGCCAACATCTATGTGGTGGACTCTCTCTCCGCCTCTCTGGGCCAGGGCCTGCTGCTTTATCTGACCGTCCAGAAGAAGCGCGAGGGCCTCTCCGCTCAGGAGCTGGTGCAGTGGGTGGAGGACAACAAGCTCCACATCGACCACTGGTTCACCGTGGACGACCTGAACTACCTGAAGATGGGCGGCCGTCTCAGCGCCGGCGCCGCGTTCTTCGGCTCCATGCTCTCCATTAAGCCCGTCATGCACACCTCCGACGAGGGCAAGCTGGTCCCCGTCAGCAAGGTCCGCGGCCGTAAGGCCAGCCTGAAGGCCCTCATCGACAAGATCGCCGAGCTGGGCATCGAGCCCAGCGAGCAGGTCATGTTCATCTGCCACGCCGACTGCGAGGTGGAGGCCCGCGCCGTAGCCGAGGAGATGAAGGCCCGTTACGGCGTCAAGGAGGTCTATATCAACTACATCGGGCCTGTGATCGGCAGCCACACGGGGCCGAACACCATGGGCATATTCTTCGTAGGCACCAAGAGATAACGGCGCGTCTCTTGCGCCAATACTTCGTTGCGGCGGCTTGCCGTACACAAAGTACGCTTGCGCCGCCGCGCCTCGTCTTGGCGCAAGATCCATTGCCGTTAGAGGTTTGCCATCGGCGGGACGCAAGCTCCGTCGCCGCTGGCGGTGTACGGTGCATTTCAACTTTGCGGGAGGTCATCCTATGGACTGGCTGGAACTCAAGATCGACACGAGCCACGCGGGCTTGGACGCGGTGACAGACATGCTGGAGCAGCAGGGCGTTACCGGCGTGATGATCGACGACGAGGCGGACTTTCAGAGCTTTCTGGAGAACAACCGCCAATACTGGGATTATGTGGATGACGACCTGCTGGCGCAGAAGAAGGGCGTCAGCCGCGTGACGTTCTATCTGGAACGGAACGAGGATGCCTACGGCACCGTGGCCGCCGTGCGTATGGCCATGTCGGCGCTGAAAAAGGACCACCCGGAGTACGCGCCCCTGCTGCTGACCATGGCCGACGTGGCCGACGAGGACTGGGAGAACAACTGGAAGCAGTTTTACAAGCCCATGGAGATCGGCAGCCGCCTGCTGGTGGTGCCGGAGTGGGAGGAGGCCGCCGACCCCACGCGGGTGAAGCTGGTGCTGAACCCCGGCCTGACCTTCGGCACCGGCAGCCACGCCACCACCCGCCTGTGCCTGCAGGCGCTGGACACCCACATTCACGGCGGCGAGCGTGTCCTGGACCTGGGCTGCGGCAGCGGCATCCTGTCCATCGCGGCGCTGCGCCTGGGCGCGGAGAGCGCCTTCGCCTGCGACATCGACGAGAAATGCGTGGACGTGGCCTATGAGAACGCTGCCCTGAACGGCATCGGGAAGGACCGCTACACCGTCCGCTGGGGCGATGTGCTCACCGACGCCGCCCTGCGGCAGGAGATGGGCGCCGGCTATGATATCGTGGTGGCCAACATCGTGGCGGATGTCATCATGGGCCTCAGCCCCCACGTCCGTCCCTTCCTGAAGTCCGGCGGCCTCTTCCTCTGCTCCGGCATCATCGACGACCGGGCGGCGGAGGTACTGGAAAAGCTGAAGGCCGACGGCTGGGATGTGTTCGAGCAGCGCAGCAGTGAGGGCTGGTTCAGCTATCTCTGCAAATAACGCTAAGAAAAAGGCCGGCGCGGAACTGCCGTCTCGGCCATTACAGCACACCTGCCGCATCTCTGTGGGTAACGACAAAAAAAGACCGGCGCGGGCCGGTCTTTTTTGTGCTTCGTCCGTCCGCGCCGCCGGGAACGGGAGAATTCACGGAATGTACTTTTCTTTTTCCTGAAAAGTTGCTATACTGAAAGCGAACGTAACATATAGCGAACGCGAATGTATACAGCAAAAGCAACGGAAAGTAAACGAAAGTAAAGGAGAAAACCGAAGCCATGATGAAGCGAATTCTGCGCCTGACGGCGTTTTTGCTGGGGTTGACGCTGCTGCTGTCCGCCTGCGGCAATACAAAAGGTAAAGAGATGGTGGACGCCTCCACCCAGACCGCCCCGCCCGTAGAAGGCGTCACCGCCCTGGCCCTGTGCGACGGCGATGTGACCCTCCGTTTTGAAAAGGACGAAAGCGGTGCCTGGACCTGGTTTGACGACCCCGCCTTCCCCTTGGACCAGACGGCGCTGGAGGACCTGCTGGCCCTGCCCGCCGCCCTGGACAGCGGCGAAACGGTGGCCGATGTGCAGGAGCTGGCCGTCTATGGCCTGGAGGCTCCCAAGAAGTACATCACCGTCACCTCCGACGGCGTGGACGTCGTCTATTATCTCGGCGACCAGGCCACGGATGGCCGTTGGTACGTGCTCACCCCTGCCGGTACGGTGCGCTATACCTCTGACGAAAATAAGATGCTGCTCAGCCGCAGCATCTACGCCATGGCGGTCCTGCCCGTTCTGCCGGTCATCGAGCCGGACAGGCTGGTCAGCGTAAGTCTGCTGCGCGCCGACGGCACCGCTGCCGTCTCCTTCTACACCGCCGAGGACGGTACCCGCCGCAGCGCCAACCGGGACGTCACGGAAAAGACCGCCGCCCTGGCTGATGAGATCGCTGCCCTGACGCTCACCGCCTGCGTGGACTACGACCCGGCGGAGGGTGCGGCCGCCGTCTGCGGCCTGGACACGCCGGAGGTCACGCTGACGGTGAACTACCTGGCTGACAACAGCGCCGAGCGGACGCTGATCCTTGCCGTCGGCCTGTCCACCGGCGACGGCGGCCGCTATGTGGCCCTGGACGGCGACACCACCATCTACCGGATGGAGGAGTCGTCCCTGACCCAGATCCTGACCCTGTCCGAGACGGGGCTGTAAGCCATGAAAAGGGAGGCGCGGCTATGCGTATACTGATCGTGGAGGATGAAAAGCGCCTGGCGGGCACCCTGCAGGACCTGCTGCGCCGCCAGGGCTATACCGCCGACGTGTGTTATGACGGCATCTCCGGCCTGGACAACGCCCGCAGCGATATCTACGACCTGCTGGTGCTGGACGCCATGCTTCCCGGCATGGACGGCTTTACCCTGCTGCGCCAGCTGCGCGGCGGCGGCAGCCGCCTGCCGGTGCTGATGCTCACCGCCCGCAGTGAGCTGAATGACCGCGTCCGCGGCCTGGACGCCGGCGCGGACTACTACTTGACCAAACCCTTTGAGCCGGAGGAGCTGCTTGCCTGTATCCGGTCCCTGCTGCGCCGTGGCGGTGAGGACGCCGCTGCCGACCCGGAGGTGACGGCCTTCGGCGACCTGACGCTGCACATGGGCACATTCCTGCTGGAATGCGGCCCGCGAAGCGTCCGCCTCAGCCGCCGGGAGTACGACCTGATGGAGCTGCTGATGCGGAACGGCAGTCAGATCGTCTCCAAGGAGCAGCTGATCCTGAAGGTCTGGGGCTACGACTCCGCCGCCGAGGACAACAACGTGGAGGTCTATATCTCCTTCCTTCGCCGCAAGCTCACCCATCTGCAATCCACTGTGAAGATCAAGACCCTCCGTATGGTGGGTTATTGTCTGGAGGTGGAGGCATGATCCGGCACCTTCGCTGGAAGGTGGTGGCCACCAATATGCTGCTGATCTCGCTGGTGCTGCTGGCGGTGTTCGCGGCGGTGTACTTCATCTCCCGGGGCAACTATCACAAGAATGTGCAGCAGCAGCTGTACCAGGCGCTGGAGCAGGGCGACTATGGCCGCAGCCAGCCCGGCATGGACAGCATCCCCTGCTTCGTGGCCGAGGTCTATGGCAGCGGCACCGTCCGCGTGGCCGGCAACAGCTACTACGACCTCAGCGACGAGACCCGCATGGCGGAGATCGTCACTGCCGCCCTGGCGGCGGACGCGGACGCCGGCACGTTGGACGAATTTCATCTGCGCTACCTGCGCCAGCGGGGCTACACCACTACTGCCATTGCGTTTACCGATACCTATCTGGAATACACCTCCCTGCACACACTGCTGAAGGCCTGCTCTCTGGTGGGCTGCGGCGCACTGGTGGTGCTGTTTCTGTGCAGCTACCTGCTCTCCGGTGTGGTTACCAAGCCTGTAGGTGCCGCCTGGGCCCAGCAGGAGCAGTTCCTCTCCGACGCCAGCCATGAGCTGAAGACCCCTCTGACGGTCATCCTTTCCTCCGCCGAGCTGCTGGAGCAGAGCGCTTCGCCGGAGCAGGCGGTCTACGTGGACAATATCCGGGCGGAGGGCCGCCGCATGAAGGCCCTGGTGGAGGATATGCTCACCCTCTTCCGCGCCCAGAAGAACGCCGGCAGCCCGCCGGACACCGTCACCGACCTGTCGGAGGCGGCGGTGACTGCCGCCCTGCGGTTTGAGCCGGTGGCCTTTGAGGCCGGCCATGTGCTGGATTACGATATTGCGCCGTCTCTTCCTGTCCGGGGCGACGGCGCCAAGCTGGGCCAGGCCCTGGCGGTGCTGCTGGATAACGCCGTCAAATACGCCGCCCCCGGTACGCCCATCCGCCTGACCGCCGTCCGGCAGGGCAGCCGCGCTGTGGTGTCCGTGACCGATCAGGGGCCGGATATCCCTTCGGACAAGCTCCCCCGCATTTTCGACCGCTTTTACCGCGCCGACGACGCCCGCACCGACGGCGACAGCTTTGGCCTGGGCCTGCCCATTGCCAAAGCCATCGTGGATGCCCACCGGGGCGTCCTTCGCTGTGACAGCAGCGGCGGCGTGACCACCTTCAGTATCTCCCTGCCCCTGACGGCAGGGAAGCAGGAGAGAGGCACAGACCATGTTTGATACCCTTATCCGGGGCGGCGCCGTTGTTGACGGCACGGGCCGCCCCGCCTTTGCGGCCGATGTGGCCATTTCCGGCGGCAGGATCGCCGCCATCGGCGATCTGTCCGCAGCGTCCGCCGCTCATGTTATCGACGCCGCCGGCAGGACCGTTACCCCCGGCTTCATTGACATCCATCGCCACGCCGACGCGGCGCTGTTCCGCCCGGGCTTCGGCGCGGCGGAGCTGTGTCAGGGCCTTACCACCATCGTCAACGGCAACTGCGGCCTCAGCGCCGCCCCCTTCGGCCCCACCCATGGTGACGCCATCCGGGACTACCTGCGCCCCATCACCGGCGCTCTCCCGCCGGAGCTGGTGACGGAAACCCTCTCCGGCTATTTCGCCTCTGTGCCGAATATCCCCGTCCATGTGGGTATGCTGGCCGGCGCCGGCGTCCTTCGGGCGGACGCGGCCGGCTACGAGCTGGAGCACCTGGAGGACCGCCACTACCGCGCCCTGCACCGCGCCTTGGAGCAGGCTCTGGCCGACGGCGCGCTGGGCGTTTCTCTGGGCCTGGGTTACGCCCCGGAGTGCTTCTATACCCCGGCGGAGCTGATCCGTGCGCTCTCACCCATCGCGGGGCAGGACATCCCCCTCACCGTCCATATGCGGCAGGAGGGCGCGGGCGTCTGCGATTCCATCGAGGAGATGCTGCTGGTGGCCCGGGAACTGCGGGTCCCTCTGCATATCAGCCACCTGAAGGCCATGGGCCGGGACAACTGGGGCAAAAAAATACCCCGGGCCCTGGAGCTGCTGCACCGGGCGAAGGAAGAGAGGCTGGATGTGGGCTGCGACGTGTACCCCTACACCGCCGGCTCCACCCAGCTGCTGCATATCCTGCCGCCGGAGTTTCTGGAGGGCGGCATGGACGCCGTTGTCCGCCGCCTGGCCGACCCTCACGAACGCGAGACGCTGGCTCACCGTATTGAAGACGGCAGTGGGTTTGACGACATCGCCAAGCTGGCCGGCTGGGACGGCATCTTCCTCAGCAGTCTTCACTGCCCGGAGGATGCGCCGCTGCTGGGCAAAAGCATTGCCCAGGAGGCTGCCATGGAGCACAAATCCCCGCTGGACGCCTGCTGCGACCTGCTGATCCGCGAGCACTGCCAGGTGACTATGATCGACTTCATGGCCGCGGAGGAAGATATTGCCGCTATCCTCCGCAGTCCCCTCAGCTGCCTGATCTCTGACGCCACCTACCCCACCGAGGGGATGCCCCATCCACGGGTCTACGGCAGCTGTACCCGCCTGCTGCAGCACTTCGTCCGGGAACAGGGTGTGCTGACGCTGGAGCAGGGCGTTCACAAGCTGACCCAGGCCCCGGCACAGGCCCTGCGCCTTGCGGGTAAGGGCGTTATCGCCGTGGGTGCGGACGCGGACCTGTGTGTGTTCGACCCCGCCGCCCTCACCGAGCGCGGTACCTATCAGGACCCCTGCCAAACGGCCCTGGGTATGGACGCCGTGCTGGTGGCCGGCCGGCTGGCCGTGAAGAACGGAGAAATGACCGGCGTGAAGGCTGGGACCCTCATCCGCAAATAAAAAGATCTCCCCCGGTCGGGGGAGATCTTTTTATTTCTTTTCGCCGCCGGACACGTTGGCCACGAACACGCACACCAGAATGATGACTACGCCAAGAGCCTGCCACAGGCTGAAATCCTCCTTCAGGAAGAGCACGCCCGCCAGCACCGATACCACCGTGGTCACGTTGGAGAACAGGGAGCTCTCTGAGACCGTCAGGTGACTGTTGGCGAAGTTCAGCAGTCCGTAGGCCACGCCGGAGGACAGTATGCCCAGATACAGCACCGCCAGCCAGAAGCTGCCGCTTTGCGCCGGCGCGGTGATCAGCTCGCTGCTTATCCCGCCGGCCTGTATCAGCGCCACCGGAATAAACACCGCCATGCCCACCACGAACATCACATAGGTCATCTCAAAGGGGGTGAAGCGCTTGGCGGCATCGTGGCTCAGCCCATAGTACACCGTGTCGCTGAGCATGGTCAGCAGCAGGAACAGCAGGCCCAGCGCCGAGATCATCACCGCCCCGCCCACGGAGATCAGCGCTACGCCGCCGATCGCGCCCAGGGCGCACAGCACCTGCCGCCGGGTGACGCGCTCATGCAGAACCAGCACGTCCATCAGGATGCAGCACACCGGCACCGCCGCGATGATGGTCCCCGCCACAGCGGCGGAGGTGTACAGAATGCCGTAGTTTTCGAAGATAAAGTACGCCACCGGCTGCACGATGCCCAGCAGCAGCAGCTTGCCCACAGGCTTTCCCTTCAGGGAGAAGGCAAACAGCGGCTTTCCGCGTACCTTGCCCACCAAAGCGTTCAGCGCGATGACCAGCGACATGGCCGCCACCGCCACCGTGAACCGGAAGGCCAGCAGCACTGTGGGCGCCGCCGTGGCCAGCGCCATTTTTGAGAACATAAAGCTCATGCCGAAGATGGTGGCCGCGGTCAGCGCCGCCAGCAGCGACAGGATATGCAGTTTTTTCTGGTCCATAGGCAATACCTCTTTCTCTTTAACGCCGGTATCATACCATACGCCGCATGAAATAGCAAGGAAAAGCGATCACCTCCCGCGCTGCGTCCGGAGCAAAAAGGGCGCCGCCCGAAGGGGGCGGCGTCCTTTCACCGGCACGTTGGGAGGGCGCGCCGGCATTCACCAATTTGAAGGAGAATAGGGAGAAAAATTAAGGATAGAAAACAAAGGGTGTTGGGTTACTTGTCCGTTGCCTTGGACACGATACCCGTAACCACCAGGACCGCCACCAGGCTGGCCAGAATGAGGTTCAGCACCATGCTCAGCGCCTCCTTTCGTTTGGGCTTCTTAACGTATCTTTAGCATAGCACAGGACAAGCAATTTGTAAAACGCATGATTATCATCAAAACCATGAAAAATACTTTGCAGCACATGGCGAGATATGCTATACTGGACCTGAAGGAGGTGTCCCCATGTCCGTCACCAAATACCAGATATACCTCAAGACCGTGGAGCTGGGCAGCTTTACCGCTGCCGCCCGCGCCCTGAATTTCACCCAGTCCGGCGTCAGCCACGCCATCGGCTCGCTGGAGGAGGAGCTGGGCGTTACGCTGCTGGTCCGCAGCCACGGCGGTGTCACCCCCACGGCGGATGGCCGCGCCCTGGCACCATATTTTCAGGAGATGTGCGCCCTGTCCCACCGTCTGGAGCAGCACGCCGAGGACCTGCGGGGGCTGGATACCGGTCTTATCCGCGTGGCAACCTTCACCAGTGTATCGGAAAAGTGGCTGCCCGGTATGCTCAAGACCTTTCAGGAAAAGTACCCCCGCATCGAGTTCGAGCTCCTGCCCTCCAACTTCAACAACGAGATATCCGACTGGGTCCTCCACGGTCAGGCGGACTGCGGCTTTATCTCCCTGCCCACCCCGGCGGAGAAGTATCTGGATTACTGGCTGCTCCAGCGGGACCAGTGGAAAGTCATCCTGCCCTGCGACCACCCGCTGGCGGGCCGCCAGCCTTTCCCGCCGGAGGCCCTGGAGCAGTACCCCCTCATCCTGCTGGATGAGGGCGACGACTATGAGATCCAGGCCATTTTCGATCACTACAAGGTCCGGCCCCGGATCCAATACACCGTCCAGCAGGACCAGACGATCCTGGCCATGGTCTCCGGCGGCCTGGGCATCAGCGTCATGGAGGAGCTGATGCTCTACAAGTGCGCCTATCCGCTGGCTGCCAGCACCCTGCCCAAGGTGTTCCACCGGGACATTGGCATCTGTGTCAAGGACAAGAACGCCCTCTCCCACTCCACGCAGGCGTTCATTGACCACACCCGCCATTGGGTGCTGCAAAATTTCCCCGAGGGCTGGAACGCCCCCAAGCCCCATGAGCGATAAACGAAAAAGCGAAACCAAACGCTGTTCTCCGCCGTCAGTATTGGCAGAGAGCGGCGTTTGACCGCCCGAAAGGAGTGTTTACATCATGAAAAAGATATCTGCATTGCTGCTGGCGCTGGTCATGGCGCTGTCTCTGATGGCCTGCGGCCAGAAGGAGGATAACAACGGCGGCGAGACGAAGGACGACCAGACGCAGACCGACGGTCAGACCGTTGACTTGCGGGCGGCGTACGAGGCCGGCATCAAGCAGGTGCAGGAGGAGCTGGGCGACAACGCGCCTGTGCTGCTGGAGGAGACGGCTGTGGAGATCCTGAACAGCTACTACCCCGGTCTGGAGAACGCCAAGCTGAAGCAGTCCGTGTTCTTCATCTCGCCCACCGCCACCTCCTGTGAGGTGTCTATGGTGGAGGCGGAGAGCGCCGCCGACGCCGAGATCGTCCGCCAGAGCTTCCAGGCTCGCGTGGACGCCATGGCCAACGACACCACCTATCCCGAGGAGGCCGGTATGTGGAAGAACAACGCCACCGTTACCGTCAACGGCAACTATGTGGTGCTGGAGGTGCTGCCCGACGGCTGCACCGTACCCGACGCATTCCTGGCAAAATTCTGATTTCCTATGGCGTTTCCCCTTTCTGTGTGCTATGATGGTCTGACCGATACACACAGAAAGGGGAGTGCCCGATGGAGGACGCTCAGATCATAGATCATTTTTTCCGCCGCGACCCGGAGGCCATCCGCGCCGCGCAGGAGAAATACGAAAAGCGCTGCCTTGCCGCTGCCCGGCACATCCTGCCGGACGACCGCGACGCGGAGGAGTGCGTCAGCGACGTGTGGCTCCGTTTGTGGAACGCTATTCCGCCGGAACGCCCCCGTTCGCTGGCGGCGTATATCACCACCGTCACCCGCCGCCTGGCCCTGGACAAGTGCGACTATAACCGCGCCGCCCAGCGCCGCAGCGACCTGACTGTGGCCTTCGAGGAACTGGAGGGCTGCCTGCCCGCCGAGGACGGCGCGGTCCGCGCCCTGGAGCAGCAGGAGTTCCGCCGTGTGCTCAACGGCTTTCTGCGTAAGCTGACCCGGCAGAGCCGGACGTATTTCATCCGCCGTTACTGGTACGGCGAGAGCATCCGCGAGATCGCCGACAGCTGCGGCGCGGGCGAGGAGAAGGTCAAATCCTCCCTCTTCCGCACCCGTCAGCGTCTGCGTACCGTGCTGGAAAAGGAGGGGATGCTGTGAACGACAACAGAATGAAGCGCTGGATGGACGCCATCGACGACGATCTGCTGGAGGAGGCCCAGCGTCCCCTGCCCCGCGGCGGCGCGGCGCGCCGTTGGGGTGCGCTGGCCGCGTGCTTCTGCGCCGCAGCCTTGGCCCTGGCTCTGTGGCAGCCCTGGTCCGCCGGTATCGGTGACAATACCGCCGGCGCGGACGCCGACTTCGGCGCCATGGACAAGAGCTTTTCCGTCGCCATGCCGCCTGTGTCGGATGCCGAGCTGCTCTCTGCCTCTCTGGCCCTGCCGGAGGGCGCGTCTCTGACCTCTGACTACCGGTGGCGTCAGGACGGCGAGGGCGCCGTCACCGGTGTGTCCTGTACCGTGCTGCTGGACGGCTATGACTACGACTACGGCGCGGAATATGCCAGCCAGCCCCTGCCTGCCCCGGACGGTACCCTCCCGACAGACACCTATCAGGTGAACGGCCTGACGCTGCTGGTCTACGATGACGGCGCCGTGGGCTGGTACGACACGTCCGCCGGTATCCAGTGGTACTGCGTGGCCTGGGACGGCGGCGCGCCGCTGGTCACAGCCTTTACCCTGATGGACGCCCAGTATTACACCGTCCCCACCGCCCCGGAGGGCGCGGACGTGCTGGGCTACGATCTCTTTGATCTGGACGGCGCGACGGTCACGGAGGTCGCCTTTACGCTGGACGGCGTCACCTGGCACTACCGCATGGCGCCCACTTCGGACGTCTCGGAAACGACACCGGATATCTCCGGCTTCACCGGCGGCAGTCTGACGGCGGAGGGCAAGCTCCGCTGGTGCCCCACCGTCCTCCGATGGGACGCGGGCGGCGCCGGCTGCATCATCTGGCGTGACCTCGCTCCCGGCCTGGCGTACAGCCTGACGGCCGACACCGGCGCGTCGGAGGATGCGCTCTCCGATATGGCCGCCCTGGTGTTCAAGCCCGCCCAGGAGGAGTCATAAAGCGAAGCAAAAAAGGAAGCACCCCGCGGGGTGCTTCCTTTTTTGCTCAGAATTCCGGTGCGTCCGGCGTCTTGCGGTACAGCAGGGGCTTGCCCTCGGCGTCCACCAGCAGCGTCAGCCCGCCGGAGTTGCCCACAGCGTGGTAGAGATACTGCACGCCGGTCTGCGTGTCCACCAGCACCTCGTTGCTGCTGATAAAGGCGCTCTCCTCCATGACCTTGATAAAGCGCTGTTCCTTCTTTGCCATAGCTTTACTCCGCGGCGGGCGCGTCGTTCTCCACCAGCATTTTCGCGCTGGCGGCCAGACCGGCCAGCCCCTGGATCTCGCTGGGGATAATGAGCTTCGTGGCCTTGCCGTCCGCCACCTTCTCCAGCGCCTCCAGTGCCTTCAGCTTGATGACCTGATCGTTGGGGGCGTTCTCGTTCAGCATCCGCATGGAGTCGGCCATGGCCTGCTGCACCTTCAGGATGGACTCCGCCTCGGCCTCGGCGGCCATGATCTTGGCCTGCTTCGCCGCGTCGGCCCGCAGCAGGGTGGACTGCTTCTCGCCCTCGGCGATCAGCACCTTGCTGGCCTTCTCGCCCTCGGCCTGCAGGATGGATTCCCGGCGCTCGCGCTCGGCCTTCATCTGCTTCTCCATGGCGTTCTGGATCTCCCGGGGCGGCAGGATGTTCTTCAGCTCCACGCGGTTGACCTTGATGCCCCAGGGGTCGGTGGCCTCGTCCAGAATGGAGCGCATTTTGGCATTGATGGTGTCGCGGCTGGTCAGGGACTGGTCCAGCTCCAGCTCGCCGATGATGTTGCGTAGGGTGGTGGCCGTCAGGTTTTCGATGGCACTCATGGGGTACTCCACGCCGTAGGTGTACAGCTTGGGGTCCGTGATCTGAAAATAGATGACGGTGTCGATCTGCATGGTCACGTTGTCCTTGGTGATGACCGGCTGGGGATCGAAGTCCGCCACCTGCTCCTTCAGGCTGACCTTCTTCACCACGCGCTCGATGAACGGCAGCTTGAAGTGCATACCCACGCCCCAAACGCTGTGGAACGCGCCCAGGCGCTCGATGACATAGGCCTTGGACTGCTGGACGATCTGGATGCAGCTGACGATGACGGCCAGAATGAGAATGACCAGAATGATGATGGCGATGGTTCCCGGTGTCGGCATAGTAGTTCCTCCTTATTCTCCTGTTTGTTTCATAGTCGTAGTATGCTTATGGATGAGGTGAATGATGCGGGTGACCACGCCCAGCAGTATGGCGGCCAATCCGCCCAGAACATACGGCATATCAAGGCTCCTTCTGTACGATGAGCTTCACGCCCTCCATCCGCAGGATACGCACGGCGGCGTCCGGCTCTATGACCTCCCCGTCGGCGCTGCGCGCCGTCCAGGTCTTACCGTCTATATAGACGGCGCCGGAGGGCAGCGCGTTGTCGATGCGCTCTGTCACGCGGCCCACATTGTTTAGTGCCCGGTCGGCATTGGTGGGCTTGATATCCTTTTTCATCAGCTTGACCACCAGCGGCCGGGTGAAGGCCAGTGCCGCGATGGACACCGCGAAGAACAGTCCCACCTGCAGCCACACCGGCCCGCCGCATACTGCGGCGATCAGTCCGGCCACGCTGCCCAGGACGAACCAGATGGATGTCAACCCGGCGGTGGCGGCCTCCGCCACGCCGAAAATAATGATGGCGGCGATCCATATCGTTGTCGCCATGTCTGCGTCGCCTCCTCTCAAAATGAGTCCGATGATCCCGGCCAGCGCGCCGATGCCTACCAGCACAGCTCCAGCCAGCCATTTGTTTTTGGGGGACAGGTTTGTCAGGAAGGCGCCCACGGCGCTGCCCAGCGTGGCGCGGGGCAGGGGGGCGGCCTCCTGCTCCGGCGCGGGGCGTGCCTCCACCGCCGCGGCGGGTACCGGGGCCTCCTCGGCGAACAGGTCGGCGATGGATACCTGATAGCGGTTGCAGATATAAAGGATCTTCTCCATCTCCGGGTAGCCCCGTCC
>ENA-UOJN01000028-UOJN01000028.1-human-gut-metagenome-genome-assembly--contig:-C125IIP-NODE-28-length-100875-cov-49.166693_pt1 | contig 100875 bp, 80 predicted proteins | sample MGYA00242350_ERZ723897 | MGnify/ENA metagenome assembly ERZ723897 | reverse complement strand
CCTCCGAGGCTTCCTATCCGCTTCGGGTGCTATGCTTATTTTGTACCAACCAAAGGAAAGCGGAGGAAACCATATGCTCAGCCTGCGAAATGCGACAGAAGCTGATCTCGGAGAGATTCGGAGAATATACGAATACGCGCAGGACTACATGATCCGGTCGGGAAATCCCACCCAATGGGGACACTTTTATCCGAGCGCGGACCTGATCCGGTCCGACATTCAAAAAAGGTCTGCAAGGTGATATACGATGAGACCGGCATACACGGGGTATTTGCCCTGTTTGATGGCGCGGAGCCAACCTACGCACACATCGAGGAGGGCGAATGGTTGAACGACGAGCCCTACGTCACGATCCATCGGCTGGCCGGCGACGGGCGGGTCCACGGGCTGTTCCAATGCGCCGCCGAGCATTGCAAGCTTCTTTCCCCCAATGTCCGCGTCGATACCCACGCCAACAATACGACGATGCAGCGGCTGATCGAGAAGAGCGGCTTTAAGAAGTGCGGGATCATCCATGTCAGGGACGGCTCGCCCCGGATCGCATACCATTGGACGGCGCGGTGATTTTCTCGCGCCGGGCGTCTGTCCGCGTGCCGGTACGCGGGCGACGGTATAGCTTACGCCGCGGCCTTTCCGTCGCTCCCGATCACTCCGGCTTTATCGTTGAGCCCTATTCGATTTTAATTTCCGCAAGGACCTTCTGCGGCTCGACCCACGGATGACCGACAATGCCAACAATGCGCAAGCGTTTCGCTTGCGCATTGTTCTTCCGGCTGATACAATGGACCTCACACAGGGCGCCGCCCGGAAAGCCGCAAAGCGGCCGGATCCGGCGGAGCCGACTGCTTGCGAAGCAGCAGGCTGTGGTATATAATACAGAAAACACGGCGAAGGAGGCGGGACGATGCTGAAAATAGCCATTTGCGACGACGACGCCGGAGACCGCGAGCGGATCGCGGAGGACCTCCGCGTTTATCGTTCCCTCGGATATCATCTCTCCGTTCCTGAACGGTAACACGCTGCAGATCATCTTTTTGGGCGCCGCCGTCGGCATCGCCCTGCTGATCCTGGGCGACCGTGCCGCCGCCGTCCGCACGTTCATTGAGCAGACGAACGAGGTGGTCCAGTTCCTCATGGAGGCCATCGGCGACCTGATCCCGCTTTTCGTATTTTTCAGTCTGTTCGCTCTGCTGGGCTCCGACTTCGGCTCCGAGCTCTCGGGCATCCTCAAGGCCATCGTCATCACCTATGCACTTTGCCCGCTGATGGGTCTCGTATTCATCGGCATCCTTGCCGCGCGGCGCCGGGTGAGTTTCCGGCTGCTTGTGCAAAAGCTGCTGCCGACCTTCCTCATCGGTCTCACCACGGCGTCGTCCTCCGCGGCGTTCGCCACCAATTTAGAGACCTGCGAGAAGAAGCTGGGTATCCCGCCGATGCTCGCGCATTTCGCCGTGCCCCTGGAACAGGTCCTCTATATGCCCAGCGTTGCGGTCGCTTTTGTGGCGACCTGCCTGTGCATGGCGGAAAATTTCGGCACGGCCATCACGCCCGCGTGGCTCCTTACGATGATCGTTGTGACCGGGCTTTTGTCGCTGGCGATGCCGCCCATCCCCGGCGGCGCGCTGACCTGCTACACGGTCATGTTCACCCAGCTCGGCATCCCCGGCGAGGCCCTCGCTCTGGCTGTCGCGATCAATTCCATGATCGACTTTATCGCGACGGCATCCAACCTGACCTGCCTGCAGGTTGAGGTCACGACCGTCGCCGGCCAGCTGGGAATGCTGGATACCGAATGTCTCAAAAACCCGGGATAGGCCCGCGCACCGGCGTGTGACCGTCCCGAAGCGCGAAAGGCGGAAAGCAAAATGGGATATGAATACTTGCGGAACGAGGCCATCATACGCAGCAAGACGCGGGAGTTTTTTGGCGTCGGCACGGTGGTGACCGCCTCCGCCTATCTGGTCTCCGTTGTGGACTTTATGCTCATCGGCGCCCTTTTGGGCGCTGATGCCGTCGCTGCCGCGGGCCTTTGCGACAGCTTTGTGGATGTGGCGGAGCTATTCGGCTTCGTCCTCTCCTCCGGCGGCCCGGTCGCCGCGGGCATCCTGCTGGGCAAGCGAAGGCTCCGTCAGGCCAACGGGGTCTTCACCCTGTCCCTTCTTCTGACGCTCGCGGGCGGGCTTCTCTGCTGGTGCCTGCTGCCGTTCTGCGGCTTTTTCAGCGGCGTCCTGTCCAACAACGGCGCGATCGCGAACGATGTGGCGCGCTACGCCTTCTTCACCCTGCTCTCGTCGCCCTTTGTCGGCGTCAATCTCGTTCTCTCCAGCTTCGCCATTCTGGACGATCGCTCCAAGCTGGCCATGGGCTCGGTCGTCGCCGCCAACGGAGTGAACATCGTGCTGGACGTTGTCTTTATGAAGTATCTGCGCACGGGCGTCGCCGGCGCGGCCGCAGCTTCCCTGCTCGGCAACGCGGCGGGTATTCTGGTGGTGCTTCCCTACCTTCTGTCCAAAAAACGCACCTTCCGCTTTGTCCTGCGCGCCGACGACCTGCGTGAGACCGGACGGGAGCTGGCCTCATCCTGCTCCTCCTTTGCCACAGACAAGGCCTCACGCATCTTCTCCGGCCTGACGGTGAACCTGCTGCTGATGTACTTCGTGGGCAACATCGGCGTGGCGCTCTACGCGGTGTACAGCCAGCTTCGCTTCATCCTGCGCATTCTGGCGGGCGGCGCGCTGCAGACGATCTCCACGCTCGGCAGTATGCTCTACGGCGAACGCGACTTCTACGGGCTGCGGAAGATGCTCTCCCTCCTGTCCAAATACACCTATGCGCTCGTCGCGGCGCTCATGGCGGGACTGTTCTGCTTCTCCGCGCCGTTTCTCAACTCCTACGGCATCGCCGCAGAGCCGGACACCGTGCTCTCGCTCCGCATCATGCTGCTCAGTCTGCCTTTCCTTTGGCTCAACGACCTGCTCGCCAGGCTCTATCCCAGCGTTCAGCGGCAGCGCCTGTCCGTGCTTTTGCTGACGCTGCAGAACGTGGTGCTCAAAATACTGCTTCTGCTGCTCTGCGTGGCGGCCATTTCGCGGCTCCATTGGCGCAGCGTCCCCGCCGTGGCCGTCTGGTGCCTGCTGGTGGAGCTGCTGTCCCCCGCGGTCACGCTGCTCCGGGAAAAGCGGACCTGTGGGAACGTCGCCCTCCTCGGGCTGGAGGATCAGGCCGACCGGAGCTGCCACACCTTTTCCATCACAGGGAAGGCGGAAAACGTCGCGGACATCCACCGGGAGATTGACTTGTTCTGCCAACAGAACGGCATTTCCCGCAACAAAGGCGTCCTGCTGGCCATCGCCTTTGAGGAGGCCGCCCTCAACACCATCAACCATAACGAGCATGTGAGCATGATCGACATTTGTCTGCTTCTGGAGGAGGGCAGCCTGATCGTCCGTATCCGCGACGACGGCGCGCCCTTCGACCCGCTGGCGTTCGTGGACGATGAGGATATCCTTCAAATGAACAACATCCGTCTGCTCGAGCGGCTCACCGATCAGAAGACCTATACGCGCATCATGAACATGAACAACACGGTGCTTTCGATCCGACTGGAGGCGGCAGAGAATGACGGAGCAAATGACGGCACTTGCTGAAAATTATCCGGCAGCCGCGGAGCTGCTGCGGCGGCATGGCGGCGAAACGCTGCTTACCTATCTCGGGCAGCTCCACCACCGGCCGCTGCCGGACATTCTGCCCTCGGAGGACCTGCTGACAGAGGTGCGGGACTACTTCACGCCCTTTTTCGGCGTGGAGACCGCTGGGGAATGCGCGGACGTTCTCCGGCGCCGCCGCTGCCTGTCCACCGCCAACCACCATCATCCCGCGTTCGAGTACATGACCGTGCAGGACACGATCCTCTGCGACCGGTGGCTGCGGACGCAGGGCGAGACCGGGGCGGTCGTTCCGTTTCTGTCCTGTGCCAACCCGAGGCTGGACAATAACGTCTACCCGAGGGGTATGCTGGTCTACGACTGCACCGCGCCGGGAGGCTGCCTGCGGCTGCCGTTTTATCCGTTCAAGCTGCGCCACGCCTGTGTGGCCGCCGTGGAGGGCATCTCTCCGGACATGGTAGACAATGCGCTGAACCGCCTGCGGCAGGAGACGCGGCGCGGCTCTTGCTCGCTTCGCACAGCCGACGCGCTGGAGCGCTTCTGCCGCGAGGTCCTGCTCTCTGACCGTGTGCAGCGCTGCGGCACTCTGCGGGAGCAGACCACGGTCATCAACGCCATGCTCTCACAGCGGTACTTCACCGACCGCGCGCCGCAGTACCTTTGGATGCCGATGGAGACGCTCACCGCCCGCCTGCTGGAAAGGGATCTTCGGACGGAAGACGCGCTCACCTGCCAAATGCTGTTCCGGCGGGAGCTGCGCGCATCGCTTCTGCGGGAGCTGGACGGCGTTTCCGGCTGCTGGACGGGAAACACCGGCGGCACGCACTTTTTCTGGGGACTCGACCGCCGCGCGGCGCTGTTTCCCCTGCGGCTGCGCGAGAGCGCGGGCGCGGCGGCGCTGGCGGGTCAAAACTCGCTGGGAGAGGCTGTGACCGTCCCTCTCACGCCGCGGGCGCTGACGGAGAGGCTGCGGGACGGGTCGCTGCTGCCGGGCCTGTTCCTCTGCTTTCTGGAGGCGCATTTTCTCCGCGACTTCACGGTGTTCGGCGGCTTTTATCAGCCCGCCTATCTCGCTGAGATGCGCCGCGGACTGGTGCGCGCCCTGCGCGAAACGGGCGGCTATGAGGAGGAGGCCGCGATCATCGAGGCGAAGCGCAACGCGATGACCCTTGGGCTGATCTATCTGCTGCGCAGCCATGAAGGCGGCCGCTTTCCCGTTTCCACGGCAGAGCTTTTGGAGCAGCCCGTTTCGATGCTGGAGATCGAAGCAAGTCTGCAAGTATCCGTCGCGGCGGCGCTGGAGCATCTGAATTGAACGCGCAAGCCGGAAGCTCCCTCGTTATGGGAGCCTCCGGCTTGTGTGTCTTTTTGAGGATTTATTTCAAAGAATGAGATGGCGGGAAATGCCTTATGTCCCTCTGCGCTCCGTCCACCTTCGGTCAGCATAAAAGGCCAGCTCGCCGATCATAACACCCAGCACCGCCGCGGCAAGCACATCGCTGGGAAAATGGACATAGAGATACAGCCGCGAAAAGGCGATGAGCGCCGCGAGCGGGATGGCCGCATAGCCGAAGCGGCGGTCCGTTTTCGTCAAAATCGTCGCGCCGATGACCGAGGACAGGGTATGACCCGATGGGAACGAATAGTCTGTGGGGTCAGCGATGAGCAGCCGCACGCTGCTGTCCAGCCAGCAGGGGCGCGGGCGCGTCAAAGGTCACAAGGCTCATCGGCGGAAGCGGTACGGTCAGGTTGACCGCTCCATACACGATGGCGTAGAGTGAACCGAGCATCAGCCCTAAAATGAGCCAGACCATCTCGCTGCGGTATTTGTGCAGCGCGGTGCGGATGGCGTGAATGGACAGCGCCACGCCCGCGAGCACGCCGAAGCCCAGCGCGAAGAGCCCCGGCAGCACGGAAAGCTCCATGTGCAGGAAGCTGCGGACAGCCTGAATGGCGGGCAGATACACGCCTGCGATGAGCAGAATGGACGAGCCCAAGATGCCCAGCAGCACCATCGCCGTGATGGCGACCGCGCCGGAGAGGAAGATATAAAGCAGCGAGAGCGGCGAGAGCGACGCGAAGCTGACGCTTCCCAGCGCGGATGAGCCGCGCAGCAGCGTGAGCCCTACGACCACCGCCATGCCGAGCAGGGCGAACGGCGCGCTGCGGAACTTTTTCAGCGCCGTGCGCTCCGCCGCGGCGATGAACGGGATGGAGGCGAGCGTCCCGCCGGAGACGCCGGGGACGCTGTCCGCCAGCGCCATGCAGAAGCCGTGGAATGCCGTTAAAATCATGGAAACTACCTACTTTCTTTGAAACACCGTCTGCGCGGCGGCGAGCATCGGGCGCAGCGCAAGGATAAAGAGAACGTTCCGGCTCACGCCCTGCGCGGCGAGCCAGCCGCGCGGGCGGAGCAGCATCGCTGCCGTCTGGACGAGCAGCACGAGCGCGCCAAGCGCGAGCTTCCCGCCCGCAAGGCGGAACGGCAGCAGCCTTCCCGCGCTGGCCGTGCGCATCAGGAATACGAGCAGGCAGCCGAGGAATGTGGCAGCCGCCGCGCCCTGCACGCCGATGCGCGGAATGAGGAACAGATCGAGTGCGATGTTTGCCGCCGCGCCGGCGAGTGAGATCCAGAGCGATGCCGTGCTCTTCTTTGTCACGACGTAGACGCTGCCCATGAAATTGGAAAACGCCGCCGCGATCATCGAGAGCGTGAGGATCGGGATATAGCGCCAGGCGTCATAGTAGCTCTCCGCCGCGAGCAGCCGGATGAGCAGCGGCGAAAACGCGATGATGCCGCCCGCGCAGAGGCAGACCGCGGAGAAGAACGCGTCCCACACGCGCGCGTAAAAGCGCGCCTGCGCCCGGCGGTCGCCCGACTCGGCGATGGCGGAGAGCTGCCAGGCGTCCATAAAAACCGTGGCGAGGATGGTCAGGATGGTCGGTATCTTGTAGGCAACGGCGTAGATGCCGTTGGCATCGCTCTCCACGAACCATTTCACCAGATAACGGTCCGACACGCCCATGATCCACCAGAAGACAGCCGTGGGGATCAGCGGCACGCAGTAGGTGAGCATCTGCCGCCAGCAGCGCGCCGAACGACCGGCTGCCCGCCATCACTCGCAGCAGCGGCATTGCCAGCAGCAGCGCCGCCGCAGGTCAGGCGCGTTCTTCTGCCGCGGCAGACGGTCTACCGCCGCGTGTATCCGGCGTCTACGCTGGCGGAGCACACGGCGCTGCTCCACGCCACCGCGCTGGAGGCGATGCGGCTCTACGGCACGGACATCACACAGCGGATGTACCTTGTGGAGTCGTCCATCGCGCGACCCGGCGAGGTTGCGTCCTGCGCGACCGTCCCGCCGGGGAGCACGGGTGAGTATGTCGAGACGTTGCCCGCGACGCCGGCGCTCAGTCTCTACCACCACGGGGCCTACGAGGACCTGCCCGCCGCAGAGAAAAAGCTCCGCGCCTACGCGCGGCAGCATGGGTTCACGCCCAAGGGGACGCTCCGACGCATTTATCTCGAAGGCCCGCCGCAGCACAAGGACCCCGCGAAGTTCGTCACGCAGGTCGCCCTGCCGCTCGAGGAGGAATAGCCGGCCCGTTCGCATGTGTGCGCCAATACCTCTAGGCTTCTGAATTTGCCTCTGTTTTGCCCATTAGAAAAGCCCGCATCCTTCGATGCGGGCTTTTCCATTTCTGTTTTCAGAACCGGCCGCCCTTCACGCGGAAGGTCATCTCCGGCTTTTTGATGCTCACCTTGGTGTCGCTCTCGACCGACTCGGTCAGGAAGGCGTTGCCGCCGATGACCACGTTGTCGCCGACCTCCGTCGCGCCGCCGAGCAGCGTCGCGCCGGCATAGATGGTCACGTCGCTGCCGACCTTCGGGTGACGGCGGGCGGGAGTCTCCGCGCTGTGGTGCATCCCTGCGGGCGACATGGCGCCGAGCGTCACGCCCTGATAGAGCTGCACGCGGTCGCCGATGATGGTCGTCTCGCCGACGACCACACCGGTACCGTGGTCGATGGAGAAATACTCGCCGATGGTCGCGCCGGGATTGATGTCGATGCCCGTCTGAGAGTGGGCGTACTCCGTCATGATGCGCGGGATCATCGGCACTTTCTCAAGATACAGCTCGTGCGCGATGCGGTAGATGAAGATGGCAAACATCCCTGGGTAGGACAGAATGATCTCCTGCCGGCTCGAGGCCGCGGGGTCACCGTTGTAGTTGGCGGTCAGGTCCTTGAGCAGCAGCTCCTGGATATGGGGCAGACGCTCCATCATCGCCTCGCAGACCTTCTCGGCGCGGCGTGCGCCCTCCTCCCCCTCCGGCATGACCAGCTCAAGCTGGCGCAGCAGCTTGTCGTAGACGTGCCCCATGAGCAGGGCGCTGTACTGCTCCGGCGGGAGCTTCAGCAGGTCGCGGTCGCCGTAGTAGGCCGGAAACAGGATCTTCTGAAAGTCGCGGATGATCTCAATGACCGCCGTGCGGCTCGGCAGGCGCAGCGCGTCGCCGTACATCAAAATATCGCTTTTGCGGTAGTTCTCCGCCACCTGCGCGGCGGCGGAACGAATGATCTCATTTTTATCGGACATCGGTCATTCCCCCTGATACATTGGCGTGGATAGATAGCGCTCGCCGCCGTCTGGCAGTAGCGCAACGATGGTCTTGCCCGCGTTCTCCGGCCGGAGCGCGAGCTGCGTCGCCGCCCAAAGCGCGGCGCCCGCGGTGATGCCGACGAGCACGCCCTCACACGCGACCATATCGCGGCCTGCGGCGTAGGCGTCCTCCTCGCGGACACAGATGATCTCGTCGATGAGCGAAACGTCCATATTTTTCGGGATGAAGTTCGCTCCGATGCCCATCAGTCCGTGCGGCCCGGCCTTGCCGCCCGAGAGCAGCGGCGAGCCCGCCGGCTCGACGGCCACGAGCTTCACGTCCGGATTTTTCTCCTTGAGATAGCGTCCCGTGCCGGAGAATGTGCCGCCCGTGCCGATGCCAGCGACGAAAAGATCGACGCAGCCGTCGGTATCGCGCCAGAGCTCGGGGCCGGTGGTGAGATAGTGCGCCTCGGGGTTCGCGGGATTGTCGAACTGTGCGGGGATGAAGCTCTTCGGTGTTGCCGCCGCCAACTCCTCCGCGCGCTTCACGGCGCCCGCCATGCCCTCCGCCGCCGGTGTCAGCACCAGTTCCGCACCGTAGGCTTTGAGCAGATTCCGACGCTCCACGCTCATGCTCTCCGGCATGGTGAGGATCACGCGGTAGCCGTGGACCTTGGCCATCGCGGCGAGGCCGATGCCGGTGTTGCCGCTCGTCGGCTCAATGATGACGCTCCCCGGAACGAGCTTTCCCTCCGCCTCGGCGCGTTCGATCATGTGCTTCGCCACGCGGTCCTTGGCGCTGCCCGCCACGTTGCAGCACTCGAGCTTGGCAAGGATGCGGGCGTTCAGGCCGTGCCTGCGCTCGTAGCGACACAGCTCCAGCAGCGGGGTGTTTCCCGCTAATTCGGCGACGGAATGGAAGATGTTCATAGGGGCGCTCCTTTCTTGAAAATGCAAGTAAAATAATAGGATATTATATGCGCCGGACGGGCGCATTGCAAGCATTTTTCCAGTCCGTGCAAAAAAGAGGCGGAAATGTGAAAATACCCCTTGCATTTTCGGAGCCGCTGTGCTATGATACACAAGCTGTCTGAAAGGACACGCGCCGTTAGCTCAGCTGGATAGAGCGTCTGGCTACGGACCAGAAGGCCGGGGGTTCGAATCCCTCACGGCGTACCATTGAGCGCATATCCGAACCCTACATTGTGTGGGGAACGGTGTTCGTTCAAACCAAAAGACACTCCTTACCTTAATCGGTAGGGAGTGTCTTCTTTTATTCTTCGCCGGAATACCCGTTCGCTCTGGCGCATTTCAGCGCACCCAAAATCATCTTGTCCTGAGCCAGTGTTCGTTCTTTCAGCTCATAGAGTGGAGTACGGCGATGATCGTCCCATTCAATGAGCTGTTTTTTGTCATGAACGACTTGACCCTCATAGAGATTGATAACCTTGTCGAGCGTGATTTCTTTCAGCACTTGCATTTTCTCACCCCTGAGCATCCTCGTCTGAGGTTTCTTTTGACTTGACCTTAATGCCGTACAGAATGGCAAGTTCGGCAGTCCAAGCCGCAAACCAGCCGACCGTCAATTCTGTGTCAACCGTGTGACCGCAGGCGTTCAAAATCAGAACCACAACGGCGTACCAAGTCAGATTGAAGATAGACAAGATCGTGAACTTCGTGCGCTTTCTCATTCTTTTCTTCCTCGGCTTAGGTTGCACTCGTTTACCACCCATAGGAAGCCCTCTCAGCGGCTCAGGAAGCGTTCATGCACGAAGCCAGTATAATTTACCCTCTTGTACGAGAACGCCACATAGAGCCATTTAACGCCGTTTACAACGGTGTAGTAACCGTAGTTCTTGACAGTGGTTCCCTTAGGGATTGTCACCAGCACTTTACTGTCCGTCCCCGCAGCGTCACGGACATTTAGGCCAGCGCCAGCGGTCACGGTGTAAGTGCCTGCCACAGCCTTATTGAAAGACCGTGCGACACCCTTTACCTTGACCTCGGTGGTAGGAACGGGCTTAACCGTTTCGGGCTGTGTGGGAGTCACGGTTTTGTCGTAGGTCACATAGGGGAGGTGTCCGTGCTTCTTCCACATACGGGTATTGTACCCGTTCTTCTTCCCGATGTTACCGACAGCGGTGATCTGCACATTGTTCGCCCAACGGGGAGAACACTCGACCGCCAGACCGTTTCCGATATACACGCCGATATGCCCCGTAGTCCACACCACCTCGCCGGGGTCAACCTTGTCCCACCCGGAAGCGGAAGCGTCCTTGCACTTCGTAATCATGGTGTCTGCGCCAATGTCGGGAACGCCGTTGGTGGCGTACTTCGCACCACCGTAGGCTTTGGTCTTGTCCCCTGTCCAGCCCCACAGAACGGCTTTGATAAGGTTCACGCAGTCAAAGCCGAAGGTGTCAGGGGTCACCGCCTTAATCATAGAGGTACGAGCTGCCGCCATGTTGTAGGGGTGGTTCTTGATGTACCGTGACTTGTTGGTGTCGGTCAGCGGCGCACCAAAGCAGCCCATGACATACAGGGTCTTGTAGTGCTTGGCAATATCAACGACCTTGGCGACCAGTTCACTTGATTTCATCATAGCTCTTGTCCTCCTTGGTAGCGTCCAAAATGGCCTTGAATTTCGTAAATGCTTCTGCGATGTACTTACAGGACACCATAAGTACCGCACCAATAATCACCAAATTGCTGAAAATATCCACATACTCAGCCGGAATTTCCCACCCGACCATATCCGCAAACAGCGGCAGCGTGGTAATAGCCACACACAGCAAAGTCAGGCCGCAGACAAAAGCAGCGATCTTCAAGCCAGAGTTTATCAGCTTTTCCTTGCTGAACGGTTCCAGCAGGACTTTGATGTTGTAATACAGAGAAAAGGACACATTGGAGAGGTAGGCACACAGGAAAATGAGCATAGCCCAGCCAATGTTGACCAAATTATCAATCAATGCGTTCAGCATTTTATACCTCCATCAAATTCGATTTAGGTGAGTTAGGTGAGTAATCGGGCGTTTTTCCTATAAACTCCCTCTTATACGCGCATACTAAGAGAAAGTTATAGGGATTTTGACCCGATTACTCACCTTTTTCACCTTACTTTCGGGTCATGCAGGCTTGTGAAAGCCCTCCAAGTCCTCGATACGGTGGTTGATGACCTTGATTTGCTCCTCAACCACAGGAACACGCCTTGCGAAATTGTTGTGTTCCCTCACTTCACGGGTCAGTTCGTTCAACTTGGTTTCGATGACCGCCTGCTGCTTGTCCAGTTTTGCGTCAACCTTGCTGGCGGACTTGCTGGACGAGTAGATGATACCAAGCAGGCTCAGACTACCCGTGATAATAGCGACCAGAATTGCGTCACTCATGTCCTGCCCCCTCCCTTACTCGCTGGTGTATTCTTCCCAGCCAGCGGGATAAGCGTCCGGGGAATACACATTCCCGTCAATTAGGCTGCGGTACAGCTTGTCGTTGTAACTTACAATGTCGCCCTTATTGTAAGCGTCATGAGCGCCTGTTGGCTGAGTCCACACGGGGTAGCCAGAGGGGGTCAGGCCAATCGGAGTGTAGAGAGCGGGAAGTGCGTCAGGCTTCCAATCTGCTTGGGAAGTGTGCGCCTGTACTACCTTGTAGAGCTGCGGGTCGCCTACACCGTTCACACCGTAGGTGAAATAATCACCAACAGCATAGGCATGACCGACCTGATAGGGGTCATAGATGGTTGCAACCACCATCGCAGAGTCTTCGTCAAGGCTTTTGGCGAACATTTGAACAGCCTTGCGGAACTGCTCAGAATTACGAATGTCGTTCGGGTCAGTCAGCAGAGCGGTCAGACTGGAAGCGTAAACGCCATCGTCCACTTCTTCGACCGAAACCGTTTCAGCACCGTCCAGTTCGGGGTGTCCGTTGACATGGTACACGGTGCCGTTCAAGGCGATACCTTGTGCATTGTCCTCGATCGTCAGGCCGTAGCAACCGTTTTCCTGCATACATACCCAAGTTAGATTACTTACAATGCCGAGAACCTTGTCTTCCTTGATGATTTTATACATGGCTTTTCCAACCTTTCTCGTCCGGGTAGAACCCGTACAATGATTTGAAATACTGATTGGTGCGCTGCCGCACCTTGAAGCTGTGACCTCGTTTCATGTGACCGTTGTAGGAGTCCACGGAACACCGAATGTCAGCCAAGGTCATTTCGCCCCGGTCGAGCTTTCCTCGGAAAGCCCTGAGCTTGTGTCGAACGATTTTTGTTGAGTCCCTGTTCATCTTCCGAACAACCTTGCCGGTCGGCGTAATAATGAACCTCGTTTTCAACCAGCGGTAGTAATCCCTGAGAGGGACTACCCGTGTCTTCTTCAAGTTCAGTTCCAGACCGCACTTCTCGCAGATGATCTTTAACCCGTCCAGACAGAGATACAGGTCATCAATGTCAGGGCTGATTGCCACACCATCGTCCATGTATCGCTCATAGGCTTTGATACGGCATACCTCTTTGAAATAGTGGTCAATCATGTTGGGAAGCATAAGGGCGTTCGTCTGAGACACCTGACTGCCAAGACCTAAACCAACAGAACCGAAGTCCGTGACAAAGCTGTTCGCAAGCTCCCTGATTTTCGGGTCATGAAGCCTGCGGTCGGCTTCACGGAACAGCGGCTCATGCGGGGCTGAGTCAAAGAAGCTGTGAAAATCGTAAAGCAGAACCCCTCCTTCCAGACCGTACTTCCTGTAATGCCGTTGGAGGTAACAGGTCATACGGCGCAGGGCGAAATCCATACCTCGGTGTTTCAAACTGGCTGAGTTGTCATAGATGAAACAGGCCGAATAGATGGGAACTAAACAGTAGTCACACAGACACTTTTGAACCGCTCGTTCCGTGATATGAACTGATCGGATATACCGCTTCTTCCCTCGCTCCATGATGGTGAAAGCGTGGAAGCCACGGTGCTTGAAGGTTCCGTTTTGAAGTTCACGATGGGTCTTTGCGATGATCGGAATGATATTGCCGATATACCGCTGAGTTGAGTTTTTCCAGTAGACACCCTTACAGCATTTCTTCCCGGAAAGATAAAGGTGTCTGAACGAAAAGACTTCATCGAAATCACCACATTCTTCGCTTCGCCGCAGACGAGCTTCGTCCCGCTTGGCTTTCCTGCGCTGATAACGGGCTTCTCTCCGTTCTTCACTTGTCATAAAAGGTTCCCCTCCGTACAGTCTTATTGTCGGGTACGGGTTCTAACTGCGTGTAGTACCAGCCATGAAATGAGCTACCGTACAATCGCTCACCATGCAAGAAGCGTCCGGCTGACTACATCGGACGGGGTGTTTTGGCTTGGTAGCCGGGAACAAGCCCTCCCTCTGCAAAAGGTACTGATTTCGCCCAAAGGGGTTACTACGACTGACCTATGCGAAGTTGCAGAGTCCGAAGGACACGCCATTGGAGTTGCTGGCGTTGTTATTGTTGGCGTTGCCGTTGTTGTTCACATTACAGAAGTTGTTGGTGTTGCCGGAATTAGGAGAACGCTCCCACCAGTTGTTCGCAGAAACGGTAACAATTACAGGGCTTGACCCAATGAAAAACTCACATGGGGAGGTCTTTATACCTCTCGTGGTCAGCTTTCCGAACCTTGGAGATAAGCTGTGCTTCGTCCGTGATATACTCTCCAAACTCCTTCATGGCGTGGTCAATCCACGGACACTTTTCGGGATTTTGGAGGATAGCGTCATAGAGCAAAGTCAGCTTCGGGCTGAGATTTTGAAGGGCGATGTTGGCGTTAATCAGGTGATCTCGCCGCATTTGCGCTTCATGCTGATTGTGCGGGTAGATGTTGTTCGCCGCTCGGACTTCCTCGTGAACCGTGGAAGCCAGCTCGAAGATACGATTTGTCAGCAGAGGTGCGTATCTTTTAGGAGCCTTGGTACAGACAGAGAAAGCGTGAAGCTCTAACCGCCTGGCGGTTTCGATGAACTGCATGGAGCTTTCGCCACGCATAGCTTTGATGACTGACACGCCAACATTCCTTTCTTACACCGCCCCTGACGGGGCGGGATTGGTGTTGATGAAATCGGGGATTAAACGCAGAAGCCGAAGGACACGCCAAAGGAGTTGCTGGCGCCGTTACTGCCGGCGCCGCCGTCGTTGCCCACACTACAGAAGTGGAAGGTGGTGCCGGAATAAGGAGAACGCTCCCACCAGTAGTTCGCAGAACCATTGACCTTTTTAATGGTACTGTTGCCAGCGGTGTAATACTCGTATTGCTTACCTTCACCAGCGTAAGAATACTGAGTAGCGCCAAAGACTTCGATTTCGGACAGCAGGAACAGCTTGTCAGAGGTGGTTTCCAAACCGGACTGATTGTTGCCCTTGCTGGTCACTTTGTTGACGAACTTCAACACGCTTTTCAGGTCGGAGGAAAGCTGGTTCAGCAGCGTTGCCATTGTGGAGGTACGCATAGTGGAACCACGCCAGCCGTTCACATTGGTGTTGGAGCCGTTCATGGAGTAGGTGGTTTTCAGGCAGTCAACCAACTGGAAGGTGATACCAGCCTTGGTGCGGCTACCGTCTGCGGTGGTCAGAGTGTCGTGGTCGAAACCGATGATCTGCGCCGCATAGGTCACGCCGTTAACGGTAATGTTCTTCTTGTCACCGACCTTCCAGTAGTTCGGAGCTTGACCGAATTTAGAAACAGCAGCGATGTTATCCCAAGAGGTAGCTTCCAGCGTAGCGCCGACCACAAAGGGATAGACATATACGATACCGATGACTTCCAGCGTGTAAACCTTGGTCTTCTGAGAGCCGTTATAGGTAAACACGATAGTCCAGTCACCCAGCTCGGTCGGGTATAGGGTGGCATAGCCGGTGGAAGCGACCGTACCAGTCAGGGTTTTGCCGCCCCTGCTCATGGTGACGGTTGTGCCGGTATCAGCGATGACACGCACCTCGGCGGGAGAACCCTTCTGGCTAAGAGCATACAGAGCGTCATTTACCGTGGGGTCGCTGCCGCTCAGTTCCAGTGCCGACTTGGTGGTGTCGGACAGCATATTCGCCTTGGTTAAGGCGGTGCCGACCACATCACAGCCTGCGGCGTTCAGGCCAATGTCGAGGGTGGCGGTTCCGGCGAGAAGCTGTGTGCGCCATTCCTCAAAGGTTGCAGGCATATCGGTAGGAGCCTTGATAGAACGGGACTTACCGTTGCCCTTGATGACAGTATCTTTCATGAAATTTCCTCCTTACTCTCCGCAGTTATACAGACCAACATAGGCGAAAGCGTCCACCGTGCGGTCGATCTTGGAATACAGCTCGGTTTCTACCTCGGTCAGTGTTGTGTCGATGACATACAGGAGATATTCAATGTTGTTTGCCGTGGAAAAAGTGAGATTGTCCAGACTGCTCGGAACCAGCGGTGCGTCCGGGGGAAGCGTGAGCTGCTTTCGGAGAACCGTCAGGTTGTTCAAGTAGGCTTTCACGAGAGATTGGGTGGGCGTATCGCCCATCGCCCAATTCGTCTTTGCCGCAACCACCACCGAGGAAGGGTCATACGGAACTTGGTAGATCGGGTCATCAGCGACTCCTTTCTCCGCTCGGTATGCCGCCAACTGTCCGGGGAGAGAAGTCATGCGGTTGGCGATATAGGCTACCGCCTGTCCCACACGGTTCATGTCGCCGTAATTGTAAGCGCCCTTCATGCCAGCCATGTACTCGGACTTTTCCTCAGCGGAAAGGCTCGAAAGCCCTTCCGTGAGGATTTTGTTTTTCAGGGTAAAAACCCTGTCTACATCGGCCTGTGTGCGGTCATAGACGAGATTATCAATAATACTCATATCAGACCTTTCACCTTCAACTTTCCGCTCAGAGAGCCGTTAAATGTGATCTCGTCCACCAAGATCAATGCGTCCATTTCATCGGTGTAGAGCGTCTGCAAGCCAATCACATCGCCCACTTCCAACTCAGGATTGCCACGGTACTTTGTCTGATAGGTGTTTCTCATTTGCAGATACTTTTTGACCTGATCGGCAAGAGCGGCGCACATCGTATCGTTGGTGATAAGGGGGTTTTCCTCCTTGTCGATTTCTCCATCGAGAGCCACGGGATAGGAAACGACCACCGAGTTCTCAGACAGAGTTTTGCCGGTAATGACTACGGTTTTAGTGCCGGAGGATAACACCAAATCCGCAGCTCTGGCGTAAATGTTGGAGGATACCAACGAACCGCCAGAAACAGAGATAGAAACATCTTGTGCAAGACCAGAGAACTCGACATGAAGCTGAGTTTCGGTGGTCGTTCCCTCGAAAAGTTTGGTGGTATCATTTGCCGCCGTATACGCATACTTAGCGACAGACACCGCTTTGAGCTGGTCGATTTTTGCGATGGATTGGGAGTCCTTATCAATCGAGTCAAAATCCAGCGTGAAGTCCGTTTCACGGTAGTAGAGCTTACTCACCCGCATACGGCGGTACGGCAGGCCACCGTCCATCGTTACCTCGATCTTGGTACAGTCAATCGCCGCTTCGCTGTTGACAAACACCTCCGCAGAAGTAATACCCTTCACAGTCTGCGTGTCCAGCAGCTTCGTCCCGGCGTAATATTTGACCCGAATAGAGGTGGGGTACTCGTCCAAGGGGGTATCAAAGCGGAGAGCCAGCGCGGGAAGGTCGTGAGAAACATCAAAGGTCTTGGTGAAGGTCGGCTTCGTGGTATAAGTGCCATCTGCCGCAGTCATCGCTTCACTGATAAACCCTCGACCGGAGGGGTCGGTGTCTTCGACAATGACCTGATCTCCACCGTTCAGTGTCCAGCGGTTCAGTTCCAACGCCGCATAGGTGTTACCGACCTTATTGCCACGGTCAACAGTGTCCCACTCGCTGTACCACAGATGACCGTTATCCGCCCATACGCCGCTGTAAATACCAACCACAGTCACGCCGAAGGGCTTGATGTGAATGATATTGTCATCGTCTGTAAACAGGCGGCAGCGGCAGGCGTGAGCGATCAGTTGCAGACAGTTCATGTGCGAGTCAATGGGGAGCGCCGCCGTAGTGAACATCTGCTTCAAGGTTGGGTCAATCACCCATGGGTGCGTACCCTGCGCTGTCAGCGTCAGGTCTGCGTCCAAAAGCACTTCCTCAGCCATGTCGTAGAAGTTTTTGGAACCGAGCTTGCTCTTGTAGAAGGTTCCGGTCAGACTTCCAACCAGACCTGTCCCTGTGAAGGTGGCCTGATTTTTGGCGGCTTTCGGTTTGCTGTTCAGCACATACTTGTCCGCTTTCAGCCACTCGACCTTGCCCGTGGGAAGCATATAACCGTATCGGAGAGCAATCGGTGACTTCTTATCCAGATAGGCATAAATGCCTTTCGGGTTATCCGGGTCGTAATTGTGTTCATAGTCCAAAAGAACGAACTGCATGGTTTCCTGCGGCAGTCTGCGGGAGAGCGGGTCTACATCGTGAGACTCCTTGATGGAAACAATGTCATCATTTCCAAATTTCTTCTGCACACCGTAGAGAACCTGTTGCAACCGAGGTCGGCGGTACGGGAGGGTGTTCCCCATCGTCAACACGATCTTGTCACAAGAAGCGACCTTCGTGTTGATGACCAACTCTGTTCCCTCTACGGGAAGGGTCAGACTTTCCAATACCGCACCATTCAGGTAGAAATCAACCGTCACAGTGTCAGGCCACTCCTGATAGCGAGTGTCAAAAGTCAGGGTGATACCGGGGAAGGTATGAGGATTGCTGAAAGCACGAGTCAGCACCGCAGGGGTGGTGAACTTGCCCTCAGCATTACTCATGTGGCTCGAAACAAAGCCGTCATACATCGTCCCGGAAGAAGGAACGATGACCGTATTTCCGTCCAGCGCCCACCGGTTCAGCTCCAACGCCGCATAGGACTCCTGATAATCATATCCGTAGTCCAGCGTGTCGAACTCAGAATAGCTCTGCGCCCCGTTGCTGACCCAATTACCGTCTGTTGCCGCTGCCGTGTCTACCTGAGAGAAGGTGATCTCTACAAAGGACTGCTCACGAAGCAAAGACTTCATCGACAGCTTGTAAGCGTTGCTTACTTGTTTCACGGCTACACCTCCTTAGAACGGTTCGCCGCAGTCAATGATGTTGACTTTGCAGTTGATGTAGTCCGCAGGAAGCCCCGTGTTCGGGTCAAGATGGTACGGGGTCGCCGTGCGGTCGCCGGGGTACATCTTTCGGGTTGTCCAGCGGTTGTTCACCATGTCGGGATAAGTGACCGTCACAAAGAAGTTCTTGTCAAAAATCTGCAACATGGCAGACCACTGTTCCGCTGTCAAGTAGCCCCAAAAGAGATTGTTGAGCTTCTGTTGATCTCTGCCGACCTTCTGACCTACCACAACGCCGTTGGCATTTCTGGCGGAGTCTACGATGGTGGCAGACAGCAGCTCTAAGCCCCTGCGGGGCTGGGGAAACTTTATGCCATTGATTGTAATGAAACTTTGCATTTCCTCAGCCCTCCTTAGTAGGCATTGGCGAACACGCCAGTAGATACTTGCCGACCACGCTTCTCCTTGTAGCGGTCGTAGGAATGACCGATCTCATTGTCGCCAATGACAACGGACATATCCTTTTCCTCCACGACATTCAGCAGAGCGTAAATGGCAGCGATCACGCCATCGTTGGCAACGGATACGCCAGCGGAGATACCCTCAACGATCTGGTCATTGTTGGCAACCGCCGTTCTGCGCCCCATCGCACCGACCATTTCCGCACCCGCTTCACGGGCGATAAAGAGCTGTCCTTCGTTCGGGAAACCGCCGTCTTCAAAGAACGGAATATGCGGAATATCCACCAATCGAATATCAAACGCCGGAATAAGCGTGATACCCATGACAGACAGGCCGTTGAACTGGATGTGGAACATATCATTGATTGCGTCAATGACACCGTTCACAAGTCCAATGATGGAGTTTGCCATCTGTCGCACAAAGCGAGTAATGGGGTTATCGTCCAGCGTCCATGCCGCATACGACAGAGACAGACCCGCCGCCAGTACCGCAAGACCAAGACCAACACCCGCACCGCTCAGGCACAGCAGGACACCGAGAACGATCAATGCGCCGCTGAGAATACCCGTGATGACCGATACGACTTTCTTAATGGAATTAACCACAAAATCCCAATTCAGGGTAGCAACAGCGCCAAGGCTCAATGCGCCAGCCGCCATCAGGCCAAGACCGAGAGGAAGGGCGACTCCGCTTAGAGCAAGGATAGCGCCGACCGCCAAGAGAGCGCCGCCGACAACGGTGGTAATCATGCTGATCTTCTGCTGAACATTGTCGGAGAGATCATTCCAGTTCGGCATGATAGCCGTACCCATTGTGACCGCACCCGCCGCCAGCAGAGCCAGACCCAACGGGATATTCGCCCCGGAGAATGCCAGTGCCGCACCAATAGCGAGGAACGCCACAGATACGACCGTGGTAATAATGGCAATCACATTCTGGATTTCATCGCTCAGGCCATTCCAGTTGAGAGCCATTACGGAAACCAGAGAAGTCGCACCAATCGCCATCAGCGCAATACCGAGGGGCATACACCCGGAGAAAGCGAGGATAGCGCCGAGTGCCAAGGTTGCTCCACTGACCAGCAATCCGACTCTGGACAAGGGAGAAGCCAGAGCGTCCGGGATACTGTTCCAGTTTAGAGCTGCGGCAGATACGAGCGTAACAGCACCAACAGCCATCAGCGCAATACCCAGCCCGGTTGCGACCCCGGTAAAGGCCAACATAGCGCCTACCGCCAGAGAAGCACCCGCCAGAACTCCCGTTAAGGTGGTCAAAGCGTCAGTGAGGTGTCGGTCACTGTTATGCCAGTTGATAACAGCGGCAGATACAAGACTTGCCCCTCCCAAGGCCATCAAAGCGATACCAAGAGGAATGTTCGCCCCTGAGAACGCCATAATTGCGCCAAGAGCCAGCAGGAAGCCGCCGACAACACCTGTAATGAGAGCCAGCGTACTTGCCAGTTCGCTACTCATAGCAGTCCAATTCAGCCCAACGGTAGCCGCAAGGCCGACCGCACCAGCCGCCATCAGGCCGACACCCAGCGGAATATTCACGCCGGTTACGACCAGAATTGCACCTACCGCCAGCATAAAGCCGGAAACAATCGTAGTGATCTCTGCGAGAGTGTCCTCAATCATCTTCTTGATTTCACCAATGCGGGTCTGCACAGCGTCACCAAGGAAATCGTAGGTGGGCAAATCGAAATCAAATCCGCCTGCGCCGCCAGCACCCGCCCCGGAACCGCTTCCCGTGTTGGGAGCAAAGACATTCAGCTCGTCAAAGCCTGCGGTGTACTGCTTCAACTTCTTGGCAGCACCGGCAGCGTCATCGAGATTATCAGCCAAAGACCCAGCGCCGACAGCAGCGCTATTCACTCCTGAATAGTCCACCTCCGTCAACTTGAAACCCGCAAGGTTGGCAAGGGCATTGGCGATTTCTCGAATGACCTGAACAACAGCGATTGCATAGGGAAGAATTGCGTTCAGTGCGGGAATGAAGATGTTACCGATCGCTCGTGCGGCCTGTGTAAGCTGTGCCTGCAAGATACGAAGCTGATTTGCAGGAGCTTCCAGCGTTCTCGCCATATCACCCTGAGCGGTTGTCACCTGAGTCATAATGGCGTAGTATCTCAGCTCGGCCTTTTCTGCCTGCGTCATGTTGGCAACGCTTTCCTTGATACCAAGGTTCAAAGCAGTCTGCTCCAACCGTGCCTGCGACAAATCGTAGCCCAAGCGCCGCAGAGGTTCCAACTCACCGGAAATACCGGACTGTAACTTCTGCATAGCGTCTTCAATGGAAATATTGAAGAAGGAAGAAATATCGTAGCCGAGCTGTGTCAGGTTTTGGCTCATGAGCTGCGCTCGTTCAGCCGTGTCACCGAAGCCGGTCAGCAGCGTGTTGAAAACGCCCTGATTGCGGAGCCACTGTGCCGGGTCGATACCCATAACATCGGATACCTTTTCAGCGTAGTTTTGAGCTTCGGCGGCATACTGCCCCAAGGCGACCGTGAACAAATTCAGGTCTTCTTGGTACTTGTTGGACTCCGTAACCGCCTGTGCGATGAAATGACCGATTTTGCGGAAAGTAATTGCAACAGCGGCGACATTCAACGCTTTCAATCCGCTCGTGAACTTCCCGGTCGTGGTGGTTGCTTTACGGGCAGAAGCGTTGTATTTCTCCGTGCTGGTAATCAGCTTTTGGATTTTGGACGGGAACGCCGAAAAGCCGTTGGACACCTTCTGCATTTCATCGGCAAAAGGTTTCATGGCGGCGGCAAGAGCGGTCATCTGCTGTGTGAACTTGTCAATGTCCGCCGCTTCCAAATCCTCGATCACCTTCGGCAACTTGGAGAGCTGATTGATAAAGGTGGTCATATTGGCCTTACCCAACTCGGAGAGAGGGCGTAAGCCGTTGGCAAGGGAAGTCAGCTTGTCGCCGTCCGTCCATTTCAGGCCAGCGAGAGCGGTGTTGATTGCCGTGAGCTGGTTGGCGATGGAGGAAGAAATCTTCACATTTCCAACCTGACTCAGAGCGGTCAGCGCATTGGTAAGCCGGGTGATCTTCTGCGAAGCGTCACCGCTGTTCAAGCCTTTCAGAGAATTGGAAAGCTCCCGAATACCCTGAGCGGTCTTGCTCAGACCCGTTGCGCCGCCGTTGGTAGCGGTTTTCAAACGATTGAGCGTGTTAATCAGGTTTTGAAGCCCTGCGACCGCCTGCGTACTGTCATTGACGATCTGAAACTCCAACCCCTGAATTTCCACATTGTCAGCCACTTACGCCACCACCTTTCTCTTGAAATTTCTTATTGACCGATACCATAAAGGCTTCCATGTATGCCTTGGCTTGGTCATCGTGTTTTTCTTGAAGCTGCTTCTGCTGTTTCTTGTCCTGCCGACTGAACAGCTCATAGGGGCTTTCCCGATACGGCGTGGGCTTGGTTCCCTTCTTGGCGAAAGCACGAAGAACCGGGGCAGCGTCAATAAGAGCTTCGTAAAAATAAGCTCCTTGGAGCCAAGCGTCTTGATTTCTCAGGTCTTGCCTGATCTGCGCCGCCTTTCGATAATACTTCACCAATTCGCAGTCCTGTTCCCAAAACTGCTCATAGGTCATGCCGATGGAAAGATAGTACGGAAAAACCTCATAAAACTTCGGGGTGTAAGCGAGAAGGGGAGCGGGGCGATGGTCGCCGCCCCCCTCACTTCTGGAAGATCGGTCGCTTACCAGCCGGTCTTCCAGCTCAGGTTTCCCTCGTTGCCCTCCTGCTCAGGCTCGTCCAGCAGACTCAGCAGGGGGTCGTTATACATATCTACCAGAGCGGCAATTAGCTCGTCCTTGTGGTTCATACGAGCGTAAATGCTGTCGATCACATCACGCTTCACGAACCGATGATGGGCGAGGAACGCACCGGCAAACAGAGCCGGAAGCAGGGTCATAGGCTTGCGCTCCACATCGGCAGCAACAAAGCCGTTCTTCTCCATCGCTTCAACGGTCTTGCGGGTGTATTCCAGCGTGTAGGTCACGCCGGTAGTAGGGTCATTGATCGTCAACTGCTTTGCCATGATAAATCCTCCTTATCAATACGGCGATTGTTGGTGTCTTAGGTTGCGGAGAAAGTGATGGGAGTGGAAGGAGCGATGGTGATGTTCATGTTCACCACTTCGTTCACGCCGCCGCCAACAGGATACACGGACAGCTCACCGTCAAAGCTGAACTTGCCGTTAGAGCCATCGGGAGTAACAGTGCCATCGCTCTCGGTACCGCCAAACCAGACCGCATAGCTGACCTTCTTGCCTTCCAAAGCCTTGAGGGTCTGGAAATCAGCCAGCGTGTAGTTGGCGGTGAAGGACAGACCATCAAGGGACTGGATACCGGCGATGTAGGTCTGCATATTGTCGCTCAGGGTGGTGGTTTCCAGCATTTCGGGTTCGCCGCCGAGGTCAGGGAACTCCTTAATGTCGATCAGTTTGCTCCACTGTTCACCGCTGTCGGCCTTCTTCATCAGAAAAACCTTGTAGGTGGAAATAGCCATTTCATTTACCTCCTATAAAGAGTGGTTCCGTCCGTTTCTGCCTTGTATCGGGCAACCAGACGGTAGATTGTTGCGTTCTCCAAATTGGGAACCGGGGACAGAGAAGTACGCCGGAAATTCTTGGCGTACATGAGATCGTCCACAAACCTCATGATTTTTCGGCAAACGGATTTCTTACTGCCTGCCTTATCGGAGTAGACATTCACCTCGTACATCAGCGTGGCGAACCTCTCCGTATCGCCGCTGTCCATGTGAGCTTCCGTGGTGTAGTTATCCTGCTCCACCAAGCTCACATAAGGGAAACGGGTAGGGGCATTGACATACTCGCCGCTGACCAAGATACCGGGAAACTGCGCTCTCAGGGCTTCCGCAATCGGCGTGTAGATTTGACTCTCCACATCAATCATGAAAACACCTCCTTCGCAATTCGGGTAAGCTGGAACTGCAATTCCTTCTTTGTTTCGTACATCGGCATATTGGCGGGATTGCCGTGAGTGATGACCACGAACCCGCCGTTCTTCTTTTCTTTCAGCACTCCGTTCGTGCCGGGTTCGCCGTAATAGCCCCAAGACTGTTGCTTGCCGTGACCTTGACCGTACTCGCCACGCTTCATATTGCGATCTCTGGCTTCCGGGTGGTTATCGGGATAGGTCACGCCTGTGCCGAACTCGATAAATAAAACCGCTTTACCGACTGCCACAATCGCCCTTGCATTTTCACCTCGATATTCCGCAGATACAACAACATCATTTGTGCCATCATAGGCTGCGTCATCGAAACACGCAGAAGCAATTCCAACCCCCATCGCAACTAAGCGTTCAAGAAAAACCGTTGTACGATCTCGAAGCCAAGTTTTACGATTTTCAGCTTCCCGTATCAGCTGCTCAATCCCTCTCCCGGAGAGTGGAACATTGATCGTCTGACTCACGATACCGTCACCTTACTGACCGCATAGGAAATGGAATTGAGGGACTTGGCGACCCGCTTGACCATGTAATCGTAGAGCGGTTTCCCGTCTTCGTCATACTGCGGCTCCTTGTCTATGAACAGCACGGTATTCTCGTCAATGGGGCAGCTCAGGTCATCAGTGACGATCACCTTGTCGTACCCTGCGAAATTACCGAACTGTTCCACCTGAGCGGAGCCGGTCGCCGCCGAGATATTGGCGTTCATCGCCACGGCAGGCTTGTAAACCACCAGTTCCTCGCCGGTTTCGTTGCCGTACTCGTCCTTGGCGGGAGCCTTGCTGTCATACAGCAGATACCAGAAGGGTGATTTGTTGCGGTTCAGCGTCCTCATGCACTCAACCTCCCATCGCAGCGGCAAAGGGAACAATGTCCCTCAGCAGCGTAGGTGGCACATCGCCGTCTTCATAGGAGCGGGAGATACCGTTCTCGCTGTGAGCGGTCTGCCCTTCGGCTCCCCGCTTGTTCAGCAGATACACGGCGATCTCCACCTGAATGTGAGCGTACTGGTCAGGAACAGCGGTCACGGTGGGGTCGAAGGGGTATGCCTTGCGGCACACCTTGTTTCCGGCGATAGAAAGGTAGGTGGAAAGCGTGTCCTCGTCTGTCTCGCCGGTCATGGCTTTCACCATTTTCAACTTCTCAGCGTCCGTCATGCTTTCCACCTCCTGTCATTCAGCGGGTTCCTCGGACTTCTTGCGGGACTTCTTGATAACGGGAATGGGATTTTCCTCGGACAGATTGAACTTGGTAATGATTTCCTCACGGGTGAGGGCTACGGGGTTGTCGAGGGTATCAACAACCACCGTACCCATCACCACAGAGGTACTTTCCAGTTCACGCCGAGTAATCACCTTGTCCTTTGCGGTAAAGCCTACATTGCGGAAGTGATCTCCCTCCCTCACATACACTTTTCCGTCAGAAACATAGAACATGGTGAACCTCCTTAACCGTTGGTGATGATCTTCGCCAGAGCAATGGTCTTGGGGTCAGCCACGATAGACCAGTTGGCGGTAGCCGCAAGCTGAGCGTCCGTGGGAGAAGCGGTGTAGCCGCTGGTGGGCTTGGTGAAGCTGAAACCGTTGGGGTGCATGGTTTCACGAATACGAGTCACCAGAGCGTCATAGCCGCCGCCCTTGAGAGCATCACGGGTCAGCTCGGAAGGAACCTTCACGGGGGCGGGAGCGTACTGGATAGCGCCCAAACCAAGAACGTAGGTGGTGTAGGTCGCTGCCTTGGAAGTATCCGCTGCGGTGGTGGGACAGCCATCATCCACGACTACGGTCATGCCGTTCACCGTGCCGATACGCAGGGGGCGCTCCACGCCGTTTGCGTCCGTGTACTTGAGGAAGTCCAGCAGTTTCAGGCCAGCCATGTTAGTGGCGACCTTGCTGTGCATAAACACAAGCTGGAAAGCGTCCTGATTGTCACCCACGGCCTTCTGGATAGCGTCACCGATGGTGGTAGCGCCCATCTTGTTAGCGTCCGCAACGGTGGTGGAAGCGGAAGACAGGTCGGTGGTGTGGTTCGCCCAATCAGCAAACTCACCGCTGCCGGTCACGCCGAAGACCGCATTGAGGATTTTCAGCATGATGGACTGGCGCTGCTTCTGCCAATACTTGGACACCTGAGACACGATCTGCTGCATGGGGTCGGCACCGCTGTTGTAATCAACGATGAAGTCCTTCTCCTTCCAGCCGTGCGCACGACCAAACACGATACCGTTCTGAGCGCCGCCAGCGGGGTCGGTCAGGGTGATGTCGGTTGCGCCATCGTAGTTCTCAGGAGTGCCGCCGATGACCTTGTAGAAGGGCAGGGTGTAGAAGTCAGAGCCGTTAGCGATCAGCCGTGCCAGCTCTGCGTTCGGGGCGACAGCGCCGCTCTCAAACATAGCGGTCAGAGTGAGGTCTTTTGCGTTTGCCCAGTTGTAGTTAAACAGCTCAGGGTCAAACGGGAAACCGAGATAGGTAGCCATAATGTTTTACCTCCATAATTACTTCAAAATTGTCTGCCAGTCAGAATGTTCCTTGATGAACTCCAACTGGGCTTTGGTGTCGAGTTTCAGAAAATCAGCCTTGGTCATCTCACCACCCTTGCCACCGGCAGGGGGCTTGGGGGTTTCTTTCAGAACCTTGGCTTTTACATCTTTTTCATACTGTTCCAGAAACGTCTTCTGTGCGGCAAAGACCTTATCCATCTCACCGTTCGCCATAGCGGTAGCGGCTTCGGTCGCCAGCGGCTCAGGATAGCCCTGTGCGGCGAAACTCGCCTTGTAACTGGAAACGGTCTTCTCCTTTTCCAACCCCGCCAGCTTGTTTTTCATTTCCTCGAACATCTGCTCATTTTCCAGCTTCTTGCGTTCTTCCTCAGAAAGCAGCTCATTGTGCTTCTTCTTCCAAGACGCAAGCTCGGAAGCAGTCTTGTCAAAAACATCTTTCTTCACATAGCCGGTATAATCAGGGTCGGGAAATTCGTAGTTTGCGAGGGCTTCCGCTTTCTGCTCTGCGGTCATATCCGCAAAGCCCTCAATGGTGGAAACATCAATCTTTGCCATACAATCGTTCCTTTCTGCGCTTTTTAAAGTGCATCTCCGCACTATACCTTTGTGTTTACGGTTCTCTCCGTTTTGTGATTTAAGGCTTCTCTGCCTATTCAACGCCTTACGGCGATTAAACCAAAAGAAAAAGGGCTACCAATACCTTTTCGGTATCAGTAGCCCGTAATGGCTGTCCCTACCGCCTATGCGATAGGCTGTTCATATTTCTTTTTGCTGCTGACCGCCCAAACAACCACTTTCTCGTGCCGCTCGGCGATCTCAACGGTCTTTCCCGTAGTCAAGATTTCCTCAATCTTCCTGACCACTTCCGGGGTCAGGCGGATTTCCTTTTCCATCAGGATTAACCTCCTTCTGCTTGCTTGCGAGTTCAGCGGCCTTTTTCTCCTGTTCCTCTGCGTAATCCATGCTCATACGGTAGGCAAGCTGCGGGTCGGAGAACATACCGCAATGGGTAAAGGCCAGAACGGGAGCAATCTTGGGGTTACTGAGCATAGTGGTCAATACGGTCGCTTTCTGAGCAATATTTTCATAATTGCGCCGAGTAAAACGAACCTCCACGTTCGACAGCTTCAATTCCAGATCACTCAGATCGGAACAGATATGCAGAACCAGCTTCAAGAACTCTTTTTCGGAGAGCTTGAACATCAGCTCGGAGTCCTTGGCTCTGGCTTCCGCCGCCGACCAACCATCACGCATGATGACCGCAGAGCCGGTATCGCTGGTGGAAGAACCACCGTTGCGGTTTGGCATACCGCAGATCGTCAGCACCGTGTTATAGAGGTGATCGACCAGTGTTTGTGTCTGGCTCTGGTTCAGTTCGGAGGTCAGATACTTGATCTCCGCTTTATACTGCGGGTCAATGTCCTTGTACTTGATCGCACCCTCGTCCCGCAGCTTGGAGAAATCATCACCGGAAATGTCAACATTGTGAAACAGCATGAGCGCCTGAACAAACTGTTCTACACCGTCAAGACGGTTGCTGTCCACCGTATTGATAGCGTCCAACAGGGGAAGGACGATCTCAAAAGCTCCCAACCGAGCGTTGTTCGCCGGGTATTCGATAATGGGAATACCGAGCGACTGAGCTTCTTCCCGGACGATCATACTCTGGTTTTCAACCTCGAAATAGCGGTCTTTCGTATAAATGCTGTAAACCACTACACCGTCCGACCGCTGAATGTACTTCACACCCATTACGGGCGGTTCACCGATGGAATTGGCATACACCACGAAAGCAAACCGAGGGTCGAGGGTGTAAATCTCGAAGGGAGCTTCATCGCTTTCCTTCTCAAACACGCTGTCGGGAAGCACCATGCGGTATGCCGTGCCGCAGATGTGAAACCAATCTGCCAGTTCCTTATCCTTTGCGGCCTTATCCTCGGAAAGACAGTAGCCGTTCAGAGTGGTGATCTTGTCGGCAACCATCTTATCATCGCTTCGGCTGACATACTGAATGGGTTCCCCCATCAGATAGCCGACCTTGAAGGACACGATCTCATTGGCACGGTTCTCGACCACATTGTTTTGAATCTCAGGGCGGACTTCCTTTTTACGGTTCAAAATCGGTTGCCTGCCTTTGTAGTAGGCATAGAGATATTCCATATCCGCTTTGTTCGACCAATGTGTGATAAGTGCCTTTCTCAGCACGTTCAGAACATTGTCCCGTGTGATCTCCGTCACATCGGTAAAGATTTTCTTACGACCGAAACAGCCCAAGACAGAATACCTCCCCTCTACCTATTTTCTCTCTTATCATTGTATCAAACTCTCCAATGGTTGTCAATACTAACCTTTTATCATACCATTCGCCACAGTGAAAGTAAAGAACTCAAATAGGCCGTTTGAAAACTTCAACCTTACCCCCGGACAGCATACGGATTTCGTTTTCCAATAGGGAGAGGGAGTCAGGAGCATCATCGTGCGGAACCTTGCCAGAGCGGGTGTAGGTGGTCACTTCCTTCATGAAGTTCCAATACTGACTGCCCCGCTTGTAGGTGGAGGGGTGCTTGAAGTAGAAGTTTTTCTTGATGTTGTCGGAAGCGAACTCAATACGGGTCTGCTTGTTGGAGATCGTGCGCTTCGTGCGGATACCCACGGAGTACCCTCGATCTCGAATGATCTGGTCAACATCTCTGGCATAATACTGACCGGCGTTGTTGGACTCAAAAACAGCAGAAGCGACCCTGTTGTCGATCAGGCACTTGGCACATTCCGGCTTCGTCACCTCAGCGGGGGAGTCATCAAAGACTACATCAACGATATACACATCGCTGCCGTATATCATCGCCACCGGCATAGAGGTCGAATCAGAGCCACTTTCCGCCGTATCACCAACGGCGATGATGGTATCCGGGTCACGGTCTTTCGGCAACTCGAAGAAGTAGTTCAGCTCGTCCTTATTGAACAGCAGACCCTTCGCTTCAAAGGGCTGCTGCTGGAACTCGCTCTCAAACTGCTCCGCACTCAGAAGCTCCCGCTGCTCCCGGAAGTAGGCGGTGGTAAAGACCTTCTTGCCCTCCCGCTCGTACTCATAATTGCTCTCGTCCGTCACGAGATCGAGGGCGGGTATCTCAATCGCTCTCCAAGCCCAGCCCTCCCGCTGAGCGTGTTCCTGCACACGACCGATAGGGTCATACAGGGAATAGCGCGTGCCGGTGAAAACCATCGGTGTACCTTCAATGGCACGACCCATAATATCGCCGGAGATCACTTCCCACTTGTCATCAAGCCGCTGGCGGTTCTTCGCTTCCTCACGACCCTCTACGCAGTCATCAAGGTAGAGGACATTGGTGGCCTCGGACAAGCCAACCTGTCGAGCGTCAATGGAACGACACATGATGGTGGGAAAACGGGACTTGCTTTTCAGGTTCACCGTCTTCGTATCGGCATTGGTCTGTACCAGCCGTGCGTCCGGGAACACATCGTAGAACAGGTACTCGTTGGGAACCGTCAGGTATTCCAGACAGCCGTTGTAGAAGCTCTTTACAAGGTCATCGCCTGTCCCTTCCATCAGGGTCGAGCGGTCAGGGAACTTGCCGGAGAGCATATTCACAAAATTGATACCCGTTTGAGACTTTCCCGCTCGTTTCGGCATGGAGATCGTCAAAAGACGCAGCTTTCCGTCCAAAACATCTTGAAACCCCTGCACCATCGGCCTGAGATAGTGCTTCCGGGGAGCGTAAAACCGCTTCTCCGGCTTACGGTCGAGTTCGATGTAGGTCATGAAGGAGTCAAAGTCATGGGGTGCTTCAAAGAGAAGACACCTCCGCCATTGTTCATAGAACTTCGCCCCGCCGCCACGGACTACCTGATCTGCGGAGAGCGCCAGCAGCTCCTTGTTCACCTTATGCGCCGCCGAGAAATCCTCAGCTTCCCACTCCCGGCACAGGGAAAAGAGGTCGCTGTACGCCCCGTTATCTCCCGGTCGGCGGTCGATCACGGCTCGGATAGAGCCGGAGAGTTTTTCATAATTCATGTGCATTTCCTTTCCAACAAAAAAAACGAGCTACCCGTGTATTTCTACACAGATAGCCCGTTATGGCTGTCACTCCTGCCCTTGCAGAAGCCGATTATAGAATTTTCGGTATCACGAACGCCAAAACCAGCAAAATAGAACTGATTATCAGGAAATATCCGATTACATTGAGAAAAAACCTCATGGTATTAGCCCTCATACTTCGAAATCGTCTTATTGCCCCAATCCAGAACTGCCAGATAGCCACCTTCGGTGTCGGAATAGAGATCGACCGCCTTTTTCGTGTCCACTGTCTTCCATTTCACCTTACCACGCCAGTTCAAATAGGCTTCCGTTTTCGTATCAGGAATACCAGCCAGCTCTACATAGATGATTTGGCGATTTTCCAGCGTTACATTGAGCTGTAAATCCTCACTGTCATAGATTTTACCACGCACAATAGTCATCGGGTCATTGTCCACGATAGAAACATCGTGGAAATCAGTCACCCCTACGGTGTCGAACACTTCACGGTAGCTTTCGATCTCGTCATCGGTAAACCCTGCTTCGGAAAAAGCGGTATCCCATGTTACGGGTTCCGCCGAGTCCTTCTTAGAACACCCGACCAGAAAGAAGACTACGATAACCGCCAGCCCTATCAACCACGCCATTTTTTTCATTCCTCCCCCACTCCCTTCAAAATCGGCTCATGAACGCCCTTAACCCAATTCATGTCGCCGTACTTATACATTCCCTCGTACAGAGGACGGTTGCCAAGAATACTCTTGATGGTGGACACCTGAAACCGCTTGCCGGAACGGGTCTGGTATCCCGCCTTTTCCAGCAGCTCCGTGATACCCAGCATGGAAACGCCGTCCTCATGCTTCTCGAAAATGAACTTCACGATAGGAGCTTCCTGCTCGTCAATGGTAAGAACACCATCGACCACCTTGTAGCCGTAGGGACGGCGGCCGCCGCTATACCCACCGCAGGAAGCCTTGATGGAACGACCCTTGCCGGTTCGCAGAGCGATGTTCTTTCTCTCCTGCTCTGCCACGAATTGAAGCAGCGCACGATAGATGTTGGCAAACTCGCTACCCTCTGTGAAGCTCTCCTGCGTACTCAGAAGTTTGATGTTCTTCTTTTCCAGCACATACAGGTAGTAGAAGTACAGCTTGGTATCACGAGCCACACGGTCATTCTTGAATACGATCACCGCTTCATAGGGAGGGTTGCTTACATCGTCCCCATAAAGGATTTCGTTCAGACCGGGACGGTCATCTTTCGCACCACTGATTTCATCGACCTTCCAGTCTACGATGTTATAGCCGTTGTCGTTGGCGTAGAGAAGAATGGCCTGCTTCTGAACCTCGATACCGTATTTGTCATCATCGGCCTGTCTCTCGGTGGAGACTCGGATATAGCCGATTGCGTTTTTGAATGTCATCATAAGATCACCTCTTGCATATAAGATAGCATAAGTAAATGTAATTGTCAATAGGTAAGTGTAAATAAGCCTTTTTATTTTTTGCGGGTATTTTTCAGCTCACCCCGCCCTCGCTGCCGCTGGCATATCCCCCGCCCCCGGCACCCGTCCACGCCGCACTAATCAGGCCGAAAAAGCGCAAAAAGAACCGCCCCGGAATAGCACCGGGGCGGCGTTCACTTATTCAATTTCAATATTTCAATCAGGATTTGCACCGGCAGCAGGAGAACCAGCAACACAATATACACGCTTCCACCGTCCTTTCAGGCGCTTTCACGCTCGTATTGTGTCCATGTGGGTGTATTCTTTACCTCGTCCCGCATGGCCTTTATAGCGGCTCCTATGGCCTTGCAAGTGCCTTTATAATCATTGTACCCGGTACACCAACCCGGCGAACATTGAACCATGCCAACCCCCGGCACATTCAAGCAAGCACTTTTTCAAGCTGGTTATTTCCCGTTGTGCAGCTCGTTTATCTTCCCACCCGTCAAACGCAACGGAAAAATTGTTTTCAATATCAAGGGTAAAACCCTCATAATATCCCGGCTTGATTGTCACATGAAAATAATAGAACGAGTATTTTTCAAGAATGGCGGTAATATTAGCGTTATCCTCGTCATAACTGGTTTTAATATAATCATCAATCCAGCTTTCAAGCGTCCCGCCGTATTCTTTCATGTACTCTTGTACCATTTCCATAAAATCCGGGTCGTTTTCAAAATCCCATGTGTCATACGGTTTTACCGCCATAATGATATAATCACTGGTAAAATAATTAACAGCGCCCATAATTAAACCCCCATTCTAATACATTCATCAAGCGGAACCCTATACCCATACACCCGGAAAAACGCCGCCCCTTTCCGGGTATACTGTATCTTGCAGCGGTGGAACGCTTTCCCGCCGCCCCATGCGCCGGAAACGCAATAAATATAATCGTCAATGCCGTATTCAATGCCCTTTATTTCAAGCCCATTCAAGCCGCTATAATAAGCGATACTTTCCCGGCTTTCGCAATATTGCCGTTTATTCATGATTGCAAACCCCTTTCAAAATGGAATTGTATAGGAAATATCCCCGGACTTTTCAAGGTGCCGAATGTGGCGGCAAACTCTGTTTGCGGCCTGAAATAGCGCTCTTGCTTGCGTGTCAAGCCATTCTTCCCGGCTATTAGGGCGGCGTTCCCCGTTGCGGGTTTTCTTCAATTCGGACGGGCTGCAAAGCCTTTCGGCAATATCGCCGTTATAAATCAAAGCGGAACCGCCCCAACTGTATTGACTCCAATCCGCCGCCCCATTCAGCAGCGCCGCCCGGACTTTTTTAGGCTCTGATAAATCCAATTCATCAAAATAGCCGCCGTTGATCTGTTCGCCCAACTGTTCCACTAATTCAAGGGCGTATTGTGTAACCCCTTTATCCCATGCGGAACGCTGCTTTTCACTTTCAATGCTTTGATACAGCTTTTCAATATTTGTCATTGTAAAAACCCCTTTCAAGATTTGATTTGCATTTACTGCCATTCGGTAAATACAAGATAGCATACTTGCATTTACTTGTCAAGTGTAAACGCAAAAGAAAATCAAGATTTTTTGCAAATACGACGGCTATACAATATAAAGGGCTGAAAAATGTTTCCGCTTTCAGATCAGGCCGAACCCCGGCAACGCCCACGCCGCCCCGGTGGAACCCGCCGCCGATCAATCGGAAAAAAGCCGCCGACCCCGGAGCGGGAGATCGGCAGCTCTGTCAAAGTCGCAGACCCTCGCCGGAAAGTCGCAAAGTCGTTCGGGCGAAAGTCGTGAAAGTCGTGGGATAGTCGCAAAGTCGCTCGGCATAGTCGTAAACCATAGTCGCAAAAGTCGTGAAAGTCGCTCAGTCCTCCGAGTCATAGTCGCTGGACGCACCCACCACATCTTCGAGGTACTTCTTTTCCAAGTCCTCGGCGGGAACCTGATCTCCGAGCTGCTGGTTGGGAGTCAATACGACCTCCTGCTTGTCCGCATAGCCCATGTTGTTCTTCATCAGGAAGATACCGGCGACCGGATTGATCTTTCCGTTCTGCATATAGTTTTCCATCTGTGCGTTCAAAAATTGATACGCCTTTTTTAAGGTGTCCCTGCTTTCGGTGGGGATATAGGCACTATCAATACCATTAACCCACTTCCACATGGTTCTTCTATCAATTCCAAACGCTAATGCCATGCCAGCAACAGAGGGTTTCATATCGTCCTCTGCACAAATCTGAAAATATTGTCCAATACGCTCAGACACATCTTTCGGTCGGGTCATATCCACCGCAGGCCAATCCCACATTCTCAGATCGTGCATGATATATTTCCGGTTATCTCCGGGGTCAAGCTGCACGGTCTTATCCGGGCGGGTATTTCCACCAGTACCCTTCGGTCTGCCACGACCGCGCTTTTCTACAATTTCATCTGCCATAGTCGGTTTCTCCTTTCAAAGTTGCCAAGGTGATAAAGGTGAGTAATCGGGTGCATTTCCCTATAACTATTTCTATATACGCGCGTATAAGAGAGAGTTATAGGCATTTATGCCTGATTACTCACCTAACTCACCTAAAATACGAAAAACAATTTTTCAAAACACCCCAATTTGAAAAAAGTCTTTGCAAAAACACTCACCTTTATCACCTTTATCACCTAACTACCAGTCGGCGTTAATGACCACCTTGTTCCCGTGGGCGAGTGCTTCCGCCACAACTCTCTCCACACCGTCCCAGTTGTAGACCTCTTTCTGCATGGCATAGTCGGTGAGCTGCTTTGCCTGCTCGTTGTCAAGAACCATGTCCTTGCCGTACCAGTCATTCTTCTCGGTACGCTTTTCGTAGGGAACATAGTAGCCGAGCCTTTCCAGAAAGTCGTACCAGAGCCGACCACCGCTGTCGGTGCTGGCGATGTCCACCGTATTGATGACCTCACCACAATGAGGGCAGCGGACAGCCTTGCGTTCCATGACCACAATATCAAGTCCCACTCTATAACACCTCCAAGGCAATTTCCAAAAGATCAATTAGATCATGAATGTGTCGAGGATTTAATTTTGTTTCTCGCTCAATTTTATCCAAGTGATAAAGAACAGTATTACGCTGCATGGGCAGGGTATTAGCTACGGCAGTAACATTCAAATTGTTTTTCACCATAGCTATCACGATTACCGCTTCCAGATTAGTCATTACCAATCTCCTTTCGCAGCTCGTCATAGAGTTCTGAGAAGCGGCGGTTCCAATAGCGCAGTCGCCAGAGGAACAGACAACCGACAACAATCCACTCAACGGCGGCGATGGAAGTCAGAATGTCACTCACTTTCCAACACCTCCTGAGCCATCTTCACCAACTCGACCAAATCATAGAACCGCCGAGGGTCTAACCCGGTCTGCCGCTTCACTTTGTCCAAGTGATAGAGAATGGTATTTCTGTGTGCGAAAATAGCACGAGCAACATCGGTGACATTCATGTTGTGGTTTGCCATCGCTACAACAATGTGAGCGTCTTCCTTATTCATGCTCGTCTGCTCCCCCTTTTGCTTGCTGTCCGAAGATATTGGCAGCGATAAAGGCTTGGGTCAGAGTCGTTGCTTCCTTCGGGGTAGCTCCTGCATCAATGAGATTGCGGTAGAAATTCAAAGAAGTTTCAGCCAAAATACCAATGGCTTTTAGAAATTCATTCATGCCCTATGCTCCTTTCTCGCAAAGCGGTTGAGCAACACGCTCACAGTGAGCTGACCAATCCTGTTCACATAGGGGCAGTTGAAGCGGTCAGGGTGAGGGACGCTGTTACCGAGGTCGATGACCAGATCACGGGTGTTGTAGGAAATGTCCTTTGTGATAGTCGGCGTGGCGTAGATTACCACATCACGGTTCATCGTGGCCTGCAAGAGACTCTTGGTTTTGGAGTGCGCCACCGTCACCGTTGCGTTACCGAGGGTGAGGTACTTTGCCAAGTTCTGAACGGCATGACCCCGGCCTACAACGGTAATGTCCTTAGCGTGAACCAAGTCCAATGCCAGCAGGAGCGCCAAAGTTGCCTGAGATACCGATGACATTCCCTGTGAGTAGGAGTGGTCAATGTCAACCTCGGCGGTGAGCTTAATGTCAGACGGGACGGTTTCTCTATCCACTACCACGGCCTTGTACGGAGGGCAGGGGTACTGAGTAAGGTCACAGTCAATGCCCAACAGGTCAGCCTTGCGCTTGACCGCTTTTAGAAATACGCTCTCGTAGGAACCCAGTAACAGCAATCTACCGGTAGGGTGAAAGCGGGTGGTTTCCTCGTCCAAGGTGGCAGAAAGCGTTTTGATTTGCTCCATTACATCATTCATGGTACTTCTCCTTTCTTTCAAAGTCGTGGAGGGAGATCATCTTCTCACGGGTGAGCTTGTCAACCACTCGACCGATCTCCGAGTAGCCGCAGACCGCCGCCAGCCGTTCAAGGTTGCCCTTGGTCTGTGCCGTGACTACGATGGAAATGCGGCGGAGGTTCTTTTTCTCAGTCTTCATCACTTTCCTCCGTGAACACGGTTCCCTCGAACCCTTCCGCTCTGCCGAGAAGTCTCCACAGACCTTCTTCCTGTTCGCCGCAACAGGGACAGGATTTTGCGGCGATTTTTCCGAGCTTCTGAGGAAAGTCCTCGTCTTCCTCGACATACAGAAGGTGTTCACATTTACGGCACATGAAGACGGTGAACATCTCCTTGCCGCATACGCACTTTTTACTCATGTTTATCCTCCATTCGGTCGCAATCATCAGCGATTGCACAGTCCTTGCAACCCTCGTAGTAGAAGCAGTCTCGGCAGCAGGAGATGACAGGCATACACCGCTCGGCGTATTCTTCACGGTTGGCAACAGGGCAAGTGCCATCAACGCAGGCAACGCCCACATAATCGGGGCAGTATTCAGGCTTCATCATCGCTATTCTCCTGTTCACGAGGGAGCTTCACGGTGTTACCATCTTTCAGATCATCAGTGCTGAGTTGATAGGACACCAACTGCATACCGTGAGCCGTGACCTCTACACCATTGAAGAACCCTGCAATAATGCCATCGGGAATATCAAGAGTAATTTTCATTACGGACGCTCCTTCACAATACGGATTTTTCTCAGGCGCTTGCCGCACCGCTTACAAACTTCATAATTGCTCTGCCAGCGGTGAGAACCATTACGGCACTTGACCTGAATGTGAACATACGGGTCTACCGAGTGAATACCGAAGCGGCAAAGGATAGAATTGCACGAATGGTTCATCAGGACGCTCCTTTCAGTCTGAGGTTCTTGTAGACGGGGTAGCCCTGATACACAACCTTGCCGCCGTGCCACTCAGGGTGAGTTTCCATATCGGCGTTGAACCGCTTGGCGGAACAGGCGAAATACCCGTTGGACTTGCACCAAATCTTGTAAGCGTCAAACAGGGACTTCGAGCGGGTGTTGACCCCCTCAGCCTGCTCACAGCGTTCTTCGAGGAATTGCAGGCACAGGTCGTTGTCACGCTCGTATTGGTTGACCACCTTCCGCATAGTGGGAGACATTTTCAGGCCGAACCGCTTATACTTGAAGTACCCGGCGACCAGCCAAGCGAAAATACCCTGCATAGCTTCCTGTGTCTGGAACTCATTTTTCAGGTTCTTGTCCTGCTCCGCTTCGGTGAAGTGACGGTTGAACTCGATCACTCGCACACGGTCGGAAGCGAACAGGGACTTATCGCTGACAGTGGGAAGATCGTTGCAGGAGAGCCAAAGGGTGAACTGCGGCAGGAAGGTTGTAGCAGTCTCATAGAGGTTCCGAGCCTTGATTTCCTCGCCGCCTGTGAGCTGCTTGATCGTTTCCTCGTCCAGCTTGCCATACTGGTTGCTTTCTGCCATCGTGACGAACCGCTTGCCTTTCAGGGAAGCCAGCATGGGGTTCGCTGCTTCGGCGTTCTTCGACCGCTCTGCCTTACAGATGATCGACACGGGAGACACGGAAGCATAATCACCGAGAAGGTGGTGAATTGCCGAGAGCATGGTGGACTTGCCGTTGCGGGTGGTCTTGCCGTGGAGAATGAACATACATTCTTCGTTCGCCATACCCAGCATGGAGTAGCCCAGCGCCTTTTGCAGATAGTCAGCCTTGTCTTCGTCATTACAAGTAACTTCTGCAACGAACTTTTCCCAGCGGCGACACCGTGCGTCCTGCAAGGTGTAGTTGAAGTTGGTCTGCATGGTCAGGAAGTCATGCCAGTCGTGTTCCCGGAACTCCATCTTTTCAAGATCAAAAGTGCCGTTTTTGCAGTTGATAAGGTAGGGGTTTGCGTCAAACTCCGCCGAAGCGATGGGAAGCACACTGGCAGCGTCCTTCATCAGCCGGTCACGGAAGCGCCGGTCGCCCATCTTCACGATGAACTTCATGTACTCGGAACGCCGTTCTTCGTTGGCAATCTCACCGCAGTAGAGAGCCATCAGGCGGCAGAACTCTTTGATCTTTTCCGCTACCAGCAGAGAACCCGTGTCCTTGCGCCATGCGCCCTCGGAGTAGGTGAACCAGCTTTTCGCTTCGGGGCAGTAGCGGGTATCGTTCTTGTAGCACTCGGAGAACAGCTCCGCCATGCCGGACTCGTCCCACGAATACCCCGTGCCGCTGATCGGGTGGCTATGCTCAGGCTGTGCTTCCTTAATCTGAAACATCACTCTGGACTGAGCTTCGTCCATGATGTAGCGACCGTTGGAGAGCTGGAAAAGAGCCTGTTCTTCGGGGGCTGTCATAACTTCATCACTCATGGATTTCACCTCCTTTGCCTTTTCCGTTTGGATTAAAGTTGGAAAGTGCGCTTTTACAAGCTCTGACACCCATCTTATAACCGTCTTGTTCACTACCGCTTATACGCTTGCGATATAGCCGCTCTTTATCAAGTAGGGCAGATAGCGCCATCTGCAAACTGTCATATTCGAGTTTTGTCATTATCTACACCTCCCCATAGAAGAAAGCGTTCTTCAAAGCGGTGTCCACATGGCGCATGATCTCAGGCGGCAGGGTGCAAATGTACTTCCAGTCTTCGGTCACATCAATGACTCGAACCTGTTCACACTCGACCATGCTCGGCTGTAAACTACCCCAAGTGATCGCAACATGGGTCGGCATTTCCAGCCGCTTGAACTTGGTGGTCATGGGAACGACAATGCTGGTGGGCGAAAACTGGTTGCCGACATTGTTCTGCACGACCACCCACGGACGCTTACCGGCCTGAACATGACCGCTGGCAGGCAGAGGAACATCAATGACAACAACATCGCCACGCTGATAAGGTTTCATAGTTACCTCCTGTATCTGGTCACGCTGTTGACAATCAACTCGACCTCGGATTGAGGGAGCGGCGGCTTGCAAGCCTGTTGATTGGCATACAGCAGCTCTTTGTAAATCTCTGCTTTGGTGTATCCTTGATTGTGAAGCTGACCCGCCAGAGAAGTCAGGCTGAGGTTCCGGCTTCCCGGTGTAATAGGCGGGTATTCAGGCTTCAAGTTCAGCTTGCCGTTTTCAGGGCGGCGATAGATGGGGGAATAGATACGCTGAGGGGCGACCGCACCTGAGCTACTTTCCTTCGGTGTGTCGGGAAAATACTTCTCGATCACATAGTCAATCGCTGACTGGTTTTCAATGATCTCGGAGAAGATCAAAACCTCGCCGGTCATGATGAAGTACCGATTGCTCTTGTAAATCTCCACGGCGGCACGGTTGTTCTTGCCCTTGAAGGGCAGCTCTCCACGAACGAGAATATGAACCCCTCTCCCGCTTCGGGACTTTTCCGTGTAGGAGTGGCAACGACCAATAATGTCAGCCGCCAGAGGGTTTAGAAGCCCATCAGTAAAGCCATCGTCAATGTCGATACCTACAACCCCTGTATCGTGAAACACATAGCCAAGACCGTCATAGTAGCCGTGCTGGACATTGTGTTCAGCGTCAATGTAATTTGACCATGTATCCGGGTTAGATGAAGAAGCCGCCTTTCTTACGGTGGCCTGCATGGGAACCTTTGACCCGTCCCATACATTGACCCATGCCTTTTCCCCTCGGAGTTCAGCGGGTATATTCAAATAGCTCATAGGCTTACCTCAGCTTTCATACGGACTCGGTAAAGACCAGTCCCATCTATCGCCGCCACGGTAGGCGTTGCGGAAGTGGTTTCTCTTGCCATCGCCAGAAAACCACAGGTAATCCGCAGGAAGGACACGACCGACCTCAACCTGACCTTCTCTCTCTGCATACCAGCGGGTCAACACATCTATACAGAGAGTAATCAAATCGTCATCAATCGGATTTTTCTCTTTGTACCCTACGAATTGTTTAGGTGTAGTCACGACCGTTATAATGTCGCCGTAGCCGTGATCGACACGGTTGAGCGCACACCACACACAAGCGGCTTTCTCAGCGTCCGAGCTGACCCCTCTGGCTTCTCCCCATAGCATTTTCGCCAGTACAATCACTTCCTCGTCTGTCCACGGCTGAGGTGTCACCTCCGGTTCTGGCTCCGGTTCTGGCTCCGGGGTGACTACCTCTACCACCTCGACAACGGGAGAAGGTTCTTCAACCTCAACCGTGGGTAATTTCAGACAGAGGACTGCAACAATGGTGACGAACCACAGGAAGATTGAAAATCTCAGCCCTCGCAAGGAGTCTTAGACTTGCTGGACTTTGGCTTTGTCGAGGTTCCAGCAAAATAGAATTTGTCATCTACGCAGATGGGGAAATCGGGAAAGAGCTTGCTGGCAGTCTGCGTTCCACGGGAGCAAATCTGCTCTGCCGCCGCCAGCGACATTTCATCTTTCACGAAGTCTTTTCCAGCAGCCATGATATACGGCACTTTGCCGTCAATGCTTTTCAGCTTCATTAGGTTCTCTCCTTTCACGGTTCCATGCTTCTACATCAACGCCGATACGCTTCAACATCTCCTTGCAGAGCCATGTGTAATCGTCCGGCATTTGATAATACTGGATAAGGCGGTCATGCTCGGCAGAGAAAGCGTCATAGAACTTCCGCAGGCGCTTCTTGCCGAAACCAAGGTGAACATGGAGGGTGTAAAGCACCATAGCGTCAATGTCATCGGCGTAGCGCCTGTCAGCTTCCACGATCTGACGATTGATTTCCATGTCCATCGCTTTTCTCTCGGCGGCGCTCAGAACCGCACCAAATACCTTGCCGCCAGCTTTCTTGACTCTCATACCTCAATGTCCTCAAAGAAGACGGGGTAGGTCTGTTTCAGCAGGGTCAGAAGCATATTGGCAACGACCCGCATATCGGGGTGAGCCGCCGCAGCACAACGCAGTTTCAGGAAATGCCGCCATTCTCTCAGATCAGCGGTCATGACCACTTCGGTCTTCAAGCTGTTTGGGAGGACAGATCGGGCTTCCTGCGGGGTGCAACCTTCGTTCAACAGGTCGAAGTAGGCGACCTCGGCGTGTTCACACGACCGCTTCCAGATGTGGTAGGTCGAGTCAGTCTTGGCGAAGGTAGAGGGGCGAATGACGGTAATCTCGCCGCCGAAGCCCTCCTTACCGTAATTGCAGTACCGAGTGGACTCCTGACAGAACGCTGCCAGACGATGACGGACGATCTCATGACTCACGCCCCGGTCGCAGATGAAGCGGACTGAGAGAGAGCCATGCTCAATGACAGCTTCATGACCCCGCTTGATAATGCCCCGGACGAACTTCTCTGCGCTTCCGTCCGTGATTTTGTCCTCGGACTTGTAACAGGTACGCCCAGCGGCTTCGATGGTGGTCAGAAGGGTCTTATAATCGGGAGCGTTGATAAGCTCCACAGAAGATTCGATGATTTTCATGCTTTACACCCCCGCAACATGGCTTGCCAGCATATCGGCTTGGTGCGTCCACAGTACATTCGGATACTGGTGGACTGCTCTGGTATAGTCATTCCACTCAGACTTGTCCGTGAAAGCGCCCATGTGGTAGCGGATACACATGATTTCTTCATCAGTCAGCGTGTAGAACTGAGAGAGAAGCATGACGGACTTATCGCCGTGACCTTTCAAAAGGGTGTCGGGGTTGTACTCCCACTTGGACGGGTCGGGAAGCAACATTCCATCTACAAACAGATCACTCGCCGGGTGACGGTACTGGTCAATCTTGCACAGGTCATGGAACATACCCACGATGTAGGGGGAACGGGACTTGCGCCAGATCAGATGATTGTCCTTCGTAAGCGTCAGGAGGTACTTTGTGACCATGTAAGAGTGTTCCAGAAGACCGCCCTCATAATTACCGTGGTACTTGGTGGAAGCAGGAGCGGTGAAGAAACCGTAAGTCATCAGGTACTCCATCATGTCATCGGAAACAAGCGGCGTTCCGTCAGGCAGCTTCATGAAGTTAAGGAAATCAGTCACTTCGGACTTGGAGAAGCAGTCAGGCATTTTCGTACTCCTTCCTGTGAATACTCTTTTCGCTGTCGAACCCGTCAGGGTAACGAGCCAGCAGCTTATCGACATTGTGCTGTGCCACATATTCGAGGGTCACACCCAAGCCGGTCGCCAACTGTGCGACATACCAGAGAACATCGCCCAGCTCGTCAACCATCTTCATCGGGTCGAAAGCATGACCCTGAAACTCGGTCTTTTTCAGAATGTCAATGCACTCTCCGGCTTCGCCATTCAGACCGTAACAGCCGTTGCGAACCTTATCCCATGAAGTCAGGTTGCCGGAGGTACGCTCGGCAGCTTTCTGATAATCATTCAGCGTCATCGTCAGCGACCTCCTTCTCCAACTCTGCATACAACATCGTGTGCATATAGACGGACTCGGACTGGCCGATAGGCCGCAGAACGGTTCTCTTTTTCAGAGTCCACCCATCACGCAGAGCCGCATTTACTTCATCGTCAAAGAGGGTGGGATTGTCCAGACGGTTCCGAATGGTTTTAATCTGCAACATCTTCCGCAACCTCCATTTCCAGCACGGTCATAATGGCGTAGTTGGCGAGGTCAATCAGGGTGTCTCGGATAGACTCGTCATTGACCTTCTGCTCACAGCCACGGGAGAGAGTCTTGAAGCGGCTGAGTTTATCGCCCAAACGGATACGAGCCATCGCCATTCCTTCTTCCACGAAGGTCTGGTGGAAGCTGTCACCGTAGTCATGGTTCTTCTGCTCATAGAGATCGTTGATCTCCTTGCAGATTTCAGCATGACGCTGAACCTTGGAGAGCGAACAAATATAGGCTTCTGCCATTGTAGCTTATCCTCACTTTCAACATAGTTTTCCACAGACCATTGGCGAGGGAGAGCGTTTTATTTTAGCTCTCCCTCGCACCCGGTATCAGCCAAGGAGAGCTGCCAAATCCATCGGGGACTTCGGAGCGGTCTTCTGAGCCGCCTGAGAAGCCGCAGGAGAGGTTTTAGCGGCGGGGGTAGCAACCGTATTGCCAGAGCCGCCCCAGCCCTCAGAGGGGCGCTTATCGGCCAGACGGACGAAGGTAATGCTCTGTCCGGGCTTCTTCTTGTTCTCCTGAACATCATGCTCGATGTCACACTCGATAAAGTGACCAATCAGATCGGTGTGGTCGATTTCGGTCAGGTCGAAATTGCCGAGTGCAGTCTTGGCGAAGTAGCTGAAAGCGTTGTAGGCACCCTCGTTGGGAGAGCCATCGGATTTCAGCAGAGAGAAGCGTTCGATGTGCTTGTTGCCGTTCTGCGTCTGCATATAGACTTCCAACTTGCCGAAGTCCTCCTTGTACTTCACATCGGTAATCTGAAAGACATGAGTACCTTCGGGAATGAGAGTGAAACCCTCGGTGAGTCCGATTTTAGCCATTGTTTTTGTCCTCCTTCATGGTAAAGAAATTGAGCTGCTCTGCGTACTCGCAGGCGAAGATAATACCGACCAACTTATCATCGTCATCGGGAAGCATGGCGTACTTCTTGACCAGCAGGGCTTTCGGTACGCTCTTGTCGCTGTCCAGATCGTAGGCGTACAGGATTTCGCAGAAGTCGGACTTCTCGATCAGCGACCAGTCATCGTTAGTGACGGGGAAGGTCATGGTGTTGTCCTGCGTGGCATAGATACGGATACAGTCTTTGATTGCACCGTCCGGCTCAGGCATGACCGCCTTGACCAGCGTGGCGTACTCGGTGCAACCGACCTGAGAGATCAAGCGACCGATACCGTCAGGCATTGTCTCGTTGCTGTACCCGGTCACGCTGCGAATACCATCGGGAATGAGCATGAGTACGGACGGGGAAGCCAGCCAGCGTTCACCCATGTACTCGTAGATAGCGCCGCCATCAGGGGCGAGGGACTTCACGAACTTGGAAAATTTCATAGGTCAATCCTCCTTAATGATTTTCGGGGAAATGCGGTAGCTGTCCTCGGTGGTCGTGTACTTCGCCAGAATACCGTCTGCTTTCATAGCGTCCTTGTCGATTTTCGTGGTGGAAGTACGGCTGACTTCCCAATTATAGGCAGAGCCAGCGATAGACACCTTCTTGTCACCGTCACGGAACTGAGCGATTGCGGCTTTCTTAATCATGTCAGTCACAACCTTGTACCGCTTTTCCATGTCCGGGATACCTTCATGAGCCAAAATCCGTTCCATGGTGTCTTTCAGGTCTTCGGCTTCCTTGACCAGCGCCGCCATGTCCGTTTCCGGGGACAGGTTGTTGGTGCGGAGAGCTTTCAGAATTTCAGCGTCCTTACGCTCGTCAAAGGCGGGAGAAATACCGCTCTCAACGAAGTCCTTCCACCATTTCAGGGCAGGCTTCACATACTTCTTCTCGAAGTCTGGATACCGCTCAGACACCTTGAAAGGACGAGTGATGGTGTTCTCACCGCTGCACACGAACTTCTCAGGGTCATCGTAGTCCTTGGGTTCGAGGAAGGAAGCGACCATGATAACATCGTCCACGCCGAGAAGGTAGGCGTACAACGCCGCCTGCAAAGCGTAATACTCAGGAATATCGTCCTTCCAATCCTCGACACGCTTGGAGGTCTTCATTTCGAGGACGGTGGTGGGCTTACCATCTTTGCCGTAGAGCAAGTAGTCCCACATACCGCCGAGGATAGGACTCTCCTTGAAGAAGTCGCCGTAGGTCTTATTGAAGTAGTCCTTACCCCACAGATCGGTCGGCGTGACCAGATTGCTCATGAAGTAGGTCTGCTTCATGTACTCGGCCTGCTTGGGTTCGATGGTCTTACCGGCGATGGTGTAGATGGTATCCTCGAAAGGCTTCTGATAGGTACGGGTCACTTCGCACCAAATCTCGAACGGCGTAGACCACGGGTTCAGACCGAGGATAGTAGCGAAGCGGGTGCCAGTCAGCTTTTTCGGACGCTTGGGAGGGATAATCTGGATTTTGTTGCCGTCAAGCCATTCCATTTTTGTCTACCTCCTTATAATTCACAAATTCATCAGCGGCACATTCCCGAACGGCAGTATCAGGATTGTTGCCGTAGAGCTTACAGCAATCCGCTTCCAAGTCTGCATTGACGCACTTACGGCAATCAATTTCAATCATGCCTTAGCCCTCCTTCGCCGCTTTCATCTCATAGCCAGCCAGCATATTGTTCACGCCATCGATCAGAGCGTCACACTTGTCGGCTTCGATCTTGGAAAAACCCTCGGTCTTCATAGCGATGGTCTGGACGAAGGACTCCTGCTCTGCGTCAATTTCCAGCAGTTTTTTCAGCAGACCTTTCAGCTCCGTGACATTCTCAACAGAAGCAGCACCAGCGGGAGCGCCGGTCAACTCAGCCTTGATCTCCTTGCGTTCCTCGGTGGTCACAGGCGGCTTCTTGGTAGCAGGGGCAGGGGCGGGAGGGGTATCGTACTCGCCGCTGTCGATACTGTCATGCTCCACAATGTCAAGAACGAGCTGCCACAGGTAGCGGCGAATGTAGGTGATGGAGCTGCCGGTCGCCTGCATTTCGTTTGTGACCTGATTGCCAGCGTTGGACACGATGGGAGCGATGGGGGTGTACGGTGCCACAAAATCAATGAAATCCTCACGGTCATTGACATTGTAGACACGAGCGGTCGCCTTATCGCCGTACATGGACGGAACCATCATCAGGCCGATTTCAAGGAAAATCTGCTCGGCCTTGGGAACAATGTCCGCCAACTCGAAATACTTATATTCGAGCTTCATGTGCTTGCCGCTCTTGTCCACGCCAGCTTCGAGGAAGCGCACACGGGCAAGCTGCAACTTCTGAAATACATTCATGGTGGAATAATCCACCGCCGCAGTCTCAGCGGCTTTCTTGGTAGTAGCCATATTTATACCTCCAACATTTCTAATAATTTTTTCTTGATGGAATTGACTCTACGGGTGTTCCGCTTGGGCGGCTTCTCTCCGAGAAAATCTCGTACATAGCGCCGTGCCAGCCGGATATACCAGTCACGGTCAACCACATCAATCGTCAGGTGATTGTCGTTGTCCACGACACATTTTGCGGGAAGTCCGGCAATCTTGACGGGATTGCCAGTGCCGAGGTGGATTTTGTAGAGGGTTCCGCACCGATGGTCTTCCGTGGCATATACCCGGTTGACCTTCTGCACGACCTCCATCTGACCGTCTACCTCATGGAGAGCGTCACCATACTTGCTCCCGGCCTTGGCGACCAACTGGAAGTCCAGCAGGCGGTCACACCGCATGATGGTTTCTTCGACCGGCACACCGTAGGTCAGATAATCCTTGACCGCCTTGGCGACCACGCAGGCGTTGTTATTGATGTTGAACGCTCCTGCCGGGGCAATCCCACGAACGAGAACGCCACCCTTGATCTTGGGGTCGCCCTCGAAAGGAACCTCGACATAATTGTTCACATCTTTCTGACAGATCATCTTGATAAGGTCTTCCTCCAACTCAAAACCAGTTCTGTCCTGCCACTCCTGTGTGATCTCCTGATACACGGGAACATCGCAGTCATCAAGGCTGACCATGATACCATCGGTATTGAGCTGAATGATTTTCAAGGTAGGGCAATCCTGAACAAGATGTTCCGCCATTTCGAGCAACTGCAACTGGCCTGAAATACAGACCGAGCGCCCCATGAGCGGGTCATAGAGGTCGTTATAGCGGTTCAGCATGGCTCCGTAGGTAGTGTTCAGCACCAGCTTCAAAGCGTTCGCCGTAGCCTTGTCGCCAGCCCTCTTTGCCTTGACACGCCGCTCAATGGTGGCGGCATACACATCGGGAGAGGGAATGTTCCGGCTGCAATACCCATTCAAGGTCATCTGGTGCGGGTAATAGCTGGCAACATCTTTGTTGCGGATAGAACGGGTTTCCGTGGCTTCCTCTCGGTAACACGGGATTGCCCCGTGGATACCGCCGTAGGCGATAGTGCAAGGACAACCGCCGACCATCAGATCGAGTTTTTCCTTGAACACCACCTCGTCAGGAATACTCTTGTCCTTCAACCGTTCGAAGAAGTCGAACACTTCCTGCGGAATGTACTGACGGAGCAGCTTCGGCGGATACTGGTATTCCCGCTCGTCATAGTGCGGTTTCTGCTGTGCGTCAAGGTAGGCGGCGGTCAGCTTGGCGTTGGTCATGTAAAGGGCTTTTGCAGGGTACAGCCCCTTTTCACGACCCAGCGTGAGCTTGCTGGACAAGTAGCCTTGGCGAAGATCGTCCAGCCTGTCGGTTGCGTCAACATCGTGGCGGCAGTAGAACTCGACCTCCCGCTTCTCGTCCTCGGTCAGAGGGCGATTGATGTTGAACGACACGGTGGTTTCTCGAATGTCCATTCCGAGGTGGGCTTCGATTGCTTTCAGGGACAAACCCATCTGGCAATCGTCCATCAGGTCATATTGGTCGAAGAAAATCCCACAGTCACGGAGAGGGGCGTACTCCCAACCCTCGTGACCACCAACAATGATGAAGTCGTTGACTGCCTTGATTTCCTCCGGCGTGAAGCCTGAGAGAACTGCTTTCAGAATGAATTGGTCATAGTGCTTGTTATTGAACCCCGCCAACAGGGGTTCTTGGGTCATGAACTGTTCGACCGCTTCATTGTCATTCCAGATGACGGTGTATTCCTTCGTGACCTTGTTCTTGAAGACGAAAAGCCAATCGTAGGCAAACACCTCGCAGTCGAAAATAAATGGTTCAAGGTTCAGCGGTATCACCTCCAAAGAGATTATCCAGATACCTTTCAGCAAGGACTTCCTGAACACCCTCCATGATGTAGAGCATACAGGGGAAAGCCATGCCATTTCCCCACATCTTGTACTCCGCAGAGTCCTTGTGAGGAACCAGCGCACACCAGTCTTTCTCGAACCCTTGAAGGGACGCACACTCGGTCGGAGTAAGTTTTCGAGCCAGATAGATGACTTCGCCGTTCTCTGTCTGTGTGGGAACAAAAAGGGTCTGGTCGTTGTTGCAGGAGAGCGTTGCGCTCTTGTCTTCCTGTATCAAAGCGTCCTTCCCCCCCCCTTCACAGCCAGAGCGGATTTTCAAGGTGTAGGGGATAAGCGCACAGGGAAGATGATGTGGGTCAGATTTTGCGGAAGTCAATGTCATCGTTACCTCCCCTGTAATAGAGTGATTGTAAAAATCTGCTCCGATGGGTTCTAACACCAATGTCTCAGTTCCCCCCCCCATAATTGCCACCCGTGGCTTTCAGCGTGACCGCTTGTTCCGTGGGTGCATATTCATCATAGGAAGCCTGACCGAAGCAGGGAACGAGGACTAAAGGGACATTACCCCCCCTGTCCCCATTCGTCCGGCGAGGGTTTGGACGGTGTTATTGGGGCTGAGGGACACTCGGCTGTCTTGGGCGTGGTTTTCGACCGCATAAACACGATGGTGTTCAGCAGGGCTTGTTTCAGAAGCGGGTCTAACGGTTTGCCCCGTTCGCCTGACCTTCTTAAAATCCCTTCGCAAGCCCTCACGCTCAAATAGTATCCGTCCGGCACATTGTCCTCCAAGATCGAGGACAAGGAAGACACGCTTGCGTCTTTGGGGAACTCCCCAACCTTGAGCGTCAAGTCCTCTCCAAGCGATAGAGGAATGATCTCCCAAGACGAAGCCGGTGTGCGGCCATTTTTGCCGCCCTCGCTTGTCTTCCGCATATCGAGGAACGCTATTGTCTCCCTCGCAGATTTTCCAGAGAGTTTCGATGACTGTTCGGAAGTCTTCTCCCTGTGTCGAGCTAAAAGCTCCGTAAACATTTTCCCAAATGACGATTTGAGGAAATCTCCCATTGGTGGCACACCTCATTTCCTGAATGACTCTGACTGCTTCAAAAAATAGGGAAGACTCCTGACCAGCAAGACCCTTACCATTTCCAGCAATCGAGAGGTTTTGGCACGGAGAGCCGAAGGTGATAACATCAACAGGCTCGATTTCTGCCCCGTTCATCTTGGTAATATCGCCAAGGTGAACCATCTTAGGAAAACGGGACTGTGTGACGGCTTTCGGGAAAGGCTCAATCTCACTCGCCCATGCCGGGATAATACCGACCGCAGAAGCGGCAAGAGGACAAGTCCCGCTGCCATCAAACAGACTGCCTAACTTCACTTCGACACCTCCTGTTCGATGAATTTACAACCGCACTTGCGGTAGGTGGTACACCGCTTTTTGTAGCTTCGCACAAGGTACTGGATACCATCGTCCACATAATCATAGGCGATGGGTTCTCCCTTGCCCTCGAAAGTACGAGCGATACGACCAATGCTCTGAGTAATTACAGCATAGTCCTTCTGCGGCGTGGTCAGGTACAAGCGGTCGAGCCGGGGAATATCCAAGCCCTCTTTTGCCAGCGAGTAGGTGGCAAACAGATACCGCTTGCGCCCCTGCCGCATTTCTTCAATGGCCTGTTCTCGGAGAGCCTTGGCTTTCTTGGAGGTCATTTTCCCGTCAATCATCGCCGCCTGTTTTCTCAGGTCGGGCGGAAGACGGTTCATCAGGGTTTCCAAATGACTCAACCGGTCAGAGAGAATGAGATTGTAGTGATCTCGGTTTGCCACGAGGTCAGCGGCAATCAGGTTATTTCGGGGATAACGGTCAGCGAGGAAATTGACCAGCTTGGCGTAGATGATCGTACCGTCCGTGTCCAAGAACTCACGGCTGAGTCCTTGATGGGTGGCACGGGGCAAAACGCTAACAGTCATGATCTTGTCTCGCACCGCTGCGTCCGGCACCTGATAGGCAATCCCGCCCAGCAGGGCATAGGTGGCGGCAATCATACCGTCTGCCCTGTGAACCGTAGCGGACAGGCCGTACTTGTGGCGAGCCGCCAGAGCGTTCAACACCTTTGAGAACTGCGTCATGGCGGTCGGGGTTCCAGCTACACGGTGGCACTCGTCCACGATAATACAATCCCAAACATCACGGTACTGGCTCAGATCGAGGTTACACATGGTCTGCACCGTTGCGAAGGTGATTGCCTTACCGATTTGAACCCTACCTTCGGTGATTGTGCCAGTCAGAGAAGGACTCATGTACTGCTCTGCTCGGCTTTTGCTCTGCATGAGCAAATCCCGTGTATGGGTCAGCCAGAGTGTCCTTCGACCTATATCCGCCGCAACAGCAATCCCAATCTGTGTCTTACCACACCCAGCAGGGGCTTGAAGAATACCGTAGTAGGCCGTTATCAGGGCTTCCTTGGCTTCCACTTGGTAATCATAGAGCGGAATGATGCAACCGAAGTTCACCTCGGTCGGTGTAGGAAGATTGACCTTCATGTGGCAATCGTCCATCGCCAGCACATCATTCAAGCACCCGTAGGGAAGAACCAGTGTGTCACCGTCCCATTGGAACAGGTACAACTTCTCAGGGGTGTTGCCGACCCAAAAGTGCATACGGACTTTCTTGGCGTACTCAGGATTGGGAAGGATAAGCTGCTTCTTGCACCATGTAAGCAACTGCTCAGACGGGTTTTCAATTCGGAGCTGATTGCCAACAGTTACTTGCATTGGGACACCCACTCTCCGAGTGTGATACCGAACTGTCTGATTTCAGACGCAGAGAGGACGGTCTTCATTAAGAACAGGTTGCGTATCATCGTGAAGGACAGGAAGTACACAGCACCGTTCATCATTCTGAGGGCGAACCAGCCCTCTCCGTTTCCCGTTTCTTCCCAAAGGGACATAGCGGAAAACTGGTTTTCTTCGATACGCTCCATTTTGAAAATGTTCTTGGAACAATCCTTACAGTCAATGGGATAGCTGACACCGTTTCGAGCCGCAATCACATCGAACGGCTGACCTTGACTGTTCTGAGCGAGATTGTGCGCCCAAAAGCCACAACCCGACAGGCTCAGGCATAAGTCTCTTTCAAAGCCAGTGCCAACCTTGCGATTGACATTCATGTTTTCACTCCTTTCACCGCCCCTGACGGGGCGGGATTTACGGGATACCCGATCAAATGCAGAAGCCGAAGGACACGCCAATGGAGTAGCTGGCGTAGTTACCGCCGGCGGTGCCGCCGTTGGCCACACGACAGAAGCCGTTGGTGTTGCCGGAATAAGGAGAACGCTCCCACCTCCAATCCCTCTCACCATTCTGCTTGCACTTGCCGTAGGGCGTGTTCTCTCGCTTGTACCACTCGTACCACTTACCCTCATAACCGCAGGAATAAATCTTGCGACCGAAGACCTCCTGCTCAGAAAGAACGAACAGCTTGTCAACGGAAGGAACCCGCACTTCGTTCTTGCTCTTGGCAGTCATCTTCACCACGGGCTTGATGACCGCTTTCAGATCAGCGGGAAGCTGCTTCTCGAAGAAGTTGCCGTTGAGTTTGGCACGGAGATAGGAAGCGTCCCAGCCGCCCTCGTTGGTAGGCTTCTCATTCATGGGAATGTCACCGTCAAGGGTTTCCACGGTTTCAAAGGTGATATGAACCAAGCTACCGTCACTTGCGTAATCATGGTTGAACCCGATGATACGGGCAGTCAGGTAGGAGCCATCAGCCAGACGGAATTTCTTGGTGTCACCGACCTCGAACATCTTGTCGGCAAGACCGAAGGAGGAATACATATTGATCTCGTCCCAAGAACAGTCTTCCAGCTTGCAACGCTTTGGGGAGGGGCGACCGCCGAACATGACACCATACACAGAATTAAGGTGAAGTTTGACGGTATCGGTATCGACATAGCCCGTAGGCATGAGGGTTTCGATCATCTTCTTCTGAGAAGCGATGGTTTTCTCCATCTTCTCGAACTCGTCAGCGAGTTTCGCAATCGTGCTATTCATAAAGTTCTCCTTTACAAAATGATAGGTTCTGATATAATCAGATTGAGCTTTTACGCTTGCCGTTGATGGAAGTACCAGTTCCATCAGCGGCTCTTTCTTTTTCTCGGCGGGGCGGGATAAAACGCACCAGACAGCTCACAGAACAGCCAGAAGCAGCCAAGGCCGATAGCCATACGAACCATACCTGCACCGAGAGCCATCGTGTCTTGCTCTACCGCACCAACCACACCCAACAGGTAGAAAAACGAGAGAAATGCCAATACTCCAAATACCTTTTTCATTATCTGTTCCTCCAAACCATAGGTTTCCATTGATACGGTGTTCCGTACTTCTGCTCGTACCAGCTCTCGAACCTCTTGCGGTTTGTTTCGTCCTTGAAAAACTCTCGGACAGATCGAGCAAGGAGTGAGCTGAACGCTTTGGCCTGTCCTCGCACTTCCGGGGCAAATGCACTGTCGCTCATGACGCACCGCCAATCTGCCGCTCGTACCAGTCCAGAATGTCGATAGACTCAGCGATGATCTTGTCCACAGAAGGGCCGTTACGAGTTCCTGCGAGAATTGCACTCAGGACAGGGCCGTTCGTTTCAATACCCCGCTTTCGGAGCATATCAATCAGCCATGCAAACGACAGGTGATTGACGCTCAGGCGATAGCGAATTTTCTCACGCTCTTTCACAAAACCTCTCCTTTCTTTGAATTGAGAACAATATTTATTGACAACCAGTGGGCGTAATGGTACAATTTACTTGCCAGACAATTAAACCATTGACCACAGCAACCGCCGAAAAAAGAAAACCTTTCGGGGGTCGGGTTTTTGTTGTCAAAATCTCTTGTTCACAATCCAAAGTATATCCTACCTTTGTAGGATTGTCAATAGCAAATCCTAAAAAAGTAGGATATTTTTTGAAGGAGGTATTTATGAACACAAGCCGTATTAGAGATTTAGCCAAACAACAAGGGAAAAGTGTCACCTACATTTGCAAACTTATCGACCGTCCCAAGTATTATTTGAATGATGTAGATAAAAAGCCTGACCGCATGATTTCAGATGAAGACTTGAAAACGCTTGCTATCAATCTTGGAACAACGGCTGACTATTTGAAAGGCGAAACTGACGACCCTCGCTTTCACCTGTCCTCTGTTGGTTTAACCACCGAACCTTATGAAAAGAATTGTAAGCGACCTATTTTCGGTCATGCGTCCGCAGGAAAAGGTGTCATCGCTCAGCAAGAAGCATTGGGGTATGAACAAGTTGACCCTGAATATGATTGTGACGATTGTTTCTGGTTGCAAGTGGACGGAGATAGTATGTCACCAGTCTTAGACGATCACGATTTAGTGCTGGTTAAAAAGGACACACCTCCTGAAACAGATACTCTTATGGTTGTCATTGTTGATGACGAAGAAGGATTTGTTAAGAAAATCAGTATTGATGAAGATACTGTGACCCTTCGCTCTTTTAACCCGCACTATCCTCCCCGTGTTTTTGGCGGTGTTGAAATTGGACGATTGCGCTTTGTCGGTAGAGTCATGGAGTTAAAAAGGAGATTTGCATGAAAGAATTTCCAATCGACCTCTCCTGTCTGACAGAGGAAGAAATCTCTCAATTTCAGGAAGACCCATATACACTCTACAATGGAGATCAAAATGTTGCTATCTACCTTCGGTATAGCTCCACAGGCCAAAGTGACCAATCCATTGAAGGGCAGCTTCGTGACTGCCGTACCTTCTGTAAAGCAAACCACTACCGCATTGTGGCAATCTATGTTGATCGAGCAACGACCGCTCGCAAAGATGTGGAAAAGCGGGTTCACCTCATGGAAATGATTTCAGATAGCGCAAAGCAGAATTGGGAATATGTCATCGTCTGGAAGCTCGACCGTTTTGCTCGTAACCGCAACGATAGCGCAATTATGAAAATGCGTCTGCGGAAGAACGGCGTGAAAGTCCTCTCCGCCACAGAACACCTCACCGACAGTCCTGAGAGTATCATCTTGGAGTCTGTGTTAGAGGGTATGGCTGAGTTTTTCTCTGCCGAGCTGTCACAGAAGGTCACGAGAGGTATGCGTGAATCTGCCTTGAAGTGCCACAGCGTAGGCGGTCATATTCCCCTCGGATACAAGGTGGAAAATCATAAGCTGGTTGTTGACCCTGACACCGCTCACATCGTTCAAGAAGCGTTCTCTCTTTACGCCAATGGTGAAAGCGTTGCTGCTATTTGCCGAAAGTTTAACTCTGCCGGATATAAGACTGCCAAAAATACGGAGTTCAATCGTAGCAGCTTTAAGGCCATGTTCCGTAATACTCGCTATATCGGCACTTACACCTACAAGGATATTGTCATTGAAAATGGTATTCCAGCCATCATCGACAAGGAGCTGTTTGAAACGGTACAGCGGCGGCTTTCTAAGACCGCCACAGCCCCAGCAAGGGGTAAGGCTAAGGTAGATTACCTCTTGTCTGGAAAGCTGTTCTGCGGTCATTGTGGGGCTTCTATGAACGGTGAAAGCGGAGCCGGTAGACATGGCAAGGTCTACCACTACTATTCCTGCTACACGAAAAAAAGGAAACTTGGGTGTGAAAAGCGACCTTTGAAAAAAGATTACATCGAAGGGATAGTAGCCCGTGACGCTCTCAACCTTTTGAGCGATCAGCTCATTGATGAAATCGCAGACATGGCAATCCGACAGAGCGAACAGGATTTAATAAACGACACGCACATTCCGCAGTTGACAGCTCAGTTGTCGGAGGTCGAAAAGTCAATCACAAATATCACCGCCGCCATTGAAAAGGGTATTGCTTCTGAGACATTGATGAACCGCCTTGTCCAGCTCGAACACGAGAAGAAGACCCTCAACAAAGAGATCAAAGCTGAGGAAAAATTCGTCTATCGAATTGACCGTGACCAAATCGTTTTTTGGCTGAGTCAATTCAAATATGGAAATATCGAAGATGAAGATTTCCGCAGGCGGCTCATTGATTTGCTCGTTAATTCCGTTACAGTGTGGGACGAACCTGACGGGTATAAAATCACCACCGCATATAACCTAACCTCTTGTAAAACCAAGACTTTCCGGGTAGAAAAGAACCCCGCCGCCGAAGAAGCGACAGGGTTCGATTTTGGGGAGTCTGAGTGTACCATTGAGCGCATATCCGAACCCTACATTGTGTGGGGAACGGTGTTCGTTCAAACCAAAAGACACTCCTTACCTTAATCGGTAGGGAGTGTCTTCTTTTATTCTTCGCCGGAATACCCGTTCGCTCTGGCGCATTTCAGCGCACCCAAAATCATCTTGTCCTGAGCCAGTGTTCGTTCTTTCAGCTCATAGAGTGGAGTACGGCGATGATCGTCCCATTCAATGAGCTGTTTTTTGTCATGAACGACTTGACCCTCATAGAGATTGATAACCTTGTCGAGCGTGATTTCTTTCAGCACTTGCATTTTCTCACCCCTGAGCATCCTCGTCTGAGGTTTCTTTTGACTTGACCTTAATGCCGTACAGAATGGCAAGTTCGGCAGTCCAAGCCGCAAACCAGCCGACCGTCAATTCTGTGTCAACCGTGTGACCGCAGGCGTTCAAAATCAGAACCACAACGGCGTACCAAGTCAGATTGAAGATAGACAAGATCGTGAACTTCGTGCGCTTTCTCATTCTTTTCTTCCTCGGCTTAGGTTGCACTCGTTTACCACCCATAGGAAGCCCTCTCAGCGGCTCAGGAAGCGTTCATGCACGAAGCCAGTATAATTTACCCTCTTGTACGAGAACGCCACATAGAGCCATTTAACGCCGTTTACAACGGTGTAGTAACCGTAGTTCTTGACAGTGGTTCCCTTAGGGATTGTCACCAGCACTTTACTGTCCGTCCCCGCAGCGTCACGGACATTTAGGCCAGCGCCAGCGGTCACGGTGTAAGTGCCTGCCACAGCCTTATTGAAAGACCGTGCGACACCCTTTACCTTGACCTCGGTGGTAGGAACGGGCTTAACCGTTTCGGGCTGTGTGGGAGTCACGGTTTTGTCGTAGGTCACATAGGGGAGGTGTCCGTGCTTCTTCCACATACGGGTATTGTACCCGTTCTTCTTCCCGATGTTACCGACAGCGGTGATCTGCACATTGTTCGCCCAACGGGGAGAACACTCGACCGCCAGACCGTTTCCGATATACACGCCGATATGCCCCGTAGTCCACACCACCTCGCCGGGGTCAACCTTGTCCCACCCGGAAGCGGAAGCGTCCTTGCACTTCGTAATCATGGTGTCTGCGCCAATGTCGGGAACGCCGTTGGTGGCGTACTTCGCACCACCGTAGGCTTTGGTCTTGTCCCCTGTCCAGCCCCACAGAACGGCTTTGATAAGGTTCACGCAGTCAAAGCCGAAGGTGTCAGGGGTCACCGCCTTAATCATAGAGGTACGAGCTGCCGCCATGTTGTAGGGGTGGTTCTTGATGTACCGTGACTTGTTGGTGTCGGTCAGCGGCGCACCAAAGCAGCCCATGACATACAGGGTCTTGTAGTGCTTGGCAATATCAACGACCTTGGCGACCAGTTCACTTGATTTCATCATAGCTCTTGTCCTCCTTGGTAGCGTCCAAAATGGCCTTGAATTTCGTAAATGCTTCTGCGATGTACTTACAGGACACCATAAGTACCGCACCAATAATCACCAAATTGCTGAAAATATCCACATACTCAGCCGGAATTTCCCACCCGACCATATCCGCAAACAGCGGCAGCGTGGTAATAGCCACACACAGCAAAGTCAGGCCGCAGACAAAAGCAGCGATCTTCAAGCCAGAGTTTATCAGCTTTTCCTTGCTGAACGGTTCCAGCAGGACTTTGATGTTGTAATACAGAGAAAAGGACACATTGGAGAGGTAGGCACACAGGAAAATGAGCATAGCCCAGCCAATGTTGACCAAATTATCAATCAATGCGTTCAGCATTTTATACCTCCATCAAATTCGATTTAGGTGAGTTAGGTGAGTAATCGGGCGTTTTTCCTATAAACTCCCTCTTATACGCGCATACTAAGAGAAAGTTATAGGGATTTTGACCCGATTACTCACCTTTTTCACCTTACTTTCGGGTCATGCAGGCTTGTGAAAGCCCTCCAAGTCCTCGATACGGTGGTTGATGACCTTGATTTGCTCCTCAACCACAGGAACACGCCTTGCGAAATTGTTGTGTTCCCTCACTTCACGGGTCAGTTCGTTCAACTTGGTTTCGATGACCGCCTGCTGCTTGTCCAGTTTTGCGTCAACCTTGCTGGCGGACTTGCTGGACGAGTAGATGATACCAAGCAGGCTCAGACTACCCGTGATAATAGCGACCAGAATTGCGTCACTCATGTCCTGCCCCCTCCCTTACTCGCTGGTGTATTCTTCCCAGCCAGCGGGATAAGCGTCCGGGGAATACACATTCCCGTCAATTAGGCTGCGGTACAGCTTGTCGTTGTAACTTACAATGTCGCCCTTATTGTAAGCGTCATGAGCGCCTGTTGGCTGAGTCCACACGGGGTAGCCAGAGGGGGTCAGGCCAATCGGAGTGTAGAGAGCGGGAAGTGCGTCAGGCTTCCAATCTGCTTGGGAAGTGTGCGCCTGTACTACCTTGTAGAGCTGCGGGTCGCCTACACCGTTCACACCGTAGGTGAAATAATCACCAACAGCATAGGCATGACCGACCTGATAGGGGTCATAGATGGTTGCAACCACCATCGCAGAGTCTTCGTCAAGGCTTTTGGCGAACATTTGAACAGCCTTGCGGAACTGCTCAGAATTACGAATGTCGTTCGGGTCAGTCAGCAGAGCGGTCAGACTGGAAGCGTAAACGCCATCGTCCACTTCTTCGACCGAAACCGTTTCAGCACCGTCCAGTTCGGGGTGTCCGTTGACATGGTACACGGTGCCGTTCAAGGCGATACCTTGTGCATTGTCCTCGATCGTCAGGCCGTAGCAACCGTTTTCCTGCATACATACCCAAGTTAGATTACTTACAATGCCGAGAACCTTGTCTTCCTTGATGATTTTATACATGGCTTTTCCAACCTTTCTCGTCCGGGTAGAACCCGTACAATGATTTGAAATACTGATTGGTGCGCTGCCGCACCTTGAAGCTGTGACCTCGTTTCATGTGACCGTTGTAGGAGTCCACGGAACACCGAATGTCAGCCAAGGTCATTTCGCCCCGGTCGAGCTTTCCTCGGAAAGCCCTGAGCTTGTGTCGAACGATTTTTGTTGAGTCCCTGTTCATCTTCCGAACAACCTTGCCGGTCGGCGTAATAATGAACCTCGTTTTCAACCAGCGGTAGTAATCCCTGAGAGGGACTACCCGTGTCTTCTTCAAGTTCAGTTCCAGACCGCACTTCTCGCAGATGATCTTTAACCCGTCCAGACAGAGATACAGGTCATCAATGTCAGGGCTGATTGCCACACCATCGTCCATGTATCGCTCATAGGCTTTGATACGGCATACCTCTTTGAAATAGTGGTCAATCATGTTGGGAAGCATAAGGGCGTTCGTCTGAGACACCTGACTGCCAAGACCTAAACCAACAGAACCGAAGTCCGTGACAAAGCTGTTCGCAAGCTCCCTGATTTTCGGGTCATGAAGCCTGCGGTCGGCTTCACGGAACAGCGGCTCATGCGGGGCTGAGTCAAAGAAGCTGTGAAAATCGTAAAGCAGAACCCCTCCTTCCAGACCGTACTTCCTGTAATGCCGTTGGAGGTAACAGGTCATACGGCGCAGGGCGAAATCCATACCTCGGTGTTTCAAACTGGCTGAGTTGTCATAGATGAAACAGGCCGAATAGATGGGAACTAAACAGTAGTCACACAGACACTTTTGAACCGCTCGTTCCGTGATATGAACTGATCGGATATACCGCTTCTTCCCTCGCTCCATGATGGTGAAAGCGTGGAAGCCACGGTGCTTGAAGGTTCCGTTTTGAAGTTCACGATGGGTCTTTGCGATGATCGGAATGATATTGCCGATATACCGCTGAGTTGAGTTTTTCCAGTAGACACCCTTACAGCATTTCTTCCCGGAAAGATAAAGGTGTCTGAACGAAAAGACTTCATCGAAATCACCACATTCTTCGCTTCGCCGCAGACGAGCTTCGTCCCGCTTGGCTTTCCTGCGCTGATAACGGGCTTCTCTCCGTTCTTCACTTGTCATAAAAGGTTCCCCTCCGTACAGTCTTATTGTCGGGTACGGGTTCTAACTGCGTGTAGTACCAGCCATGAAATGAGCTACCGTACAATCGCTCACCATGCAAGAAGCGTCCGGCTGACTACATCGGACGGGGTGTTTTGGCTTGGTAGCCGGGAACAAGCCCTCCCTCTGCAAAAGGTACTGATTTCGCCCAAAGGGGTTACTACGACTGACCTATGCGAAGTTGCAGAGTCCGAAGGACACGCCATTGGAGTTGCTGGCGTTGTTATTGTTGGCGTTGCCGTTGTTGTTCACATTACAGAAGTTGTTGGTGTTGCCGGAATTAGGAGAACGCTCCCACCAGTTGTTCGCAGAAACGGTAACAATTACAGGGCTTGACCCAATGAAAAACTCACATGGGGAGGTCTTTATACCTCTCGTGGTCAGCTTTCCGAACCTTGGAGATAAGCTGTGCTTCGTCCGTGATATACTCTCCAAACTCCTTCATGGCGTGGTCAATCCACGGACACTTTTCGGGATTTTGGAGGATAGCGTCATAGAGCAAAGTCAGCTTCGGGCTGAGATTTTGAAGGGCGATGTTGGCGTTAATCAGGTGATCTCGCCGCATTTGCGCTTCATGCTGATTGTGCGGGTAGATGTTGTTCGCCGCTCGGACTTCCTCGTGAACCGTGGAAGCCAGCTCGAAGATACGATTTGTCAGCAGAGGTGCGTATCTTTTAGGAGCCTTGGTACAGACAGAGAAAGCGTGAAGCTCTAACCGCCTGGCGGTTTCGATGAACTGCATGGAGCTTTCGCCACGCATAGCTTTGATGACTGACACGCCAACATTCCTTTCTTACACCGCCCCTGACGGGGCGGGATTGGTGTTGATGAAATCGGGGATTAAACGCAGAAGCCGAAGGACACGCCAAAGGAGTTGCTGGCGCCGTTACTGCCGGCGCCGCCGTCGTTGCCCACACTACAGAAGTGGAAGGTGGTGCCGGAATAAGGAGAACGCTCCCACCAGTAGTTCGCAGAACCATTGACCTTTTTAATGGTACTGTTGCCAGCGGTGTAATACTCGTATTGCTTACCTTCACCAGCGTAAGAATACTGAGTAGCGCCAAAGACTTCGATTTCGGACAGCAGGAACAGCTTGTCAGAGGTGGTTTCCAAACCGGACTGATTGTTGCCCTTGCTGGTCACTTTGTTGACGAACTTCAACACGCTTTTCAGGTCGGAGGAAAGCTGGTTCAGCAGCGTTGCCATTGTGGAGGTACGCATAGTGGAACCACGCCAGCCGTTCACATTGGTGTTGGAGCCGTTCATGGAGTAGGTGGTTTTCAGGCAGTCAACCAACTGGAAGGTGATACCAGCCTTGGTGCGGCTACCGTCTGCGGTGGTCAGAGTGTCGTGGTCGAAACCGATGATCTGCGCCGCATAGGTCACGCCGTTAACGGTAATGTTCTTCTTGTCACCGACCTTCCAGTAGTTCGGAGCTTGACCGAATTTAGAAACAGCAGCGATGTTATCCCAAGAGGTAGCTTCCAGCGTAGCGCCGACCACAAAGGGATAGACATATACGATACCGATGACTTCCAGCGTGTAAACCTTGGTCTTCTGAGAGCCGTTATAGGTAAACACGATAGTCCAGTCACCCAGCTCGGTCGGGTATAGGGTGGCATAGCCGGTGGAAGCGACCGTACCAGTCAGGGTTTTGCCGCCCCTGCTCATGGTGACGGTTGTGCCGGTATCAGCGATGACACGCACCTCGGCGGGAGAACCCTTCTGGCTAAGAGCATACAGAGCGTCATTTACCGTGGGGTCGCTGCCGCTCAGTTCCAGTGCCGACTTGGTGGTGTCGGACAGCATATTCGCCTTGGTTAAGGCGGTGCCGACCACATCACAGCCTGCGGCGTTCAGGCCAATGTCGAGGGTGGCGGTTCCGGCGAGAAGCTGTGTGCGCCATTCCTCAAAGGTTGCAGGCATATCGGTAGGAGCCTTGATAGAACGGGACTTACCGTTGCCCTTGATGACAGTATCTTTCATGAAATTTCCTCCTTACTCTCCGCAGTTATACAGACCAACATAGGCGAAAGCGTCCACCGTGCGGTCGATCTTGGAATACAGCTCGGTTTCTACCTCGGTCAGTGTTGTGTCGATGACATACAGGAGATATTCAATGTTGTTTGCCGTGGAAAAAGTGAGATTGTCCAGACTGCTCGGAACCAGCGGTGCGTCCGGGGGAAGCGTGAGCTGCTTTCGGAGAACCGTCAGGTTGTTCAAGTAGGCTTTCACGAGAGATTGGGTGGGCGTATCGCCCATCGCCCAATTCGTCTTTGCCGCAACCACCACCGAGGAAGGGTCATACGGAACTTGGTAGATCGGGTCATCAGCGACTCCTTTCTCCGCTCGGTATGCCGCCAACTGTCCGGGGAGAGAAGTCATGCGGTTGGCGATATAGGCTACCGCCTGTCCCACACGGTTCATGTCGCCGTAATTGTAAGCGCCCTTCATGCCAGCCATGTACTCGGACTTTTCCTCAGCGGAAAGGCTCGAAAGCCCTTCCGTGAGGATTTTGTTTTTCAGGGTAAAAACCCTGTCTACATCGGCCTGTGTGCGGTCATAGACGAGATTATCAATAATACTCATATCAGACCTTTCACCTTCAACTTTCCGCTCAGAGAGCCGTTAAATGTGATCTCGTCCACCAAGATCAATGCGTCCATTTCATCGGTGTAGAGCGTCTGCAAGCCAATCACATCGCCCACTTCCAACTCAGGATTGCCACGGTACTTTGTCTGATAGGTGTTTCTCATTTGCAGATACTTTTTGACCTGATCGGCAAGAGCGGCGCACATCGTATCGTTGGTGATAAGGGGGTTTTCCTCCTTGTCGATTTCTCCATCGAGAGCCACGGGATAGGAAACGACCACCGAGTTCTCAGACAGAGTTTTGCCGGTAATGACTACGGTTTTAGTGCCGGAGGATAACACCAAATCCGCAGCTCTGGCGTAAATGTTGGAGGATACCAACGAACCGCCAGAAACAGAGATAGAAACATCTTGTGCAAGACCAGAGAACTCGACATGAAGCTGAGTTTCGGTGGTCGTTCCCTCGAAAAGTTTGGTGGTATCATTTGCCGCCGTATACGCATACTTAGCGACAGACACCGCTTTGAGCTGGTCGATTTTTGCGATGGATTGGGAGTCCTTATCAATCGAGTCAAAATCCAGCGTGAAGTCCGTTTCACGGTAGTAGAGCTTACTCACCCGCATACGGCGGTACGGCAGGCCACCGTCCATCGTTACCTCGATCTTGGTACAGTCAATCGCCGCTTCGCTGTTGACAAACACCTCCGCAGAAGTAATACCCTTCACAGTCTGCGTGTCCAGCAGCTTCGTCCCGGCGTAATATTTGACCCGAATAGAGGTGGGGTACTCGTCCAAGGGGGTATCAAAGCGGAGAGCCAGCGCGGGAAGGTCGTGAGAAACATCAAAGGTCTTGGTGAAGGTCGGCTTCGTGGTATAAGTGCCATCTGCCGCAGTCATCGCTTCACTGATAAACCCTCGACCGGAGGGGTCGGTGTCTTCGACAATGACCTGATCTCCACCGTTCAGTGTCCAGCGGTTCAGTTCCAACGCCGCATAGGTGTTACCGACCTTATTGCCACGGTCAACAGTGTCCCACTCGCTGTACCACAGATGACCGTTATCCGCCCATACGCCGCTGTAAATACCAACCACAGTCACGCCGAAGGGCTTGATGTGAATGATATTGTCATCGTCTGTAAACAGGCGGCAGCGGCAGGCGTGAGCGATCAGTTGCAGACAGTTCATGTGCGAGTCAATGGGGAGCGCCGCCGTAGTGAACATCTGCTTCAAGGTTGGGTCAATCACCCATGGGTGCGTACCCTGCGCTGTCAGCGTCAGGTCTGCGTCCAAAAGCACTTCCTCAGCCATGTCGTAGAAGTTTTTGGAACCGAGCTTGCTCTTGTAGAAGGTTCCGGTCAGACTTCCAACCAGACCTGTCCCTGTGAAGGTGGCCTGATTTTTGGCGGCTTTCGGTTTGCTGTTCAGCACATACTTGTCCGCTTTCAGCCACTCGACCTTGCCCGTGGGAAGCATATAACCGTATCGGAGAGCAATCGGTGACTTCTTATCCAGATAGGCATAAATGCCTTTCGGGTTATCCGGGTCGTAATTGTGTTCATAGTCCAAAAGAACGAACTGCATGGTTTCCTGCGGCAGTCTGCGGGAGAGCGGGTCTACATCGTGAGACTCCTTGATGGAAACAATGTCATCATTTCCAAATTTCTTCTGCACACCGTAGAGAACCTGTTGCAACCGAGGTCGGCGGTACGGGAGGGTGTTCCCCATCGTCAACACGATCTTGTCACAAGAAGCGACCTTCGTGTTGATGACCAACTCTGTTCCCTCTACGGGAAGGGTCAGACTTTCCAATACCGCACCATTCAGGTAGAAATCAACCGTCACAGTGTCAGGCCACTCCTGATAGCGAGTGTCAAAAGTCAGGGTGATACCGGGGAAGGTATGAGGATTGCTGAAAGCACGAGTCAGCACCGCAGGGGTGGTGAACTTGCCCTCAGCATTACTCATGTGGCTCGAAACAAAGCCGTCATACATCGTCCCGGAAGAAGGAACGATGACCGTATTTCCGTCCAGCGCCCACCGGTTCAGCTCCAACGCCGCATAGGACTCCTGATAATCATATCCGTAGTCCAGCGTGTCGAACTCAGAATAGCTCTGCGCCCCGTTGCTGACCCAATTACCGTCTGTTGCCGCTGCCGTGTCTACCTGAGAGAAGGTGATCTCTACAAAGGACTGCTCACGAAGCAAAGACTTCATCGACAGCTTGTAAGCGTTGCTTACTTGTTTCACGGCTACACCTCCTTAGAACGGTTCGCCGCAGTCAATGATGTTGACTTTGCAGTTGATGTAGTCCGCAGGAAGCCCCGTGTTCGGGTCAAGATGGTACGGGGTCGCCGTGCGGTCGCCGGGGTACATCTTTCGGGTTGTCCAGCGGTTGTTCACCATGTCGGGATAAGTGACCGTCACAAAGAAGTTCTTGTCAAAAATCTGCAACATGGCAGACCACTGTTCCGCTGTCAAGTAGCCCCAAAAGAGATTGTTGAGCTTCTGTTGATCTCTGCCGACCTTCTGACCTACCACAACGCCGTTGGCATTTCTGGCGGAGTCTACGATGGTGGCAGACAGCAGCTCTAAGCCCCTGCGGGGCTGGGGAAACTTTATGCCATTGATTGTAATGAAACTTTGCATTTCCTCAGCCCTCCTTAGTAGGCATTGGCGAACACGCCAGTAGATACTTGCCGACCACGCTTCTCCTTGTAGCGGTCGTAGGAATGACCGATCTCATTGTCGCCAATGACAACGGACATATCCTTTTCCTCCACGACATTCAGCAGAGCGTAAATGGCAGCGATCACGCCATCGTTGGCAACGGATACGCCAGCGGAGATACCCTCAACGATCTGGTCATTGTTGGCAACCGCCGTTCTGCGCCCCATCGCACCGACCATTTCCGCACCCGCTTCACGGGCGATAAAGAGCTGTCCTTCGTTCGGGAAACCGCCGTCTTCAAAGAACGGAATATGCGGAATATCCACCAATCGAATATCAAACGCCGGAATAAGCGTGATACCCATGACAGACAGGCCGTTGAACTGGATGTGGAACATATCATTGATTGCGTCAATGACACCGTTCACAAGTCCAATGATGGAGTTTGCCATCTGTCGCACAAAGCGAGTAATGGGGTTATCGTCCAGCGTCCATGCCGCATACGACAGAGACAGACCCGCCGCCAGTACCGCAAGACCAAGACCAACACCCGCACCGCTCAGGCACAGCAGGACACCGAGAACGATCAATGCGCCGCTGAGAATACCCGTGATGACCGATACGACTTTCTTAATGGAATTAACCACAAAATCCCAATTCAGGGTAGCAACAGCGCCAAGGCTCAATGCGCCAGCCGCCATCAGGCCAAGACCGAGAGGAAGGGCGACTCCGCTTAGAGCAAGGATAGCGCCGACCGCCAAGAGAGCGCCGCCGACAACGGTGGTAATCATGCTGATCTTCTGCTGAACATTGTCGGAGAGATCATTCCAGTTCGGCATGATAGCCGTACCCATTGTGACCGCACCCGCCGCCAGCAGAGCCAGACCCAACGGGATATTCGCCCCGGAGAATGCCAGTGCCGCACCAATAGCGAGGAACGCCACAGATACGACCGTGGTAATAATGGCAATCACATTCTGGATTTCATCGCTCAGGCCATTCCAGTTGAGAGCCATTACGGAAACCAGAGAAGTCGCACCAATCGCCATCAGCGCAATACCGAGGGGCATACACCCGGAGAAAGCGAGGATAGCGCCGAGTGCCAAGGTTGCTCCACTGACCAGCAATCCGACTCTGGACAAGGGAGAAGCCAGAGCGTCCGGGATACTGTTCCAGTTTAGAGCTGCGGCAGATACGAGCGTAACAGCACCAACAGCCATCAGCGCAATACCCAGCCCGGTTGCGACCCCGGTAAAGGCCAACATAGCGCCTACCGCCAGAGAAGCACCCGCCAGAACTCCCGTTAAGGTGGTCAAAGCGTCAGTGAGGTGTCGGTCACTGTTATGCCAGTTGATAACAGCGGCAGATACAAGACTTGCCCCTCCCAAGGCCATCAAAGCGATACCAAGAGGAATGTTCGCCCCTGAGAACGCCATAATTGCGCCAAGAGCCAGCAGGAAGCCGCCGACAACACCTGTAATGAGAGCCAGCGTACTTGCCAGTTCGCTACTCATAGCAGTCCAATTCAGCCCAACGGTAGCCGCAAGGCCGACCGCACCAGCCGCCATCAGGCCGACACCCAGCGGAATATTCACGCCGGTTACGACCAGAATTGCACCTACCGCCAGCATAAAGCCGGAAACAATCGTAGTGATCTCTGCGAGAGTGTCCTCAATCATCTTCTTGATTTCACCAATGCGGGTCTGCACAGCGTCACCAAGGAAATCGTAGGTGGGCAAATCGAAATCAAATCCGCCTGCGCCGCCAGCACCCGCCCCGGAACCGCTTCCCGTGTTGGGAGCAAAGACATTCAGCTCGTCAAAGCCTGCGGTGTACTGCTTCAACTTCTTGGCAGCACCGGCAGCGTCATCGAGATTATCAGCCAAAGACCCAGCGCCGACAGCAGCGCTATTCACTCCTGAATAGTCCACCTCCGTCAACTTGAAACCCGCAAGGTTGGCAAGGGCATTGGCGATTTCTCGAATGACCTGAACAACAGCGATTGCATAGGGAAGAATTGCGTTCAGTGCGGGAATGAAGATGTTACCGATCGCTCGTGCGGCCTGTGTAAGCTGTGCCTGCAAGATACGAAGCTGATTTGCAGGAGCTTCCAGCGTTCTCGCCATATCACCCTGAGCGGTTGTCACCTGAGTCATAATGGCGTAGTATCTCAGCTCGGCCTTTTCTGCCTGCGTCATGTTGGCAACGCTTTCCTTGATACCAAGGTTCAAAGCAGTCTGCTCCAACCGTGCCTGCGACAAATCGTAGCCCAAGCGCCGCAGAGGTTCCAACTCACCGGAAATACCGGACTGTAACTTCTGCATAGCGTCTTCAATGGAAATATTGAAGAAGGAAGAAATATCGTAGCCGAGCTGTGTCAGGTTTTGGCTCATGAGCTGCGCTCGTTCAGCCGTGTCACCGAAGCCGGTCAGCAGCGTGTTGAAAACGCCCTGATTGCGGAGCCACTGTGCCGGGTCGATACCCATAACATCGGATACCTTTTCAGCGTAGTTTTGAGCTTCGGCGGCATACTGCCCCAAGGCGACCGTGAACAAATTCAGGTCTTCTTGGTACTTGTTGGACTCCGTAACCGCCTGTGCGATGAAATGACCGATTTTGCGGAAAGTAATTGCAACAGCGGCGACATTCAACGCTTTCAATCCGCTCGTGAACTTCCCGGTCGTGGTGGTTGCTTTACGGGCAGAAGCGTTGTATTTCTCCGTGCTGGTAATCAGCTTTTGGATTTTGGACGGGAACGCCGAAAAGCCGTTGGACACCTTCTGCATTTCATCGGCAAAAGGTTTCATGGCGGCGGCAAGAGCGGTCATCTGCTGTGTGAACTTGTCAATGTCCGCCGCTTCCAAATCCTCGATCACCTTCGGCAACTTGGAGAGCTGATTGATAAAGGTGGTCATATTGGCCTTACCCAACTCGGAGAGAGGGCGTAAGCCGTTGGCAAGGGAAGTCAGCTTGTCGCCGTCCGTCCATTTCAGGCCAGCGAGAGCGGTGTTGATTGCCGTGAGCTGGTTGGCGATGGAGGAAGAAATCTTCACATTTCCAACCTGACTCAGAGCGGTCAGCGCATTGGTAAGCCGGGTGATCTTCTGCGAAGCGTCACCGCTGTTCAAGCCTTTCAGAGAATTGGAAAGCTCCCGAATACCCTGAGCGGTCTTGCTCAGACCCGTTGCGCCGCCGTTGGTAGCGGTTTTCAAACGATTGAGCGTGTTAATCAGGTTTTGAAGCCCTGCGACCGCCTGCGTACTGTCATTGACGATCTGAAACTCCAACCCCTGAATTTCCACATTGTCAGCCACTTACGCCACCACCTTTCTCTTGAAATTTCTTATTGACCGATACCATAAAGGCTTCCATGTATGCCTTGGCTTGGTCATCGTGTTTTTCTTGAAGCTGCTTCTGCTGTTTCTTGTCCTGCCGACTGAACAGCTCATAGGGGCTTTCCCGATACGGCGTGGGCTTGGTTCCCTTCTTGGCGAAAGCACGAAGAACCGGGGCAGCGTCAATAAGAGCTTCGTAAAAATAAGCTCCTTGGAGCCAAGCGTCTTGATTTCTCAGGTCTTGCCTGATCTGCGCCGCCTTTCGATAATACTTCACCAATTCGCAGTCCTGTTCCCAAAACTGCTCATAGGTCATGCCGATGGAAAGATAGTACGGAAAAACCTCATAAAACTTCGGGGTGTAAGCGAGAAGGGGAGCGGGGCGATGGTCGCCGCCCCCCTCACTTCTGGAAGATCGGTCGCTTACCAGCCGGTCTTCCAGCTCAGGTTTCCCTCGTTGCCCTCCTGCTCAGGCTCGTCCAGCAGACTCAGCAGGGGGTCGTTATACATATCTACCAGAGCGGCAATTAGCTCGTCCTTGTGGTTCATACGAGCGTAAATGCTGTCGATCACATCACGCTTCACGAACCGATGATGGGCGAGGAACGCACCGGCAAACAGAGCCGGAAGCAGGGTCATAGGCTTGCGCTCCACATCGGCAGCAACAAAGCCGTTCTTCTCCATCGCTTCAACGGTCTTGCGGGTGTATTCCAGCGTGTAGGTCACGCCGGTAGTAGGGTCATTGATCGTCAACTGCTTTGCCATGATAAATCCTCCTTATCAATACGGCGATTGTTGGTGTCTTAGGTTGCGGAGAAAGTGATGGGAGTGGAAGGAGCGATGGTGATGTTCATGTTCACCACTTCGTTCACGCCGCCGCCAACAGGATACACGGACAGCTCACCGTCAAAGCTGAACTTGCCGTTAGAGCCATCGGGAGTAACAGTGCCATCGCTCTCGGTACCGCCAAACCAGACCGCATAGCTGACCTTCTTGCCTTCCAAAGCCTTGAGGGTCTGGAAATCAGCCAGCGTGTAGTTGGCGGTGAAGGACAGACCATCAAGGGACTGGATACCGGCGATGTAGGTCTGCATATTGTCGCTCAGGGTGGTGGTTTCCAGCATTTCGGGTTCGCCGCCGAGGTCAGGGAACTCCTTAATGTCGATCAGTTTGCTCCACTGTTCACCGCTGTCGGCCTTCTTCATCAGAAAAACCTTGTAGGTGGAAATAGCCATTTCATTTACCTCCTATAAAGAGTGGTTCCGTCCGTTTCTGCCTTGTATCGGGCAACCAGACGGTAGATTGTTGCGTTCTCCAAATTGGGAACCGGGGACAGAGAAGTACGCCGGAAATTCTTGGCGTACATGAGATCGTCCACAAACCTCATGATTTTTCGGCAAACGGATTTCTTACTGCCTGCCTTATCGGAGTAGACATTCACCTCGTACATCAGCGTGGCGAACCTCTCCGTATCGCCGCTGTCCATGTGAGCTTCCGTGGTGTAGTTATCCTGCTCCACCAAGCTCACATAAGGGAAACGGGTAGGGGCATTGACATACTCGCCGCTGACCAAGATACCGGGAAACTGCGCTCTCAGGGCTTCCGCAATCGGCGTGTAGATTTGACTCTCCACATCAATCATGAAAACACCTCCTTCGCAATTCGGGTAAGCTGGAACTGCAATTCCTTCTTTGTTTCGTACATCGGCATATTGGCGGGATTGCCGTGAGTGATGACCACGAACCCGCCGTTCTTCTTTTCTTTCAGCACTCCGTTCGTGCCGGGTTCGCCGTAATAGCCCCAAGACTGTTGCTTGCCGTGACCTTGACCGTACTCGCCACGCTTCATATTGCGATCTCTGGCTTCCGGGTGGTTATCGGGATAGGTCACGCCTGTGCCGAACTCGATAAATAAAACCGCTTTACCGACTGCCACAATCGCCCTTGCATTTTCACCTCGATATTCCGCAGATACAACAACATCATTTGTGCCATCATAGGCTGCGTCATCGAAACACGCAGAAGCAATTCCAACCCCCATCGCAACTAAGCGTTCAAGAAAAACCGTTGTACGATCTCGAAGCCAAGTTTTACGATTTTCAGCTTCCCGTATCAGCTGCTCAATCCCTCTCCCGGAGAGTGGAACATTGATCGTCTGACTCACGATACCGTCACCTTACTGACCGCATAGGAAATGGAATTGAGGGACTTGGCGACCCGCTTGACCATGTAATCGTAGAGCGGTTTCCCGTCTTCGTCATACTGCGGCTCCTTGTCTATGAACAGCACGGTATTCTCGTCAATGGGGCAGCTCAGGTCATCAGTGACGATCACCTTGTCGTACCCTGCGAAATTACCGAACTGTTCCACCTGAGCGGAGCCGGTCGCCGCCGAGATATTGGCGTTCATCGCCACGGCAGGCTTGTAAACCACCAGTTCCTCGCCGGTTTCGTTGCCGTACTCGTCCTTGGCGGGAGCCTTGCTGTCATACAGCAGATACCAGAAGGGTGATTTGTTGCGGTTCAGCGTCCTCATGCACTCAACCTCCCATCGCAGCGGCAAAGGGAACAATGTCCCTCAGCAGCGTAGGTGGCACATCGCCGTCTTCATAGGAGCGGGAGATACCGTTCTCGCTGTGAGCGGTCTGCCCTTCGGCTCCCCGCTTGTTCAGCAGATACACGGCGATCTCCACCTGAATGTGAGCGTACTGGTCAGGAACAGCGGTCACGGTGGGGTCGAAGGGGTATGCCTTGCGGCACACCTTGTTTCCGGCGATAGAAAGGTAGGTGGAAAGCGTGTCCTCGTCTGTCTCGCCGGTCATGGCTTTCACCATTTTCAACTTCTCAGCGTCCGTCATGCTTTCCACCTCCTGTCATTCAGCGGGTTCCTCGGACTTCTTGCGGGACTTCTTGATAACGGGAATGGGATTTTCCTCGGACAGATTGAACTTGGTAATGATTTCCTCACGGGTGAGGGCTACGGGGTTGTCGAGGGTATCAACAACCACCGTACCCATCACCACAGAGGTACTTTCCAGTTCACGCCGAGTAATCACCTTGTCCTTTGCGGTAAAGCCTACATTGCGGAAGTGATCTCCCTCCCTCACATACACTTTTCCGTCAGAAACATAGAACATGGTGAACCTCCTTAACCGTTGGTGATGATCTTCGCCAGAGCAATGGTCTTGGGGTCAGCCACGATAGACCAGTTGGCGGTAGCCGCAAGCTGAGCGTCCGTGGGAGAAGCGGTGTAGCCGCTGGTGGGCTTGGTGAAGCTGAAACCGTTGGGGTGCATGGTTTCACGAATACGAGTCACCAGAGCGTCATAGCCGCCGCCCTTGAGAGCATCACGGGTCAGCTCGGAAGGAACCTTCACGGGGGCGGGAGCGTACTGGATAGCGCCCAAACCAAGAACGTAGGTGGTGTAGGTCGCTGCCTTGGAAGTATCCGCTGCGGTGGTGGGACAGCCATCATCCACGACTACGGTCATGCCGTTCACCGTGCCGATACGCAGGGGGCGCTCCACGCCGTTTGCGTCCGTGTACTTGAGGAAGTCCAGCAGTTTCAGGCCAGCCATGTTAGTGGCGACCTTGCTGTGCATAAACACAAGCTGGAAAGCGTCCTGATTGTCACCCACGGCCTTCTGGATAGCGTCACCGATGGTGGTAGCGCCCATCTTGTTAGCGTCCGCAACGGTGGTGGAAGCGGAAGACAGGTCGGTGGTGTGGTTCGCCCAATCAGCAAACTCACCGCTGCCGGTCACGCCGAAGACCGCATTGAGGATTTTCAGCATGATGGACTGGCGCTGCTTCTGCCAATACTTGGACACCTGAGACACGATCTGCTGCATGGGGTCGGCACCGCTGTTGTAATCAACGATGAAGTCCTTCTCCTTCCAGCCGTGCGCACGACCAAACACGATACCGTTCTGAGCGCCGCCAGCGGGGTCGGTCAGGGTGATGTCGGTTGCGCCATCGTAGTTCTCAGGAGTGCCGCCGATGACCTTGTAGAAGGGCAGGGTGTAGAAGTCAGAGCCGTTAGCGATCAGCCGTGCCAGCTCTGCGTTCGGGGCGACAGCGCCGCTCTCAAACATAGCGGTCAGAGTGAGGTCTTTTGCGTTTGCCCAGTTGTAGTTAAACAGCTCAGGGTCAAACGGGAAACCGAGATAGGTAGCCATAATGTTTTACCTCCATAATTACTTCAAAATTGTCTGCCAGTCAGAATGTTCCTTGATGAACTCCAACTGGGCTTTGGTGTCGAGTTTCAGAAAATCAGCCTTGGTCATCTCACCACCCTTGCCACCGGCAGGGGGCTTGGGGGTTTCTTTCAGAACCTTGGCTTTTACATCTTTTTCATACTGTTCCAGAAACGTCTTCTGTGCGGCAAAGACCTTATCCATCTCACCGTTCGCCATAGCGGTAGCGGCTTCGGTCGCCAGCGGCTCAGGATAGCCCTGTGCGGCGAAACTCGCCTTGTAACTGGAAACGGTCTTCTCCTTTTCCAACCCCGCCAGCTTGTTTTTCATTTCCTCGAACATCTGCTCATTTTCCAGCTTCTTGCGTTCTTCCTCAGAAAGCAGCTCATTGTGCTTCTTCTTCCAAGACGCAAGCTCGGAAGCAGTCTTGTCAAAAACATCTTTCTTCACATAGCCGGTATAATCAGGGTCGGGAAATTCGTAGTTTGCGAGGGCTTCCGCTTTCTGCTCTGCGGTCATATCCGCAAAGCCCTCAATGGTGGAAACATCAATCTTTGCCATACAATCGTTCCTTTCTGCGCTTTTTAAAGTGCATCTCCGCACTATACCTTTGTGTTTACGGTTCTCTCCGTTTTGTGATTTAAGGCTTCTCTGCCTATTCAACGCCTTACGGCGATTAAACCAAAAGAAAAAGGGCTACCAATACCTTTTCGGTATCAGTAGCCCGTAATGGCTGTCCCTACCGCCTATGCGATAGGCTGTTCATATTTCTTTTTGCTGCTGACCGCCCAAACAACCACTTTCTCGTGCCGCTCGGCGATCTCAACGGTCTTTCCCGTAGTCAAGATTTCCTCAATCTTCCTGACCACTTCCGGGGTCAGGCGGATTTCCTTTTCCATCAGGATTAACCTCCTTCTGCTTGCTTGCGAGTTCAGCGGCCTTTTTCTCCTGTTCCTCTGCGTAATCCATGCTCATACGGTAGGCAAGCTGCGGGTCGGAGAACATACCGCAATGGGTAAAGGCCAGAACGGGAGCAATCTTGGGGTTACTGAGCATAGTGGTCAATACGGTCGCTTTCTGAGCAATATTTTCATAATTGCGCCGAGTAAAACGAACCTCCACGTTCGACAGCTTCAATTCCAGATCACTCAGATCGGAACAGATATGCAGAACCAGCTTCAAGAACTCTTTTTCGGAGAGCTTGAACATCAGCTCGGAGTCCTTGGCTCTGGCTTCCGCCGCCGACCAACCATCACGCATGATGACCGCAGAGCCGGTATCGCTGGTGGAAGAACCACCGTTGCGGTTTGGCATACCGCAGATCGTCAGCACCGTGTTATAGAGGTGATCGACCAGTGTTTGTGTCTGGCTCTGGTTCAGTTCGGAGGTCAGATACTTGATCTCCGCTTTATACTGCGGGTCAATGTCCTTGTACTTGATCGCACCCTCGTCCCGCAGCTTGGAGAAATCATCACCGGAAATGTCAACATTGTGAAACAGCATGAGCGCCTGAACAAACTGTTCTACACCGTCAAGACGGTTGCTGTCCACCGTATTGATAGCGTCCAACAGGGGAAGGACGATCTCAAAAGCTCCCAACCGAGCGTTGTTCGCCGGGTATTCGATAATGGGAATACCGAGCGACTGAGCTTCTTCCCGGACGATCATACTCTGGTTTTCAACCTCGAAATAGCGGTCTTTCGTATAAATGCTGTAAACCACTACACCGTCCGACCGCTGAATGTACTTCACACCCATTACGGGCGGTTCACCGATGGAATTGGCATACACCACGAAAGCAAACCGAGGGTCGAGGGTGTAAATCTCGAAGGGAGCTTCATCGCTTTCCTTCTCAAACACGCTGTCGGGAAGCACCATGCGGTATGCCGTGCCGCAGATGTGAAACCAATCTGCCAGTTCCTTATCCTTTGCGGCCTTATCCTCGGAAAGACAGTAGCCGTTCAGAGTGGTGATCTTGTCGGCAACCATCTTATCATCGCTTCGGCTGACATACTGAATGGGTTCCCCCATCAGATAGCCGACCTTGAAGGACACGATCTCATTGGCACGGTTCTCGACCACATTGTTTTGAATCTCAGGGCGGACTTCCTTTTTACGGTTCAAAATCGGTTGCCTGCCTTTGTAGTAGGCATAGAGATATTCCATATCCGCTTTGTTCGACCAATGTGTGATAAGTGCCTTTCTCAGCACGTTCAGAACATTGTCCCGTGTGATCTCCGTCACATCGGTAAAGATTTTCTTACGACCGAAACAGCCCAAGACAGAATACCTCCCCTCTACCTATTTTCTCTCTTATCATTGTATCAAACTCTCCAATGGTTGTCAATACTAACCTTTTATCATACCATTCGCCACAGTGAAAGTAAAGAACTCAAATAGGCCGTTTGAAAACTTCAACCTTACCCCCGGACAGCATACGGATTTCGTTTTCCAATAGGGAGAGGGAGTCAGGAGCATCATCGTGCGGAACCTTGCCAGAGCGGGTGTAGGTGGTCACTTCCTTCATGAAGTTCCAATACTGACTGCCCCGCTTGTAGGTGGAGGGGTGCTTGAAGTAGAAGTTTTTCTTGATGTTGTCGGAAGCGAACTCAATACGGGTCTGCTTGTTGGAGATCGTGCGCTTCGTGCGGATACCCACGGAGTACCCTCGATCTCGAATGATCTGGTCAACATCTCTGGCATAATACTGACCGGCGTTGTTGGACTCAAAAACAGCAGAAGCGACCCTGTTGTCGATCAGGCACTTGGCACATTCCGGCTTCGTCACCTCAGCGGGGGAGTCATCAAAGACTACATCAACGATATACACATCGCTGCCGTATATCATCGCCACCGGCATAGAGGTCGAATCAGAGCCACTTTCCGCCGTATCACCAACGGCGATGATGGTATCCGGGTCACGGTCTTTCGGCAACTCGAAGAAGTAGTTCAGCTCGTCCTTATTGAACAGCAGACCCTTCGCTTCAAAGGGCTGCTGCTGGAACTCGCTCTCAAACTGCTCCGCACTCAGAAGCTCCCGCTGCTCCCGGAAGTAGGCGGTGGTAAAGACCTTCTTGCCCTCCCGCTCGTACTCATAATTGCTCTCGTCCGTCACGAGATCGAGGGCGGGTATCTCAATCGCTCTCCAAGCCCAGCCCTCCCGCTGAGCGTGTTCCTGCACACGACCGATAGGGTCATACAGGGAATAGCGCGTGCCGGTGAAAACCATCGGTGTACCTTCAATGGCACGACCCATAATATCGCCGGAGATCACTTCCCACTTGTCATCAAGCCGCTGGCGGTTCTTCGCTTCCTCACGACCCTCTACGCAGTCATCAAGGTAGAGGACATTGGTGGCCTCGGACAAGCCAACCTGTCGAGCGTCAATGGAACGACACATGATGGTGGGAAAACGGGACTTGCTTTTCAGGTTCACCGTCTTCGTATCGGCATTGGTCTGTACCAGCCGTGCGTCCGGGAACACATCGTAGAACAGGTACTCGTTGGGAACCGTCAGGTATTCCAGACAGCCGTTGTAGAAGCTCTTTACAAGGTCATCGCCTGTCCCTTCCATCAGGGTCGAGCGGTCAGGGAACTTGCCGGAGAGCATATTCACAAAATTGATACCCGTTTGAGACTTTCCCGCTCGTTTCGGCATGGAGATCGTCAAAAGACGCAGCTTTCCGTCCAAAACATCTTGAAACCCCTGCACCATCGGCCTGAGATAGTGCTTCCGGGGAGCGTAAAACCGCTTCTCCGGCTTACGGTCGAGTTCGATGTAGGTCATGAAGGAGTCAAAGTCATGGGGTGCTTCAAAGAGAAGACACCTCCGCCATTGTTCATAGAACTTCGCCCCGCCGCCACGGACTACCTGATCTGCGGAGAGCGCCAGCAGCTCCTTGTTCACCTTATGCGCCGCCGAGAAATCCTCAGCTTCCCACTCCCGGCACAGGGAAAAGAGGTCGCTGTACGCCCCGTTATCTCCCGGTCGGCGGTCGATCACGGCTCGGATAGAGCCGGAGAGTTTTTCATAATTCATGTGCATTTCCTTTCCAACAAAAAAAACGAGCTACCCGTGTATTTCTACACAGATAGCCCGTTATGGCTGTCACTCCTGCCCTTGCAGAAGCCGATTATAGAATTTTCGGTATCACGAACGCCAAAACCAGCAAAATAGAACTGATTATCAGGAAATATCCGATTACATTGAGAAAAAACCTCATGGTATTAGCCCTCATACTTCGAAATCGTCTTATTGCCCCAATCCAGAACTGCCAGATAGCCACCTTCGGTGTCGGAATAGAGATCGACCGCCTTTTTCGTGTCCACTGTCTTCCATTTCACCTTACCACGCCAGTTCAAATAGGCTTCCGTTTTCGTATCAGGAATACCAGCCAGCTCTACATAGATGATTTGGCGATTTTCCAGCGTTACATTGAGCTGTAAATCCTCACTGTCATAGATTTTACCACGCACAATAGTCATCGGGTCATTGTCCACGATAGAAACATCGTGGAAATCAGTCACCCCTACGGTGTCGAACACTTCACGGTAGCTTTCGATCTCGTCATCGGTAAACCCTGCTTCGGAAAAAGCGGTATCCCATGTTACGGGTTCCGCCGAGTCCTTCTTAGAACACCCGACCAGAAAGAAGACTACGATAACCGCCAGCCCTATCAACCACGCCATTTTTTTCATTCCTCCCCCACTCCCTTCAAAATCGGCTCATGAACGCCCTTAACCCAATTCATGTCGCCGTACTTATACATTCCCTCGTACAGAGGACGGTTGCCAAGAATACTCTTGATGGTGGACACCTGAAACCGCTTGCCGGAACGGGTCTGGTATCCCGCCTTTTCCAGCAGCTCCGTGATACCCAGCATGGAAACGCCGTCCTCATGCTTCTCGAAAATGAACTTCACGATAGGAGCTTCCTGCTCGTCAATGGTAAGAACACCATCGACCACCTTGTAGCCGTAGGGACGGCGGCCGCCGCTATACCCACCGCAGGAAGCCTTGATGGAACGACCCTTGCCGGTTCGCAGAGCGATGTTCTTTCTCTCCTGCTCTGCCACGAATTGAAGCAGCGCACGATAGATGTTGGCAAACTCGCTACCCTCTGTGAAGCTCTCCTGCGTACTCAGAAGTTTGATGTTCTTCTTTTCCAGCACATACAGGTAGTAGAAGTACAGCTTGGTATCACGAGCCACACGGTCATTCTTGAATACGATCACCGCTTCATAGGGAGGGTTGCTTACATCGTCCCCATAAAGGATTTCGTTCAGACCGGGACGGTCATCTTTCGCACCACTGATTTCATCGACCTTCCAGTCTACGATGTTATAGCCGTTGTCGTTGGCGTAGAGAAGAATGGCCTGCTTCTGAACCTCGATACCGTATTTGTCATCATCGGCCTGTCTCTCGGTGGAGACTCGGATATAGCCGATTGCGTTTTTGAATGTCATCATAAGATCACCTCTTGCATATAAGATAGCATAAGTAAATGTAATTGTCAATAGGTAAGTGTAAATAAGCCTTTTTATTTTTTGCGGGTATTTTTCAGCTCACCCCGCCCTCGCTGCCGCTGGCATATCCCCCGCCCCCGGCACCCGTCCACGCCGCACTAATCAGGCCGAAAAAGCGCAAAAAGAACCGCCCCGGAATAGCACCGGGGCGGCGTTCACTTATTCAATTTCAATATTTCAATCAGGATTTGCACCGGCAGCAGGAGAACCAGCAACACAATATACACGCTTCCACCGTCCTTTCAGGCGCTTTCACGCTCGTATTGTGTCCATGTGGGTGTATTCTTTACCTCGTCCCGCATGGCCTTTATAGCGGCTCCTATGGCCTTGCAAGTGCCTTTATAATCATTGTACCCGGTACACCAACCCGGCGAACATTGAACCATGCCAACCCCCGGCACATTCAAGCAAGCACTTTTTCAAGCTGGTTATTTCCCGTTGTGCAGCTCGTTTATCTTCCCACCCGTCAAACGCAACGGAAAAATTGTTTTCAATATCAAGGGTAAAACCCTCATAATATCCCGGCTTGATTGTCACATGAAAATAATAGAACGAGTATTTTTCAAGAATGGCGGTAATATTAGCGTTATCCTCGTCATAACTGGTTTTAATATAATCATCAATCCAGCTTTCAAGCGTCCCGCCGTATTCTTTCATGTACTCTTGTACCATTTCCATAAAATCCGGGTCGTTTTCAAAATCCCATGTGTCATACGGTTTTACCGCCATAATGATATAATCACTGGTAAAATAATTAACAGCGCCCATAATTAAACCCCCATTCTAATACATTCATCAAGCGGAACCCTATACCCATACACCCGGAAAAACGCCGCCCCTTTCCGGGTATACTGTATCTTGCAGCGGTGGAACGCTTTCCCGCCGCCCCATGCGCCGGAAACGCAATAAATATAATCGTCAATGCCGTATTCAATGCCCTTTATTTCAAGCCCATTCAAGCCGCTATAATAAGCGATACTTTCCCGGCTTTCGCAATATTGCCGTTTATTCATGATTGCAAACCCCTTTCAAAATGGAATTGTATAGGAAATATCCCCGGACTTTTCAAGGTGCCGAATGTGGCGGCAAACTCTGTTTGCGGCCTGAAATAGCGCTCTTGCTTGCGTGTCAAGCCATTCTTCCCGGCTATTAGGGCGGCGTTCCCCGTTGCGGGTTTTCTTCAATTCGGACGGGCTGCAAAGCCTTTCGGCAATATCGCCGTTATAAATCAAAGCGGAACCGCCCCAACTGTATTGACTCCAATCCGCCGCCCCATTCAGCAGCGCCGCCCGGACTTTTTTAGGCTCTGATAAATCCAATTCATCAAAATAGCCGCCGTTGATCTGTTCGCCCAACTGTTCCACTAATTCAAGGGCGTATTGTGTAACCCCTTTATCCCATGCGGAACGCTGCTTTTCACTTTCAATGCTTTGATACAGCTTTTCAATATTTGTCATTGTAAAAACCCCTTTCAAGATTTGATTTGCATTTACTGCCATTCGGTAAATACAAGATAGCATACTTGCATTTACTTGTCAAGTGTAAACGCAAAAGAAAATCAAGATTTTTTGCAAATACGACGGCTATACAATATAAAGGGCTGAAAAATGTTTCCGCTTTCAGATCAGGCCGAACCCCGGCAACGCCCACGCCGCCCCGGTGGAACCCGCCGCCGATCAATCGGAAAAAAGCCGCCGACCCCGGAGCGGGAGATCGGCAGCTCTGTCAAAGTCGCAGACCCTCGCCGGAAAGTCGCAAAGTCGTTCGGGCGAAAGTCGTGAAAGTCGTGGGATAGTCGCAAAGTCGCTCGGCATAGTCGTAAACCATAGTCGCAAAAGTCGTGAAAGTCGCTCAGTCCTCCGAGTCATAGTCGCTGGACGCACCCACCACATCTTCGAGGTACTTCTTTTCCAAGTCCTCGGCGGGAACCTGATCTCCGAGCTGCTGGTTGGGAGTCAATACGACCTCCTGCTTGTCCGCATAGCCCATGTTGTTCTTCATCAGGAAGATACCGGCGACCGGATTGATCTTTCCGTTCTGCATATAGTTTTCCATCTGTGCGTTCAAAAATTGATACGCCTTTTTTAAGGTGTCCCTGCTTTCGGTGGGGATATAGGCACTATCAATACCATTAACCCACTTCCACATGGTTCTTCTATCAATTCCAAACGCTAATGCCATGCCAGCAACAGAGGGTTTCATATCGTCCTCTGCACAAATCTGAAAATATTGTCCAATACGCTCAGACACATCTTTCGGTCGGGTCATATCCACCGCAGGCCAATCCCACATTCTCAGATCGTGCATGATATATTTCCGGTTATCTCCGGGGTCAAGCTGCACGGTCTTATCCGGGCGGGTATTTCCACCAGTACCCTTCGGTCTGCCACGACCGCGCTTTTCTACAATTTCATCTGCCATAGTCGGTTTCTCCTTTCAAAGTTGCCAAGGTGATAAAGGTGAGTAATCGGGTGCATTTCCCTATAACTATTTCTATATACGCGCGTATAAGAGAGAGTTATAGGCATTTATGCCTGATTACTCACCTAACTCACCTAAAATACGAAAAACAATTTTTCAAAACACCCCAATTTGAAAAAAGTCTTTGCAAAAACACTCACCTTTATCACCTTTATCACCTAACTACCAGTCGGCGTTAATGACCACCTTGTTCCCGTGGGCGAGTGCTTCCGCCACAACTCTCTCCACACCGTCCCAGTTGTAGACCTCTTTCTGCATGGCATAGTCGGTGAGCTGCTTTGCCTGCTCGTTGTCAAGAACCATGTCCTTGCCGTACCAGTCATTCTTCTCGGTACGCTTTTCGTAGGGAACATAGTAGCCGAGCCTTTCCAGAAAGTCGTACCAGAGCCGACCACCGCTGTCGGTGCTGGCGATGTCCACCGTATTGATGACCTCACCACAATGAGGGCAGCGGACAGCCTTGCGTTCCATGACCACAATATCAAGTCCCACTCTATAACACCTCCAAGGCAATTTCCAAAAGATCAATTAGATCATGAATGTGTCGAGGATTTAATTTTGTTTCTCGCTCAATTTTATCCAAGTGATAAAGAACAGTATTACGCTGCATGGGCAGGGTATTAGCTACGGCAGTAACATTCAAATTGTTTTTCACCATAGCTATCACGATTACCGCTTCCAGATTAGTCATTACCAATCTCCTTTCGCAGCTCGTCATAGAGTTCTGAGAAGCGGCGGTTCCAATAGCGCAGTCGCCAGAGGAACAGACAACCGACAACAATCCACTCAACGGCGGCGATGGAAGTCAGAATGTCACTCACTTTCCAACACCTCCTGAGCCATCTTCACCAACTCGACCAAATCATAGAACCGCCGAGGGTCTAACCCGGTCTGCCGCTTCACTTTGTCCAAGTGATAGAGAATGGTATTTCTGTGTGCGAAAATAGCACGAGCAACATCGGTGACATTCATGTTGTGGTTTGCCATCGCTACAACAATGTGAGCGTCTTCCTTATTCATGCTCGTCTGCTCCCCCTTTTGCTTGCTGTCCGAAGATATTGGCAGCGATAAAGGCTTGGGTCAGAGTCGTTGCTTCCTTCGGGGTAGCTCCTGCATCAATGAGATTGCGGTAGAAATTCAAAGAAGTTTCAGCCAAAATACCAATGGCTTTTAGAAATTCATTCATGCCCTATGCTCCTTTCTCGCAAAGCGGTTGAGCAACACGCTCACAGTGAGCTGACCAATCCTGTTCACATAGGGGCAGTTGAAGCGGTCAGGGTGAGGGACGCTGTTACCGAGGTCGATGACCAGATCACGGGTGTTGTAGGAAATGTCCTTTGTGATAGTCGGCGTGGCGTAGATTACCACATCACGGTTCATCGTGGCCTGCAAGAGACTCTTGGTTTTGGAGTGCGCCACCGTCACCGTTGCGTTACCGAGGGTGAGGTACTTTGCCAAGTTCTGAACGGCATGACCCCGGCCTACAACGGTAATGTCCTTAGCGTGAACCAAGTCCAATGCCAGCAGGAGCGCCAAAGTTGCCTGAGATACCGATGACATTCCCTGTGAGTAGGAGTGGTCAATGTCAACCTCGGCGGTGAGCTTAATGTCAGACGGGACGGTTTCTCTATCCACTACCACGGCCTTGTACGGAGGGCAGGGGTACTGAGTAAGGTCACAGTCAATGCCCAACAGGTCAGCCTTGCGCTTGACCGCTTTTAGAAATACGCTCTCGTAGGAACCCAGTAACAGCAATCTACCGGTAGGGTGAAAGCGGGTGGTTTCCTCGTCCAAGGTGGCAGAAAGCGTTTTGATTTGCTCCATTACATCATTCATGGTACTTCTCCTTTCTTTCAAAGTCGTGGAGGGAGATCATCTTCTCACGGGTGAGCTTGTCAACCACTCGACCGATCTCCGAGTAGCCGCAGACCGCCGCCAGCCGTTCAAGGTTGCCCTTGGTCTGTGCCGTGACTACGATGGAAATGCGGCGGAGGTTCTTTTTCTCAGTCTTCATCACTTTCCTCCGTGAACACGGTTCCCTCGAACCCTTCCGCTCTGCCGAGAAGTCTCCACAGACCTTCTTCCTGTTCGCCGCAACAGGGACAGGATTTTGCGGCGATTTTTCCGAGCTTCTGAGGAAAGTCCTCGTCTTCCTCGACATACAGAAGGTGTTCACATTTACGGCACATGAAGACGGTGAACATCTCCTTGCCGCATACGCACTTTTTACTCATGTTTATCCTCCATTCGGTCGCAATCATCAGCGATTGCACAGTCCTTGCAACCCTCGTAGTAGAAGCAGTCTCGGCAGCAGGAGATGACAGGCATACACCGCTCGGCGTATTCTTCACGGTTGGCAACAGGGCAAGTGCCATCAACGCAGGCAACGCCCACATAATCGGGGCAGTATTCAGGCTTCATCATCGCTATTCTCCTGTTCACGAGGGAGCTTCACGGTGTTACCATCTTTCAGATCATCAGTGCTGAGTTGATAGGACACCAACTGCATACCGTGAGCCGTGACCTCTACACCATTGAAGAACCCTGCAATAATGCCATCGGGAATATCAAGAGTAATTTTCATTACGGACGCTCCTTCACAATACGGATTTTTCTCAGGCGCTTGCCGCACCGCTTACAAACTTCATAATTGCTCTGCCAGCGGTGAGAACCATTACGGCACTTGACCTGAATGTGAACATACGGGTCTACCGAGTGAATACCGAAGCGGCAAAGGATAGAATTGCACGAATGGTTCATCAGGACGCTCCTTTCAGTCTGAGGTTCTTGTAGACGGGGTAGCCCTGATACACAACCTTGCCGCCGTGCCACTCAGGGTGAGTTTCCATATCGGCGTTGAACCGCTTGGCGGAACAGGCGAAATACCCGTTGGACTTGCACCAAATCTTGTAAGCGTCAAACAGGGACTTCGAGCGGGTGTTGACCCCCTCAGCCTGCTCACAGCGTTCTTCGAGGAATTGCAGGCACAGGTCGTTGTCACGCTCGTATTGGTTGACCACCTTCCGCATAGTGGGAGACATTTTCAGGCCGAACCGCTTATACTTGAAGTACCCGGCGACCAGCCAAGCGAAAATACCCTGCATAGCTTCCTGTGTCTGGAACTCATTTTTCAGGTTCTTGTCCTGCTCCGCTTCGGTGAAGTGACGGTTGAACTCGATCACTCGCACACGGTCGGAAGCGAACAGGGACTTATCGCTGACAGTGGGAAGATCGTTGCAGGAGAGCCAAAGGGTGAACTGCGGCAGGAAGGTTGTAGCAGTCTCATAGAGGTTCCGAGCCTTGATTTCCTCGCCGCCTGTGAGCTGCTTGATCGTTTCCTCGTCCAGCTTGCCATACTGGTTGCTTTCTGCCATCGTGACGAACCGCTTGCCTTTCAGGGAAGCCAGCATGGGGTTCGCTGCTTCGGCGTTCTTCGACCGCTCTGCCTTACAGATGATCGACACGGGAGACACGGAAGCATAATCACCGAGAAGGTGGTGAATTGCCGAGAGCATGGTGGACTTGCCGTTGCGGGTGGTCTTGCCGTGGAGAATGAACATACATTCTTCGTTCGCCATACCCAGCATGGAGTAGCCCAGCGCCTTTTGCAGATAGTCAGCCTTGTCTTCGTCATTACAAGTAACTTCTGCAACGAACTTTTCCCAGCGGCGACACCGTGCGTCCTGCAAGGTGTAGTTGAAGTTGGTCTGCATGGTCAGGAAGTCATGCCAGTCGTGTTCCCGGAACTCCATCTTTTCAAGATCAAAAGTGCCGTTTTTGCAGTTGATAAGGTAGGGGTTTGCGTCAAACTCCGCCGAAGCGATGGGAAGCACACTGGCAGCGTCCTTCATCAGCCGGTCACGGAAGCGCCGGTCGCCCATCTTCACGATGAACTTCATGTACTCGGAACGCCGTTCTTCGTTGGCAATCTCACCGCAGTAGAGAGCCATCAGGCGGCAGAACTCTTTGATCTTTTCCGCTACCAGCAGAGAACCCGTGTCCTTGCGCCATGCGCCCTCGGAGTAGGTGAACCAGCTTTTCGCTTCGGGGCAGTAGCGGGTATCGTTCTTGTAGCACTCGGAGAACAGCTCCGCCATGCCGGACTCGTCCCACGAATACCCCGTGCCGCTGATCGGGTGGCTATGCTCAGGCTGTGCTTCCTTAATCTGAAACATCACTCTGGACTGAGCTTCGTCCATGATGTAGCGACCGTTGGAGAGCTGGAAAAGAGCCTGTTCTTCGGGGGCTGTCATAACTTCATCACTCATGGATTTCACCTCCTTTGCCTTTTCCGTTTGGATTAAAGTTGGAAAGTGCGCTTTTACAAGCTCTGACACCCATCTTATAACCGTCTTGTTCACTACCGCTTATACGCTTGCGATATAGCCGCTCTTTATCAAGTAGGGCAGATAGCGCCATCTGCAAACTGTCATATTCGAGTTTTGTCATTATCTACACCTCCCCATAGAAGAAAGCGTTCTTCAAAGCGGTGTCCACATGGCGCATGATCTCAGGCGGCAGGGTGCAAATGTACTTCCAGTCTTCGGTCACATCAATGACTCGAACCTGTTCACACTCGACCATGCTCGGCTGTAAACTACCCCAAGTGATCGCAACATGGGTCGGCATTTCCAGCCGCTTGAACTTGGTGGTCATGGGAACGACAATGCTGGTGGGCGAAAACTGGTTGCCGACATTGTTCTGCACGACCACCCACGGACGCTTACCGGCCTGAACATGACCGCTGGCAGGCAGAGGAACATCAATGACAACAACATCGCCACGCTGATAAGGTTTCATAGTTACCTCCTGTATCTGGTCACGCTGTTGACAATCAACTCGACCTCGGATTGAGGGAGCGGCGGCTTGCAAGCCTGTTGATTGGCATACAGCAGCTCTTTGTAAATCTCTGCTTTGGTGTATCCTTGATTGTGAAGCTGACCCGCCAGAGAAGTCAGGCTGAGGTTCCGGCTTCCCGGTGTAATAGGCGGGTATTCAGGCTTCAAGTTCAGCTTGCCGTTTTCAGGGCGGCGATAGATGGGGGAATAGATACGCTGAGGGGCGACCGCACCTGAGCTACTTTCCTTCGGTGTGTCGGGAAAATACTTCTCGATCACATAGTCAATCGCTGACTGGTTTTCAATGATCTCGGAGAAGATCAAAACCTCGCCGGTCATGATGAAGTACCGATTGCTCTTGTAAATCTCCACGGCGGCACGGTTGTTCTTGCCCTTGAAGGGCAGCTCTCCACGAACGAGAATATGAACCCCTCTCCCGCTTCGGGACTTTTCCGTGTAGGAGTGGCAACGACCAATAATGTCAGCCGCCAGAGGGTTTAGAAGCCCATCAGTAAAGCCATCGTCAATGTCGATACCTACAACCCCTGTATCGTGAAACACATAGCCAAGACCGTCATAGTAGCCGTGCTGGACATTGTGTTCAGCGTCAATGTAATTTGACCATGTATCCGGGTTAGATGAAGAAGCCGCCTTTCTTACGGTGGCCTGCATGGGAACCTTTGACCCGTCCCATACATTGACCCATGCCTTTTCCCCTCGGAGTTCAGCGGGTATATTCAAATAGCTCATAGGCTTACCTCAGCTTTCATACGGACTCGGTAAAGACCAGTCCCATCTATCGCCGCCACGGTAGGCGTTGCGGAAGTGGTTTCTCTTGCCATCGCCAGAAAACCACAGGTAATCCGCAGGAAGGACACGACCGACCTCAACCTGACCTTCTCTCTCTGCATACCAGCGGGTCAACACATCTATACAGAGAGTAATCAAATCGTCATCAATCGGATTTTTCTCTTTGTACCCTACGAATTGTTTAGGTGTAGTCACGACCGTTATAATGTCGCCGTAGCCGTGATCGACACGGTTGAGCGCACACCACACACAAGCGGCTTTCTCAGCGTCCGAGCTGACCCCTCTGGCTTCTCCCCATAGCATTTTCGCCAGTACAATCACTTCCTCGTCTGTCCACGGCTGAGGTGTCACCTCCGGTTCTGGCTCCGGTTCTGGCTCCGGGGTGACTACCTCTACCACCTCGACAACGGGAGAAGGTTCTTCAACCTCAACCGTGGGTAATTTCAGACAGAGGACTGCAACAATGGTGACGAACCACAGGAAGATTGAAAATCTCAGCCCTCGCAAGGAGTCTTAGACTTGCTGGACTTTGGCTTTGTCGAGGTTCCAGCAAAATAGAATTTGTCATCTACGCAGATGGGGAAATCGGGAAAGAGCTTGCTGGCAGTCTGCGTTCCACGGGAGCAAATCTGCTCTGCCGCCGCCAGCGACATTTCATCTTTCACGAAGTCTTTTCCAGCAGCCATGATATACGGCACTTTGCCGTCAATGCTTTTCAGCTTCATTAGGTTCTCTCCTTTCACGGTTCCATGCTTCTACATCAACGCCGATACGCTTCAACATCTCCTTGCAGAGCCATGTGTAATCGTCCGGCATTTGATAATACTGGATAAGGCGGTCATGCTCGGCAGAGAAAGCGTCATAGAACTTCCGCAGGCGCTTCTTGCCGAAACCAAGGTGAACATGGAGGGTGTAAAGCACCATAGCGTCAATGTCATCGGCGTAGCGCCTGTCAGCTTCCACGATCTGACGATTGATTTCCATGTCCATCGCTTTTCTCTCGGCGGCGCTCAGAACCGCACCAAATACCTTGCCGCCAGCTTTCTTGACTCTCATACCTCAATGTCCTCAAAGAAGACGGGGTAGGTCTGTTTCAGCAGGGTCAGAAGCATATTGGCAACGACCCGCATATCGGGGTGAGCCGCCGCAGCACAACGCAGTTTCAGGAAATGCCGCCATTCTCTCAGATCAGCGGTCATGACCACTTCGGTCTTCAAGCTGTTTGGGAGGACAGATCGGGCTTCCTGCGGGGTGCAACCTTCGTTCAACAGGTCGAAGTAGGCGACCTCGGCGTGTTCACACGACCGCTTCCAGATGTGGTAGGTCGAGTCAGTCTTGGCGAAGGTAGAGGGGCGAATGACGGTAATCTCGCCGCCGAAGCCCTCCTTACCGTAATTGCAGTACCGAGTGGACTCCTGACAGAACGCTGCCAGACGATGACGGACGATCTCATGACTCACGCCCCGGTCGCAGATGAAGCGGACTGAGAGAGAGCCATGCTCAATGACAGCTTCATGACCCCGCTTGATAATGCCCCGGACGAACTTCTCTGCGCTTCCGTCCGTGATTTTGTCCTCGGACTTGTAACAGGTACGCCCAGCGGCTTCGATGGTGGTCAGAAGGGTCTTATAATCGGGAGCGTTGATAAGCTCCACAGAAGATTCGATGATTTTCATGCTTTACACCCCCGCAACATGGCTTGCCAGCATATCGGCTTGGTGCGTCCACAGTACATTCGGATACTGGTGGACTGCTCTGGTATAGTCATTCCACTCAGACTTGTCCGTGAAAGCGCCCATGTGGTAGCGGATACACATGATTTCTTCATCAGTCAGCGTGTAGAACTGAGAGAGAAGCATGACGGACTTATCGCCGTGACCTTTCAAAAGGGTGTCGGGGTTGTACTCCCACTTGGACGGGTCGGGAAGCAACATTCCATCTACAAACAGATCACTCGCCGGGTGACGGTACTGGTCAATCTTGCACAGGTCATGGAACATACCCACGATGTAGGGGGAACGGGACTTGCGCCAGATCAGATGATTGTCCTTCGTAAGCGTCAGGAGGTACTTTGTGACCATGTAAGAGTGTTCCAGAAGACCGCCCTCATAATTACCGTGGTACTTGGTGGAAGCAGGAGCGGTGAAGAAACCGTAAGTCATCAGGTACTCCATCATGTCATCGGAAACAAGCGGCGTTCCGTCAGGCAGCTTCATGAAGTTAAGGAAATCAGTCACTTCGGACTTGGAGAAGCAGTCAGGCATTTTCGTACTCCTTCCTGTGAATACTCTTTTCGCTGTCGAACCCGTCAGGGTAACGAGCCAGCAGCTTATCGACATTGTGCTGTGCCACATATTCGAGGGTCACACCCAAGCCGGTCGCCAACTGTGCGACATACCAGAGAACATCGCCCAGCTCGTCAACCATCTTCATCGGGTCGAAAGCATGACCCTGAAACTCGGTCTTTTTCAGAATGTCAATGCACTCTCCGGCTTCGCCATTCAGACCGTAACAGCCGTTGCGAACCTTATCCCATGAAGTCAGGTTGCCGGAGGTACGCTCGGCAGCTTTCTGATAATCATTCAGCGTCATCGTCAGCGACCTCCTTCTCCAACTCTGCATACAACATCGTGTGCATATAGACGGACTCGGACTGGCCGATAGGCCGCAGAACGGTTCTCTTTTTCAGAGTCCACCCATCACGCAGAGCCGCATTTACTTCATCGTCAAAGAGGGTGGGATTGTCCAGACGGTTCCGAATGGTTTTAATCTGCAACATCTTCCGCAACCTCCATTTCCAGCACGGTCATAATGGCGTAGTTGGCGAGGTCAATCAGGGTGTCTCGGATAGACTCGTCATTGACCTTCTGCTCACAGCCACGGGAGAGAGTCTTGAAGCGGCTGAGTTTATCGCCCAAACGGATACGAGCCATCGCCATTCCTTCTTCCACGAAGGTCTGGTGGAAGCTGTCACCGTAGTCATGGTTCTTCTGCTCATAGAGATCGTTGATCTCCTTGCAGATTTCAGCATGACGCTGAACCTTGGAGAGCGAACAAATATAGGCTTCTGCCATTGTAGCTTATCCTCACTTTCAACATAGTTTTCCACAGACCATTGGCGAGGGAGAGCGTTTTATTTTAGCTCTCCCTCGCACCCGGTATCAGCCAAGGAGAGCTGCCAAATCCATCGGGGACTTCGGAGCGGTCTTCTGAGCCGCCTGAGAAGCCGCAGGAGAGGTTTTAGCGGCGGGGGTAGCAACCGTATTGCCAGAGCCGCCCCAGCCCTCAGAGGGGCGCTTATCGGCCAGACGGACGAAGGTAATGCTCTGTCCGGGCTTCTTCTTGTTCTCCTGAACATCATGCTCGATGTCACACTCGATAAAGTGACCAATCAGATCGGTGTGGTCGATTTCGGTCAGGTCGAAATTGCCGAGTGCAGTCTTGGCGAAGTAGCTGAAAGCGTTGTAGGCACCCTCGTTGGGAGAGCCATCGGATTTCAGCAGAGAGAAGCGTTCGATGTGCTTGTTGCCGTTCTGCGTCTGCATATAGACTTCCAACTTGCCGAAGTCCTCCTTGTACTTCACATCGGTAATCTGAAAGACATGAGTACCTTCGGGAATGAGAGTGAAACCCTCGGTGAGTCCGATTTTAGCCATTGTTTTTGTCCTCCTTCATGGTAAAGAAATTGAGCTGCTCTGCGTACTCGCAGGCGAAGATAATACCGACCAACTTATCATCGTCATCGGGAAGCATGGCGTACTTCTTGACCAGCAGGGCTTTCGGTACGCTCTTGTCGCTGTCCAGATCGTAGGCGTACAGGATTTCGCAGAAGTCGGACTTCTCGATCAGCGACCAGTCATCGTTAGTGACGGGGAAGGTCATGGTGTTGTCCTGCGTGGCATAGATACGGATACAGTCTTTGATTGCACCGTCCGGCTCAGGCATGACCGCCTTGACCAGCGTGGCGTACTCGGTGCAACCGACCTGAGAGATCAAGCGACCGATACCGTCAGGCATTGTCTCGTTGCTGTACCCGGTCACGCTGCGAATACCATCGGGAATGAGCATGAGTACGGACGGGGAAGCCAGCCAGCGTTCACCCATGTACTCGTAGATAGCGCCGCCATCAGGGGCGAGGGACTTCACGAACTTGGAAAATTTCATAGGTCAATCCTCCTTAATGATTTTCGGGGAAATGCGGTAGCTGTCCTCGGTGGTCGTGTACTTCGCCAGAATACCGTCTGCTTTCATAGCGTCCTTGTCGATTTTCGTGGTGGAAGTACGGCTGACTTCCCAATTATAGGCAGAGCCAGCGATAGACACCTTCTTGTCACCGTCACGGAACTGAGCGATTGCGGCTTTCTTAATCATGTCAGTCACAACCTTGTACCGCTTTTCCATGTCCGGGATACCTTCATGAGCCAAAATCCGTTCCATGGTGTCTTTCAGGTCTTCGGCTTCCTTGACCAGCGCCGCCATGTCCGTTTCCGGGGACAGGTTGTTGGTGCGGAGAGCTTTCAGAATTTCAGCGTCCTTACGCTCGTCAAAGGCGGGAGAAATACCGCTCTCAACGAAGTCCTTCCACCATTTCAGGGCAGGCTTCACATACTTCTTCTCGAAGTCTGGATACCGCTCAGACACCTTGAAAGGACGAGTGATGGTGTTCTCACCGCTGCACACGAACTTCTCAGGGTCATCGTAGTCCTTGGGTTCGAGGAAGGAAGCGACCATGATAACATCGTCCACGCCGAGAAGGTAGGCGTACAACGCCGCCTGCAAAGCGTAATACTCAGGAATATCGTCCTTCCAATCCTCGACACGCTTGGAGGTCTTCATTTCGAGGACGGTGGTGGGCTTACCATCTTTGCCGTAGAGCAAGTAGTCCCACATACCGCCGAGGATAGGACTCTCCTTGAAGAAGTCGCCGTAGGTCTTATTGAAGTAGTCCTTACCCCACAGATCGGTCGGCGTGACCAGATTGCTCATGAAGTAGGTCTGCTTCATGTACTCGGCCTGCTTGGGTTCGATGGTCTTACCGGCGATGGTGTAGATGGTATCCTCGAAAGGCTTCTGATAGGTACGGGTCACTTCGCACCAAATCTCGAACGGCGTAGACCACGGGTTCAGACCGAGGATAGTAGCGAAGCGGGTGCCAGTCAGCTTTTTCGGACGCTTGGGAGGGATAATCTGGATTTTGTTGCCGTCAAGCCATTCCATTTTTGTCTACCTCCTTATAATTCACAAATTCATCAGCGGCACATTCCCGAACGGCAGTATCAGGATTGTTGCCGTAGAGCTTACAGCAATCCGCTTCCAAGTCTGCATTGACGCACTTACGGCAATCAATTTCAATCATGCCTTAGCCCTCCTTCGCCGCTTTCATCTCATAGCCAGCCAGCATATTGTTCACGCCATCGATCAGAGCGTCACACTTGTCGGCTTCGATCTTGGAAAAACCCTCGGTCTTCATAGCGATGGTCTGGACGAAGGACTCCTGCTCTGCGTCAATTTCCAGCAGTTTTTTCAGCAGACCTTTCAGCTCCGTGACATTCTCAACAGAAGCAGCACCAGCGGGAGCGCCGGTCAACTCAGCCTTGATCTCCTTGCGTTCCTCGGTGGTCACAGGCGGCTTCTTGGTAGCAGGGGCAGGGGCGGGAGGGGTATCGTACTCGCCGCTGTCGATACTGTCATGCTCCACAATGTCAAGAACGAGCTGCCACAGGTAGCGGCGAATGTAGGTGATGGAGCTGCCGGTCGCCTGCATTTCGTTTGTGACCTGATTGCCAGCGTTGGACACGATGGGAGCGATGGGGGTGTACGGTGCCACAAAATCAATGAAATCCTCACGGTCATTGACATTGTAGACACGAGCGGTCGCCTTATCGCCGTACATGGACGGAACCATCATCAGGCCGATTTCAAGGAAAATCTGCTCGGCCTTGGGAACAATGTCCGCCAACTCGAAATACTTATATTCGAGCTTCATGTGCTTGCCGCTCTTGTCCACGCCAGCTTCGAGGAAGCGCACACGGGCAAGCTGCAACTTCTGAAATACATTCATGGTGGAATAATCCACCGCCGCAGTCTCAGCGGCTTTCTTGGTAGTAGCCATATTTATACCTCCAACATTTCTAATAATTTTTTCTTGATGGAATTGACTCTACGGGTGTTCCGCTTGGGCGGCTTCTCTCCGAGAAAATCTCGTACATAGCGCCGTGCCAGCCGGATATACCAGTCACGGTCAACCACATCAATCGTCAGGTGATTGTCGTTGTCCACGACACATTTTGCGGGAAGTCCGGCAATCTTGACGGGATTGCCAGTGCCGAGGTGGATTTTGTAGAGGGTTCCGCACCGATGGTCTTCCGTGGCATATACCCGGTTGACCTTCTGCACGACCTCCATCTGACCGTCTACCTCATGGAGAGCGTCACCATACTTGCTCCCGGCCTTGGCGACCAACTGGAAGTCCAGCAGGCGGTCACACCGCATGATGGTTTCTTCGACCGGCACACCGTAGGTCAGATAATCCTTGACCGCCTTGGCGACCACGCAGGCGTTGTTATTGATGTTGAACGCTCCTGCCGGGGCAATCCCACGAACGAGAACGCCACCCTTGATCTTGGGGTCGCCCTCGAAAGGAACCTCGACATAATTGTTCACATCTTTCTGACAGATCATCTTGATAAGGTCTTCCTCCAACTCAAAACCAGTTCTGTCCTGCCACTCCTGTGTGATCTCCTGATACACGGGAACATCGCAGTCATCAAGGCTGACCATGATACCATCGGTATTGAGCTGAATGATTTTCAAGGTAGGGCAATCCTGAACAAGATGTTCCGCCATTTCGAGCAACTGCAACTGGCCTGAAATACAGACCGAGCGCCCCATGAGCGGGTCATAGAGGTCGTTATAGCGGTTCAGCATGGCTCCGTAGGTAGTGTTCAGCACCAGCTTCAAAGCGTTCGCCGTAGCCTTGTCGCCAGCCCTCTTTGCCTTGACACGCCGCTCAATGGTGGCGGCATACACATCGGGAGAGGGAATGTTCCGGCTGCAATACCCATTCAAGGTCATCTGGTGCGGGTAATAGCTGGCAACATCTTTGTTGCGGATAGAACGGGTTTCCGTGGCTTCCTCTCGGTAACACGGGATTGCCCCGTGGATACCGCCGTAGGCGATAGTGCAAGGACAACCGCCGACCATCAGATCGAGTTTTTCCTTGAACACCACCTCGTCAGGAATACTCTTGTCCTTCAACCGTTCGAAGAAGTCGAACACTTCCTGCGGAATGTACTGACGGAGCAGCTTCGGCGGATACTGGTATTCCCGCTCGTCATAGTGCGGTTTCTGCTGTGCGTCAAGGTAGGCGGCGGTCAGCTTGGCGTTGGTCATGTAAAGGGCTTTTGCAGGGTACAGCCCCTTTTCACGACCCAGCGTGAGCTTGCTGGACAAGTAGCCTTGGCGAAGATCGTCCAGCCTGTCGGTTGCGTCAACATCGTGGCGGCAGTAGAACTCGACCTCCCGCTTCTCGTCCTCGGTCAGAGGGCGATTGATGTTGAACGACACGGTGGTTTCTCGAATGTCCATTCCGAGGTGGGCTTCGATTGCTTTCAGGGACAAACCCATCTGGCAATCGTCCATCAGGTCATATTGGTCGAAGAAAATCCCACAGTCACGGAGAGGGGCGTACTCCCAACCCTCGTGACCACCAACAATGATGAAGTCGTTGACTGCCTTGATTTCCTCCGGCGTGAAGCCTGAGAGAACTGCTTTCAGAATGAATTGGTCATAGTGCTTGTTATTGAACCCCGCCAACAGGGGTTCTTGGGTCATGAACTGTTCGACCGCTTCATTGTCATTCCAGATGACGGTGTATTCCTTCGTGACCTTGTTCTTGAAGACGAAAAGCCAATCGTAGGCAAACACCTCGCAGTCGAAAATAAATGGTTCAAGGTTCAGCGGTATCACCTCCAAAGAGATTATCCAGATACCTTTCAGCAAGGACTTCCTGAACACCCTCCATGATGTAGAGCATACAGGGGAAAGCCATGCCATTTCCCCACATCTTGTACTCCGCAGAGTCCTTGTGAGGAACCAGCGCACACCAGTCTTTCTCGAACCCTTGAAGGGACGCACACTCGGTCGGAGTAAGTTTTCGAGCCAGATAGATGACTTCGCCGTTCTCTGTCTGTGTGGGAACAAAAAGGGTCTGGTCGTTGTTGCAGGAGAGCGTTGCGCTCTTGTCTTCCTGTATCAAAGCGTCCTTCCCCCCCCCTTCACAGCCAGAGCGGATTTTCAAGGTGTAGGGGATAAGCGCACAGGGAAGATGATGTGGGTCAGATTTTGCGGAAGTCAATGTCATCGTTACCTCCCCTGTAATAGAGTGATTGTAAAAATCTGCTCCGATGGGTTCTAACACCAATGTCTCAGTTCCCCCCCCCATAATTGCCACCCGTGGCTTTCAGCGTGACCGCTTGTTCCGTGGGTGCATATTCATCATAGGAAGCCTGACCGAAGCAGGGAACGAGGACTAAAGGGACATTACCCCCCCTGTCCCCATTCGTCCGGCGAGGGTTTGGACGGTGTTATTGGGGCTGAGGGACACTCGGCTGTCTTGGGCGTGGTTTTCGACCGCATAAACACGATGGTGTTCAGCAGGGCTTGTTTCAGAAGCGGGTCTAACGGTTTGCCCCGTTCGCCTGACCTTCTTAAAATCCCTTCGCAAGCCCTCACGCTCAAATAGTATCCGTCCGGCACATTGTCCTCCAAGATCGAGGACAAGGAAGACACGCTTGCGTCTTTGGGGAACTCCCCAACCTTGAGCGTCAAGTCCTCTCCAAGCGATAGAGGAATGATCTCCCAAGACGAAGCCGGTGTGCGGCCATTTTTGCCGCCCTCGCTTGTCTTCCGCATATCGAGGAACGCTATTGTCTCCCTCGCAGATTTTCCAGAGAGTTTCGATGACTGTTCGGAAGTCTTCTCCCTGTGTCGAGCTAAAAGCTCCGTAAACATTTTCCCAAATGACGATTTGAGGAAATCTCCCATTGGTGGCACACCTCATTTCCTGAATGACTCTGACTGCTTCAAAAAATAGGGAAGACTCCTGACCAGCAAGACCCTTACCATTTCCAGCAATCGAGAGGTTTTGGCACGGAGAGCCGAAGGTGATAACATCAACAGGCTCGATTTCTGCCCCGTTCATCTTGGTAATATCGCCAAGGTGAACCATCTTAGGAAAACGGGACTGTGTGACGGCTTTCGGGAAAGGCTCAATCTCACTCGCCCATGCCGGGATAATACCGACCGCAGAAGCGGCAAGAGGACAAGTCCCGCTGCCATCAAACAGACTGCCTAACTTCACTTCGACACCTCCTGTTCGATGAATTTACAACCGCACTTGCGGTAGGTGGTACACCGCTTTTTGTAGCTTCGCACAAGGTACTGGATACCATCGTCCACATAATCATAGGCGATGGGTTCTCCCTTGCCCTCGAAAGTACGAGCGATACGACCAATGCTCTGAGTAATTACAGCATAGTCCTTCTGCGGCGTGGTCAGGTACAAGCGGTCGAGCCGGGGAATATCCAAGCCCTCTTTTGCCAGCGAGTAGGTGGCAAACAGATACCGCTTGCGCCCCTGCCGCATTTCTTCAATGGCCTGTTCTCGGAGAGCCTTGGCTTTCTTGGAGGTCATTTTCCCGTCAATCATCGCCGCCTGTTTTCTCAGGTCGGGCGGAAGACGGTTCATCAGGGTTTCCAAATGACTCAACCGGTCAGAGAGAATGAGATTGTAGTGATCTCGGTTTGCCACGAGGTCAGCGGCAATCAGGTTATTTCGGGGATAACGGTCAGCGAGGAAATTGACCAGCTTGGCGTAGATGATCGTACCGTCCGTGTCCAAGAACTCACGGCTGAGTCCTTGATGGGTGGCACGGGGCAAAACGCTAACAGTCATGATCTTGTCTCGCACCGCTGCGTCCGGCACCTGATAGGCAATCCCGCCCAGCAGGGCATAGGTGGCGGCAATCATACCGTCTGCCCTGTGAACCGTAGCGGACAGGCCGTACTTGTGGCGAGCCGCCAGAGCGTTCAACACCTTTGAGAACTGCGTCATGGCGGTCGGGGTTCCAGCTACACGGTGGCACTCGTCCACGATAATACAATCCCAAACATCACGGTACTGGCTCAGATCGAGGTTACACATGGTCTGCACCGTTGCGAAGGTGATTGCCTTACCGATTTGAACCCTACCTTCGGTGATTGTGCCAGTCAGAGAAGGACTCATGTACTGCTCTGCTCGGCTTTTGCTCTGCATGAGCAAATCCCGTGTATGGGTCAGCCAGAGTGTCCTTCGACCTATATCCGCCGCAACAGCAATCCCAATCTGTGTCTTACCACACCCAGCAGGGGCTTGAAGAATACCGTAGTAGGCCGTTATCAGGGCTTCCTTGGCTTCCACTTGGTAATCATAGAGCGGAATGATGCAACCGAAGTTCACCTCGGTCGGTGTAGGAAGATTGACCTTCATGTGGCAATCGTCCATCGCCAGCACATCATTCAAGCACCCGTAGGGAAGAACCAGTGTGTCACCGTCCCATTGGAACAGGTACAACTTCTCAGGGGTGTTGCCGACCCAAAAGTGCATACGGACTTTCTTGGCGTACTCAGGATTGGGAAGGATAAGCTGCTTCTTGCACCATGTAAGCAACTGCTCAGACGGGTTTTCAATTCGGAGCTGATTGCCAACAGTTACTTGCATTGGGACACCCACTCTCCGAGTGTGATACCGAACTGTCTGATTTCAGACGCAGAGAGGACGGTCTTCATTAAGAACAGGTTGCGTATCATCGTGAAGGACAGGAAGTACACAGCACCGTTCATCATTCTGAGGGCGAACCAGCCCTCTCCGTTTCCCGTTTCTTCCCAAAGGGACATAGCGGAAAACTGGTTTTCTTCGATACGCTCCATTTTGAAAATGTTCTTGGAACAATCCTTACAGTCAATGGGATAGCTGACACCGTTTCGAGCCGCAATCACATCGAACGGCTGACCTTGACTGTTCTGAGCGAGATTGTGCGCCCAAAAGCCACAACCCGACAGGCTCAGGCATAAGTCTCTTTCAAAGCCAGTGCCAACCTTGCGATTGACATTCATGTTTTCACTCCTTTCACCGCCCCTGACGGGGCGGGATTTACGGGATACCCGATCAAATGCAGAAGCCGAAGGACACGCCAATGGAGTAGCTGGCGTAGTTACCGCCGGCGGTGCCGCCGTTGGCCACACGACAGAAGCCGTTGGTGTTGCCGGAATAAGGAGAACGCTCCCACCTCCAATCCCTCTCACCATTCTGCTTGCACTTGCCGTAGGGCGTGTTCTCTCGCTTGTACCACTCGTACCACTTACCCTCATAACCGCAGGAATAAATCTTGCGACCGAAGACCTCCTGCTCAGAAAGAACGAACAGCTTGTCAACGGAAGGAACCCGCACTTCGTTCTTGCTCTTGGCAGTCATCTTCACCACGGGCTTGATGACCGCTTTCAGATCAGCGGGAAGCTGCTTCTCGAAGAAGTTGCCGTTGAGTTTGGCACGGAGATAGGAAGCGTCCCAGCCGCCCTCGTTGGTAGGCTTCTCATTCATGGGAATGTCACCGTCAAGGGTTTCCACGGTTTCAAAGGTGATATGAACCAAGCTACCGTCACTTGCGTAATCATGGTTGAACCCGATGATACGGGCAGTCAGGTAGGAGCCATCAGCCAGACGGAATTTCTTGGTGTCACCGACCTCGAACATCTTGTCGGCAAGACCGAAGGAGGAATACATATTGATCTCGTCCCAAGAACAGTCTTCCAGCTTGCAACGCTTTGGGGAGGGGCGACCGCCGAACATGACACCATACACAGAATTAAGGTGAAGTTTGACGGTATCGGTATCGACATAGCCCGTAGGCATGAGGGTTTCGATCATCTTCTTCTGAGAAGCGATGGTTTTCTCCATCTTCTCGAACTCGTCAGCGAGTTTCGCAATCGTGCTATTCATAAAGTTCTCCTTTACAAAATGATAGGTTCTGATATAATCAGATTGAGCTTTTACGCTTGCCGTTGATGGAAGTACCAGTTCCATCAGCGGCTCTTTCTTTTTCTCGGCGGGGCGGGATAAAACGCACCAGACAGCTCACAGAACAGCCAGAAGCAGCCAAGGCCGATAGCCATACGAACCATACCTGCACCGAGAGCCATCGTGTCTTGCTCTACCGCACCAACCACACCCAACAGGTAGAAAAACGAGAGAAATGCCAATACTCCAAATACCTTTTTCATTATCTGTTCCTCCAAACCATAGGTTTCCATTGATACGGTGTTCCGTACTTCTGCTCGTACCAGCTCTCGAACCTCTTGCGGTTTGTTTCGTCCTTGAAAAACTCTCGGACAGATCGAGCAAGGAGTGAGCTGAACGCTTTGGCCTGTCCTCGCACTTCCGGGGCAAATGCACTGTCGCTCATGACGCACCGCCAATCTGCCGCTCGTACCAGTCCAGAATGTCGATAGACTCAGCGATGATCTTGTCCACAGAAGGGCCGTTACGAGTTCCTGCGAGAATTGCACTCAGGACAGGGCCGTTCGTTTCAATACCCCGCTTTCGGAGCATATCAATCAGCCATGCAAACGACAGGTGATTGACGCTCAGGCGATAGCGAATTTTCTCACGCTCTTTCACAAAACCTCTCCTTTCTTTGAATTGAGAACAATATTTATTGACAACCAGTGGGCGTAATGGTACAATTTACTTGCCAGACAATTAAACCATTGACCACAGCAACCGCCGAAAAAAGAAAACCTTTCGGGGGTCGGGTTTTTGTTGTCAAAATCTCTTGTTCACAATCCAAAGTATATCCTACCTTTGTAGGATTGTCAATAGCAAATCCTAAAAAAGTAGGATATTTTTTGAAGGAGGTATTTATGAACACAAGCCGTATTAGAGATTTAGCCAAACAACAAGGGAAAAGTGTCACCTACATTTGCAAACTTATCGACCGTCCCAAGTATTATTTGAATGATGTAGATAAAAAGCCTGACCGCATGATTTCAGATGAAGACTTGAAAACGCTTGCTATCAATCTTGGAACAACGGCTGACTATTTGAAAGGCGAAACTGACGACCCTCGCTTTCACCTGTCCTCTGTTGGTTTAACCACCGAACCTTATGAAAAGAATTGTAAGCGACCTATTTTCGGTCATGCGTCCGCAGGAAAAGGTGTCATCGCTCAGCAAGAAGCATTGGGGTATGAACAAGTTGACCCTGAATATGATTGTGACGATTGTTTCTGGTTGCAAGTGGACGGAGATAGTATGTCACCAGTCTTAGACGATCACGATTTAGTGCTGGTTAAAAAGGACACACCTCCTGAAACAGATACTCTTATGGTTGTCATTGTTGATGACGAAGAAGGATTTGTTAAGAAAATCAGTATTGATGAAGATACTGTGACCCTTCGCTCTTTTAACCCGCACTATCCTCCCCGTGTTTTTGGCGGTGTTGAAATTGGACGATTGCGCTTTGTCGGTAGAGTCATGGAGTTAAAAAGGAGATTTGCATGAAAGAATTTCCAATCGACCTCTCCTGTCTGACAGAGGAAGAAATCTCTCAATTTCAGGAAGACCCATATACACTCTACAATGGAGATCAAAATGTTGCTATCTACCTTCGGTATAGCTCCACAGGCCAAAGTGACCAATCCATTGAAGGGCAGCTTCGTGACTGCCGTACCTTCTGTAAAGCAAACCACTACCGCATTGTGGCAATCTATGTTGATCGAGCAACGACCGCTCGCAAAGATGTGGAAAAGCGGGTTCACCTCATGGAAATGATTTCAGATAGCGCAAAGCAGAATTGGGAATATGTCATCGTCTGGAAGCTCGACCGTTTTGCTCGTAACCGCAACGATAGCGCAATTATGAAAATGCGTCTGCGGAAGAACGGCGTGAAAGTCCTCTCCGCCACAGAACACCTCACCGACAGTCCTGAGAGTATCATCTTGGAGTCTGTGTTAGAGGGTATGGCTGAGTTTTTCTCTGCCGAGCTGTCACAGAAGGTCACGAGAGGTATGCGTGAATCTGCCTTGAAGTGCCACAGCGTAGGCGGTCATATTCCCCTCGGATACAAGGTGGAAAATCATAAGCTGGTTGTTGACCCTGACACCGCTCACATCGTTCAAGAAGCGTTCTCTCTTTACGCCAATGGTGAAAGCGTTGCTGCTATTTGCCGAAAGTTTAACTCTGCCGGATATAAGACTGCCAAAAATACGGAGTTCAATCGTAGCAGCTTTAAGGCCATGTTCCGTAATACTCGCTATATCGGCACTTACACCTACAAGGATATTGTCATTGAAAATGGTATTCCAGCCATCATCGACAAGGAGCTGTTTGAAACGGTACAGCGGCGGCTTTCTAAGACCGCCACAGCCCCAGCAAGGGGTAAGGCTAAGGTAGATTACCTCTTGTCTGGAAAGCTGTTCTGCGGTCATTGTGGGGCTTCTATGAACGGTGAAAGCGGAGCCGGTAGACATGGCAAGGTCTACCACTACTATTCCTGCTACACGAAAAAAAGGAAACTTGGGTGTGAAAAGCGACCTTTGAAAAAAGATTACATCGAAGGGATAGTAGCCCGTGACGCTCTCAACCTTTTGAGCGATCAGCTCATTGATGAAATCGCAGACATGGCAATCCGACAGAGCGAACAGGATTTAATAAACGACACGCACATTCCGCAGTTGACAGCTCAGTTGTCGGAGGTCGAAAAGTCAATCACAAATATCACCGCCGCCATTGAAAAGGGTATTGCTTCTGAGACATTGATGAACCGCCTTGTCCAGCTCGAACACGAGAAGAAGACCCTCAACAAAGAGATCAAAGCTGAGGAAAAATTCGTCTATCGAATTGACCGTGACCAAATCGTTTTTTGGCTGAGTCAATTCAAATATGGAAATATCGAAGATGAAGATTTCCGCAGGCGGCTCATTGATTTGCTCGTTAATTCCGTTACAGTGTGGGACGAACCTGACGGGTATAAAATCACCACCGCATATAACCTAACCTCTTGTAAAACCAAGACTTTCCGGGTAGAAAAGAACCCCGCCGCCGAAGAAGCGACAGGGTTCGATTTTGGGGAGTCTGAGTGTACCAAAAGTCCTCGAAATCGTCTGATTTCGAGGGCTTTTGCTTTTCATAAGTT
>ENA-UOJN01000017-UOJN01000017.1-human-gut-metagenome-genome-assembly--contig:-C125IIP-NODE-17-length-115167-cov-57.412624_pt1 | contig 115167 bp, 102 predicted proteins | sample MGYA00242350_ERZ723897 | MGnify/ENA metagenome assembly ERZ723897 | reverse complement strand
CAGGCAATGCCTGCGGGTCTGCCGCTTTTTATGACTGCCGATTTATCCCTTCAGCGCCGATACCGCCGCCCGTGCGGCTGCCGCCGCATCCTCGGTGTATACGTCCGCGCCGATCTCATCGCAGAAGCTCTGGCTGATGGGCGCGCCGCCCACAAATATCTTCACCTGGTCCCGGATACCTGCCTCCCGGGCCAGCGTCACCACCCGGCGCATCTCGCCCATGGTGGTGGTCAGCAGGGATGAGCAGGCGATCACGCCGCAGCGCTGCCGCTTCGCCGTCTCCACGAACTGCTCCGGCGTCACGTCCACGCCCAGGTCGATGACCTCTACGCCGCTGCCCTCCAGCATGATCTTCACCAGGTTCTTGCCGATGTCGTGCATATCTCCCCGGACGGTGCCGATACACGCCCGGCCCACCGTCTTGGCATTTCCGCCGGTCATCAGCGGCTTCAGCTCCCCCAGCGCCGCCGTCATGCACCGGGCAGCCATCAGCATCTCCGGCACGAAGGCCCGGTTGGCGGAGAAGGCCTCGCCCAGATCATTCATACCCCGGATCAGCCCGCCGGACAGGATCTCCTGCGGCGTCCGACCCTGGTCCAGCGCCTCCCGGCACAGCGCCAGCACCTTTTTCTGCTGTCCCTTTTCCAGCGCTGCGGCCAGGCGGGCCAGTACGTCGCCGTTCTCGACAGCGGCGCCCGCCGCCTGCCGCACGGCGACAGCCCGCACCCGGCGTGGCACCGACGGCAGATCGAACCGCGGCACGTGCAGCGCCCGGTTGTAGTCCGCTATGGCCCGGTCGATGTACTCGTCCACATGTGGATACACCGCCCCCGGCAGGCCATAGGTGATGGAGGGAATATAGTGCCCACCCGGGCAGCACCGCCGCAGGGTATCCATGGCATAGCCGTAGATCTCCTCCGGCGCGGCATCCGCCCGGTCGATGGCGGCGCCCATGCCGCCCATCAACACCAGCCGCCCGTGCAACTTCTGCTGGAGGGCCGGTATATCGTTCTCCGGCAGTACGCCCTGCCACACCTGAATGCCGATCTCCGCCATGTCCTCCACGATCGGGACCAAATAGGAGTCCGCGTGATGTATGGCGATCACGCCCCGGGACCGGATGTAGCCGTAAAACCGCCGGTACGGCTCCTTGAAGAATTCCCGCCACATCTCCGGCTTCATGAACAGCGCGTCCTTGGTGCCCCAGTCGTCGTGAGAGAAGATCACGTCCGGCCGTAAATTGTCGATGAGCAGCTTCACGTACAGCAGCCGATACGTGGTGATGTAGTCAATGAGCGCGTGCATCTCCTGCGGGTGCTCATACAGGTTCGTCAGCGTGTCCTCAAAGCCCATCAGGAAGTGGCACTGCTCGAAGATACCGGTACCCATAAAGCCCGCCAGCAGCTTCTCCTCCCCGCAGGCCGCCCGTGCCGCGGCGCGGCACGCCTCCCAGCCCTCCGTGCAGGCGGCGATGTCCGGCGCGTGCACCGTCTCCCGCCAATGGGTGATGTCCGGGCACACCGCCAGGCCGTCTGTGGTGACGGGCATAGGCCCCGGCGCGTCGGCAGGAAAGCTGATGGTGGTGCCCCAGCGGTCTTTGCTGACGGTCCCCCGCTTCCGGTTGCCCCGCAGATAGGTGTTGATGGGATCGTTCAGGCACATGTGCAGCGCCTCGTACTGGCACAGCTGGCGATCCGGCTGGCCATTGGGCTTCAGCAGCTCCAGAAAGTTCTCCTTGGGCGTCATCATATCATTTCACCTCTTCGGTATAGAGTAGGCACGATGTATACGTCATGGTTCGCGGTCCGTAGTTATATGACAGCCCGGACCGCAGGCACACGTCCCCCACCAGCAGTCCGTAGGCCTCCATAGAGGACATCCGCTTGTCCGGGAACCGGCAGGGCCGGTCCGGACAGGTACACCGGCGGCACACGGTGCATGCTCCCGCTGACAGGGGCAGGCAGTCCGGCAGCAGCAGCCGCGCCTGCCGCGCAAAGTCCGCAAAGGCCCGCTTGTGCCGCCGCTGGATCGCCTCCATCTCCTCGTAGTCGAAGTCGTCCGCCAGCGTGCCGGTGGTCTGCACCAGCACCCCGGCGTCGAAGCGCCCCATGGCCGCCGCGGCATCCTCCAGCGTCCCGCAGCCGGGCGGACAAGCCCAGTTGGCGTTCCACTGTCCGCACCGGTCCGCCCGGCACATCTCCCGCACCTCCCGCCGGGGCGTCAGTGCGTTCATGTCCACCGGCGCGGCGTGGGAGAACCCGTTTTCCGCCGCCAGCGTCATCAGTTTCGTTCTCATGGCAAATCCTCTTGACAAAGCCGCCCCGGGCTGATAAAAGTAGTAGTGGAATTATTATAAAAAGGGGTGTTGCCCGTGTCAAGTATCCGCGTGACCCGCGGCGGAGATGTTTTTCGCCTCCCCTGCAATGATACCGATACCCTGCTGGCTCTGCTGCGCCGCGCCGGCTGTACCCTGCCCGCCGCCTGCGGCGGCCACGGCCGCTGCGGCAAATGCCGCGTCAGCGTCAACGGCGTGCCGCGTCTGGCCTGCCGTGTGGTGCCGGAGGACGGCGACGAGATCGTCCTCCCTCCCGCCGCCGGCGGGCGTATCCTCACCGAGACGCTGGATCCCCCCGCCGTCCCCACCGGCGAGACAGGCTGCGCCGCCGCCATCGACCTGGGCACCACCACCACGGCGCTGCGGCTGTACGACCTGGCCACCGGCCACGCCCTGGCCACCTGCGCCGACTGGACGGCTCTGGCCCCCTACGGCGCGGATGTCATCACACGCATCCAGTATACCATCGACCACCAGGACGGGCTCACCCGCCTGTCCTCCCTACTCCGCCAGCAGCTGAAGGCCCTGCTCACCCGGGCACTCTCCCAGGCCGGGCGGCAGCCCGCCGAGCTAAAGCGCACCGTGACCGCCGGCAACACCGTCATGCAGAGCCTGCTCGCCGGTGTATCCGTCCGCCCGCTGGCTGCCGCCCCCTTCTGCCCGGAGACCTTCTTCCGTCAGAGCTCCGGCCTCACGCTGCTGGACGCGCCGCTGTACTGCGTCCCCTGCGCGGCGGGCTTCGTGGGCGGCGATATCACCGCCGGCCTGCTGGCCTCCGGCCTTGCCCGACGCGCGGGCCATTTCCTGTTTCTGGATATCGGCACCAACGGCGAGATGGCCCTGGGCGGCATGGATGGCTTCACCTGCTGCGCCGTGGCCGCCGGCCCCGCCTTCGAGGGCGCGGGCATCGCCTGCGGTATGCTGGGCGTGGACGGTGCGGTCAGCCGCGTCCGGTACAGCGACGCCTTCAAGATGAACGTCATCGGCGGCGGCGAGGCAGTCGGTCTCTGCGGCTCTGGTCTCATCGACCTGACGGCCCTCCTGCTGCGCCTGGGCGTCATTGACGAAGGCGGCCGTCTCCTACCGCCGGAAGACGCGCCTGAGGCGTTCCGCCGCTATTTGACCCGTGACGAAAACGGCTGCGGCGTCTTCCACTTGACCGACCGGGTGTATCTCACCGCCGCTGATGTCCGGGCGCTGCAGCTGGCCAAGGCAGCGGTGGCCGCCGGCGTGCAGATACTGCTGGCGCAGCAGGGGCTGACCCTTTCCGCGCTGGACGGTCTGTACCTATCCGGCGGCTTCGGGATGTACCTTGACCCCGCCAGCGCCGCGGCCATCGGTATGCTCCCCCGTCTCCCCGCCGCCAAGCTCCACAGCGTAGGCAACGCCGCCCTCTCCGGCGCGGCACAGCTGGCCCTGCGGGGTGATATGTCCGCCGCGGACGGCATCGTCAACCGTCTCACCTATCTCGAGCTCTCCGGGCGTCCCGACTTCGCCGACGCCTTTGCCAAAAACATTCCCCTAAGACCCATGCAATGGAGGTAACACCTATGGAGCTTCGTTTTCCTCTGATTCTGGACGGTGCCACCGGCACCGAGCTGCAAAAGCGCGGCTATACAGGCGACGTCTGCGCCGAGCAGTGGACACTGGACCATCCGGACGCCATTATCGACATCCAGCGCGGCTATGTGGCCGCCGGCAGCCAGGTGGTCTACACCCCCACCTTCGGTGCCAACCGCCGCAAGCTGGAGGAGTCCGGCCTGTTCAACTGCACCGCCGACTACAACCGCCGTCTGGCGGAACTGTCCGCCCAGGCGGTGCAGGGCAAGGCCCTGCGGGCAGGCGATATGTCCCCCACCGGCGCGTTCCTGGCCCCGCTGGGCGACGTGTCCTTCGAGGAGCTGGTAGACATCTACACCGAGCAGGCCGCCGGTCTGGAACGCGCCGGCGTGGACCTGTTCGTCATCGAGACCATGATGACCCTCTCCGACGCCCGTGCGGCGGTACTGGCCGTCCGCAGCGTCAGCGACAAGCCTATCTTCGTCACCTTCACCTGTGACGAAAACGGCCGCAGCGTCTCCGGCACCGACATCACCGCGGCGCTGGTGGTCCTGCAGGGCATGGGCATCGACGCCTTTGGTCTGAACTGCTCCGCCGGCCCGGAGCAGATGCTTCTCCAGCTGAAGCGCCTGCGGGAATATGCCCGGGTCCCCCTGATCGCCAAGCCCAATGCCGGTATGCCCATCATCGAGAATGGCGAGACGGTCTACCGCTGCACCGGCGAGGAATTCACCGCCCTGGTGCCGGAATTTCTGGCCGCCGGCGTGGCCGTGTTCGGCGGCTGCTGCGGCACCACCGCCGCGCATATCGCAGCCCTGGCCCGGGCACTGGGCGGCGCGGTCATCACGCCGCCGGCGCCGCAGCACACGAACGAGCTGCCCGCCGCCACGGAGAAGCTGCCCTTCCCCCTGCCTGTCGATGTCTTCTGGCACACCGTCGTCGACCTGACCGGCGATGCGGAGGAGACGCTCACCGCCGCGCTGGACAGCGGTGAGACGGTCCTGGCCCTGCGTATCGCCTCCTGGGACGATGTACAGGCCCTGGCGGACTACCAGTATATGCTCACCAAGCCGGTGTGCTTCGTCTGCGACGACACCCAGCTGCTGGAGGCCGCCCTCCGGGCCTATCAGGGCCGCGCCCTGTACGACGGCGCCCTGCCGGAGGACACGCTCCTGCCCCTGTGCGCCAAATATGGTCTCCTGCTGTAAAAAAACAAGGCCCCCGCGGGCCTTGTTTTTTTATTTTCTTTTTCCGGTACAGCCGCCGCAGCTCCCGCCGCAGCCAGAACAGCCGGCGCATCCGCCGTTTTTCCGCGCCCGCCGCGCACTACGCAGGGCCAGCACACCGCACAGCGCCACCAGTGCCAGCAGCACCCAGTCCATCCAGCTCACAGCAGCAGCCCTCCCGCAGCGTAAGCGATGTACGCCGCCAGCCACGCCACTACGCATTGCAGCAGCACCACGCCCACCGTTTTGATGCGGGATCCCAGTTCACGCCGTATGGTGGCCACCGCCGCTATACAAGGGGTATACAGCAGCGTGAACACCAGAAAGCTGATGGCGCTGCGCGTGGTGAACAGGGACGTGATGGCCGCGTTTCCCAGCAGCACCTGCAGCGTGCTGACCACCGACTCCTTGGCGATAAAGCCGGAGATCAGCGCCGTGGCACAGCGCCAGTCACCAAAGCCCAGCGGCCTGAACAGCACCGCCAGCCATTGGCCGATCAGCGCCAGCAGGCTGTCCGCGCTGTCCGTGACCACATTGAGCCGCGTGTCAAAGCTCTGTAGGAACCAGATGACCACCGTGGCCAGAAAGATCACGGTAAAGGCCCGCTGCAAAAAGTCCTTGGCCTTCTCCCACAGCAGCAGCCCCACGCTTTTAGCGGAGGGCATACGGTAGTTGGGCAGCTCCATGACAAAGGGCACAGGCTTGCCCCTGAAGGCGGTCCCCTTCATCACCAGCGCTGCCAGAATACCCACCACGATACCAAGCACATACAGGGAGATCATCACCAGCGCCTTGTGGTCGGTGAAGAACGCGGCGGTAAAAAAGCCATAGATGGGGATCTTGGCCGAGCAGCTCATATAGGGCGTCAGCAGAATGGTCATCTTCCGATCCCGGTCCGAGGACACCGTGCGGGTAGCCATGATAGCCGGCACCGAGCAGCCGAAGCCGATCAGCAGCGGCACGATGCTCCGTCCGGACAGACCGATCTTCCGCAGCAGCTTGTCCATGACAAAGGCCACCCGGGCCATGTAGCCGGTGTCCTCCAGAATGGACAGGAAGAAAAACAGCGTCACGATAATGGGCAGGAATGACAGCACGCTGCCCACACCGGCGAAGATACCGTCAATAATAAGGCTGTGCACCACCGGGTTGATGCCGTAGGCGGTCAGCGCCCCGTCCACGCCGGCGGTCACGTAGTCGATACCCAGCGCCAGCAGATCGCTTAGCCCCTGGCCAATAACCTCGAACGTCAGCCAGAAGATCAGCAGCATCACGCCAAAGAATACCGGCAGCGCCGTGTATTTCCCCGTCAGTACCCTGTCCCAGGCCACGCTGCGCTTGTGCTCCTTGCTCTCATGGCACTTGACCACCGCGTCGGCGGTGACCTGCTCAATGAACGTATACCGCATATCCGCCAGCGAGGCGTTGCGGTCCAACCCGTTCTCCGTCTCCATCTGCACGATGCAGTGCTCCAGCAGCTCCCTCTCGTTCTGATCCAGCACCAGCCGGTCCGCCATATCCCTGTCGCCCTCAATGAGCTTCGTGGCGCAGAACCGGGGCGGCAGACCCAGCCGCTCAGCGTGGTCCTCGATCAGATGCACCACCGCATGGACACACCGGTGCACCGGCGAATTCGCCGCGCAGAAGTCATAGACCTTGGGCAGCACCCGGTTTTTCGCCGTCTCCACCGCCCGGTCCATCAGCTCGGACACACCCTCGCCCTTGGCGGCGGTAATGGGCACCACGGGAATGCCCAGGTCGTCGGACAGCTTCTGCACGTCGATGGTGCCGCCGTTGGCGCGCACCTCGTCCATCATGTTCAGCGCCAGCACCATAGGCACCCGCAGCTCCAGCAGCTGCAGTGTCAGGTACAGGTTGCGCTCGATGTTGGTGGCATCCACGATATTGATGATGCCGTCCGGCTTCTGGTTCAGTATGTAGTCCCGCGTGACGATCTCCTCCTGGGTATAGGTCCGCAGGGAGTAGATGCCCGGCAGGTCCACCACGGTGCACTCCTTGTGCTCCCGTACCTCTCCGGACTTCTGGTCCACCGTCACGCCGGGGAAATTCCCCACGTGCTGGTTGGAGCCGGTCAAAGCATTGAACAGCGTAGTCTTGCCGCAGTTTTGGTTGCCCGCCAATGCAAAGATCATACGCGATCCCTCTTTTCCACGGTGATCTGTCGGGCGTCCTCCACCCGCAGCGTCAACTCATAGCCCCGCACGTGTATCTCGATGGGATCCCCCATAGGGGCCACCTTCCGCAGTGTCACCACGGTCCGGGGCGTCAGCCCCATATCCAGCAGACGGCAGCGCAGTGCGCCCTCCCCGCCCACGGCAGTGATGGCGGCACTGTCGCCGATCTTCAGTTCATTCAGTGTCATAGCGCGTTACCTCAATCGTCTATCTATGTCATGTGGTATGATGTTAGCACAGGCTAACCGGCCTGTCAAGCAGCGCCTCGTTTTATGCCGATAGTTAAATATATTTAACTTTCACTTGCTTTTACGCCAGTCGTGTGTTATACTTCAGTTAGAGTGCTCTAAGTGTCAAAGGAGGTGCCGCCGTGGTATTACAGGAATCCGGCGAGATGTATCTGGAGAGCATCCTGGTCCTGATTCGTCAGGGGAAGGCCGTCCGTTCCATCGACATCGTGGACTATATGGGCTACTCCAAGCCCAGCGTCAGCCGCGCCGTTGGCCTGCTGAAGGCCGGGCAGTATATCGACGTAGACGACGGCGGCTACATCACCCTCACCGCCGCCGGGCGCGAGGTAGCCGAAAAGATCTACGAGCGCCACACGGTCCTCACGGACTTTCTCCGCCGCCTGGGTGTGGACGAGGCCAGCGCTGCCGAGGACGCCTGCCGCATGGAGCACGTCATCAGTGACGCTACCTTCCAGGCCCTGAAGCGTCATCTTGCATCCCCCCAATAACCGCTGAACAAGCCGCCCTCCGGCGGTTCCTTTCACACAAAAGCCTCCCCCGGTTTCGCCGGGGGAGGCTCATTCTCCGCCTCCGGCCAAGCCGGAGACATTGCTTTTCAGTTGCTGTTGGCGCTGTACAGCCCCGCTGCGTCGTCCAGCGGCACGGAGAACGTCACCGTCTGCGCCTCAGTGTGGGCGCCGGCCTTCTCCATGATGGACTGCATGATGGCCGCCCGCTTATCGGCGGAGGTCACCAGGAAAATCATCTCCCGTTCCTCCGAGATGGCCATGCCGAAGAACTTGTTGGTGTTCCCCGCGTCGGTAGCCCGGGCGTGAATGACCGTACCGCCCCGCGCGCCGGCGGCGGAGGCCGCCTCCATCACCGCGTCGGTGTACCCGGTATTGGTGATCGCCACGATCAGCTGATACGCGTTCTCGTTCATCTGCTCTTCCTCCTTCACAGTCATATCCGGCTGCGCGTCGCTTTTGCCGGAGATCAGATAGTTCAGCGCCGTCCTTCCGCCCACGCTGCTCAGGTGCAGGCACACGGCGATACCGCTGCCGGGCCGGTCGATCCGCATGGTGTCCACCAGCTCCCGCATCAGCACCTCCTTGACAGCCGGCGTCACCACGGAGAACATCACGGACTTCTCCGTAGCCTCCAGACCCAGATAGCTCAGCACGTCGTTGCTGGCGGTGCCCCGTCCCAGGGCGGTGAACACCACCGGCGCGCCGAAAGCCCGGTAGAAATCCAAAAAATGCGTGGCGCCCATGACCCGGTTGGTGATGGTGATCATCAGATACAGACGGTTCTTGGTTGTTTCAGACATATCTCCACCTCCTCAGCACAGCTCGATAAGCTCCTCCACCGCCACAGGCGCGGCAGGAGCAGGTGCGCGGCGCAGCTTTCTCTGATAGCTCAGGCCCAGCAGCTGTATGGTCACCAGCGGCGTCATGGCCACCATCGCCACCACACCGAAGGCGTCCGTCACCAGATTGCCGCCCACAGCGTCGCAGGCGCCCAGGGCGAAGGGCAGCAGGAACGTAGCCGTCATGGGTCCGGAGGCCACGCCGCCGGAGTCGAAGGCCACGGACGTAAAGATCTGCGGCACCACGAAGCTCAGCGCCAGACTCAGCACATAGCCCGGCACCAGGAACCACATGATGGAGATACCCGTCAGTACCCGGATCATAGCCAGCCCCAGCGAGATGGCCACGCCCACAGACAGCGCCAGGTTCATGGCGTGAGCCGGGATGGAACCGGCGGTGATCTCCTCCACCTGCTTGTTCAGCACATGGACAGCCGGCTCCGCCTGTACGATGAAATAACCGATGACCATAGCAATGGGGATAAGTATCCAATTATAGGTATGGCTGGCGATGCTGCCGCCCAAAAAGCTGCCCACGGGCATAAAGCCCACGTTCACGCCCATCAGGAAGATGGTCAATCCTATGTACACATACACCAGACCGATGACCATGTGCAGTATCTCCTTGCGCTTGAGTCTGCGGGTCACCAGCTGGAACAGGATCAGGAAAGCGCCGATAGGCAGCAGCGCCGATGCCGTCTCCTTCAGATAGTGAGGTATCTCGCTGAGATACAGATCAAACATCTCCACCGTGTCCTTGGCATCCGGCATGACCGCCGCGGTATAAGCGTTTCCGTCCGGCTTATACAGCAATCCAAGGATCAGCACCGTGATGATCGGCCCGATAGAGCACAGCGCCACCAGGCCGAAGCTGTCGCCCCCTGCCTGCTTGTCGCTTCGCACGGCACACACGCCCACGCCCAGTGCCATGATGAACGGCACCGTCATGGGTCCGGTGGTCACGCCTCCGGAGTCAAAAGCCACCGCCCAGAAATCCGGCGACACGAACATCGCCAGACCGAACACAATGGCGTAAAACCCAATCAGCAGCCACCGCAGCTGGATACCCAGCACGATACGCAGCAGGGCGATGACCAGGAACACACCCACGCCCACCGCCACGGACCAGATGATCACGTTGTTCTCGATGGCCGGCACCTGGTTGGCCAGCACCTGCAGATCCGGCTCCGCCACGGTAATGATCATGCCGATGAGGAAGCCCACCACCGTGATGATCCACACCTTCTTTCGCCGTGTGATCTCGGAGCCTACCGCCTGTCCCAGCGGGATCATGGACATCTCCGACCCCAGCGTGAACAGTCCCATGCCGGCGATCAGCATCACGCCGCCCAGCAGGAACGCCACCATGGCGTTGTTGGGCACCGGCGCAATGGTGAAGCACAGCACCAGCACGATCAGCATTACCGGCAATACCGATGTCAGCGACTCGTGCAGCGGTTTTTTGAATACAGCAAAGACGTTTTCCGCCTTCTGCCGTTTTTTACGCAGTCTCGCCTGCTCGTCCTGAATAGTCCTGTGGCTCAAGTCTACCTTCCTTTCCTCGTCCTCCATAGCCTATACCAAAAAGCGGCGCATCTGTCCGTATCGGGCAGACACGCCTCCGCATCTTAACAGGTATATTGTACCATATGTTCACTTTTGGCACAACCCCACCGCTGTTAATAATGTGTGAAGATTGCACCGGGTTTTTTACGCCGTTTTCTCCACCAGCGCCGCCGCGTGGGCCGCTATGCCCTCGCCGCTGCCGGTAAATCCCAGTCCCTCCTCCGTCGTCGCCTTCACAGAAACGCGTCCCGCGTCCAGTCCCATGGCCGCCGCCAGTCTCTCCCGCATCTCCGGGATATAGGGCGCCAGCTTCGGCGCCTGGGCCGCCACCGTAGCGTCCACATTCACAATGGTCCAGCCCGCCTCCGCCAGCACCGCCGTCACCTGCCGCAGCAGCGCCGTGCTGTCCGCCCCGGCGTAGCGCGCATCGCTGTCCGGAAACAGCTTGCCGATGTCCCCCAGCGCCGCAGCGCCCAGCAGGGCATCCATCACCGCGTGGGTCAGCACGTCCGCGTCGGAGTGCCCCAGCAGCCCCTTCTCAAAGGGCACCGTCACACCGCCCAGCACCAGGGCGCGGCCCGGTACCAGCCGGTGTACGTCATAGCCATATCCAATGCGCAGATCCGTCATGCTCTGTTCTCCCTCTCCCGCAGGAATGCCTCTGCCATGGTCAGGTCCTCCCGCGTGGTGATCTTGATGTTCTCCCGCCAGCCGGGGGCCAGCCATACCTCCTTGCCCAGCCGTTCCACGGCGGAGCAGTCGTCCGTGATGTCCGCCCCGGCCTGAATAGCCGACTGCAGAGCAGCCTTCAGGATGTTCGCCTGAAACACCTGTGGTGTCTGTACGGCGTACAGCGTTTTCCGGTCCGGCGTGGACTGCACCAGCCCCGCCATATCCGCCACCTTCACCGTGTCCGTCACCGGCAGCGCCGGCGCGGCGGCATAGGTCCGCTGTCCCAGCCGCACCATGTCGTCCACCTGCTCCGGCAGGATCAGCGGCCGCGCGCCGTCATGCACCGCCAGCAGCTCGCAGCTGTCGCCGGCCGCCAGCGCCGCCAGCAGCACCGACTGAGTGCGGCTCCCGCCGCCCTCCACCACGCGCAGCGGCGTTTTGACATTCGCCCCGGCACACAGGGCCGCGATCTCCTCCAGGCGTTCCGGGCTTACCGCCACCACGATCTCGTCGATCAGCGCCGCCTCATCCAGCGCCCGCAGCGTCCGCAGCAGCACCGGCACGCCGCACAGCGGCGCCGTCAGCTTATCCGTGCCGCCCATGCGCTCAGAGCGCCCCGCGGCAGGCACCAGCGCCGCGCAGCGGGGGTGCCGTTCCTTTTTCCGGTTTAACAGCTTGTCAAAGAGCTTCCCCATCGTCATTCACACGCTCCCGTCATCACCGCGCCATCCAGCAGACGCTCCGCCTCTTGGTATCCGATCTCCCGCACCATCGCCAGCTCCGACAGCAGTATCTCCTTGGCACTGTGCAGCATTTTTCTCTCTCCGGTGGACAGTCCCCGCGCCGCCTCCCGCCGCATCAGGGACTTGACCACCCGTGCCACCTCCGTCAGGTCGCCGCTTTTCAGCCGCGCCATGTTCTCCCTGTAGCGGCGGTTCCAGTTGCGCTCCTCCTCCACCGTCAGCGATGGGATGGCCGAGAGCACCGCGTCCATTCTCTCCCGATCATACAGCAGCCGCACACCGATGGCCTCGCAGTTATCAGTGGGCAGCTTCAGTACCAGTCCGCTGACGGCTTGACGGAACACATAATACGTCCGCGCCGCGCCGTACAGCAGCTCCTCCGTCACGTTCTCGATAACGCCCGCCCCATGCATGGGGTGCACCACCCGCTGACCGATGCCGTACATACCGCCGCCTCCCTTCCTGCTGTTCTTGTAGAAAATTATACCGTATTCCCCCACTTTTTACAAGGGATTTCCGTATCTTTCCCGCAAAAAGCACGGTCCCAGGCAGTGCCTGGGACCGTGCTTTTCCGTTATCTCGCCTCGTACAGTGCCTTGCAGGCCCGGTACATCTCGTAGCAGTCCACCTTGGCCACCACCTCGAAGGGCGCGTGCATGCTCAGCACCGGCACGCCGGCGTCCAGCGTGGCGATGTTCCGGTTGGCCATATACTGTGCCACCGTCCCGCCGCCGCCGGCGTCGATCTTGCCCAGCTCGCAGATCTGCCACCGCACGCCCGCGCCGTCCAGCACCGCGCGCACATAAGCCACCGTCTCCGCGTTGGCGTCCGAGGAACCGGACTTGCCCCGCGCGCCGGTGTACTTGCAGATACCCACGCCGTAGTTGACGAAGGCCGCGTTCTTCTTCTCGTACACATCGGCAAAGTTGGGGTCATAGGCCGCCGTCACGTCGGCGGACAGGCAAAAGGCGTTCTCAAAGCACGCCTTCAGCGGCACGTTCTGGCCGTCGCACAGGTCAGACATAAAGGCGTCAAAGGCCGCGGACTGCATACCTGTCACGCCCATGGAGCCGATCTCCTCCTTGTCCGCCAGCACGCATACCGCCGTCTTGTCCGGCGTTTCGATATCCAGCAGCGCCCGCAGCGCCGCGTAGCCGCACACCCGGTCATCGTGACCGTAGGAGCCGATCATGCTTCCGTCAATACCGATGTCCACCGCCTCCGCGGCGGGAACAGCCTCCAGCTCCGCGGAGGCGAAGTCGCTCTCCGTGATGCCGTACTTGTCGTGCAGCCGCTTCATCACGTGCAGCTTCACCCGGTCCTTGTCCTCGCTGTCCCCGATGGGCCGGCTGCCCACCAGTAGGTTCAGCGTCTCGCCGGGCACCGCCTCGTTCAGGGGCTTCCGGCCCTGTTCGCCGCCCAGATGGGGCAGCAGGTCCGTGATGACCAGCTGGGGCTCACCCGCCTCGCCGATACACACGTCTACCACGCTGCCGTCCTTCTTGGCCACCACGCCCCGCAGCTGCAGGGGGATAGTCACCCACTGGTACTTGCGGATACCGCCGTAGTAGTGGGTCTTGAAATATGCCATCTCGCTGTCCTCATACAGCGGCGTGGGCTTCAGATCCAGCCGCGGCGAGTCGATATGCGCCGCCGCGATCTGCGCGCCCTCGGCCAGGCTCTCCTTACCGATGACCGCCAGCATCAGCCCCTTGCCCCGGTTGCAGGTGTACACCTTATCCCCGGCCTTCAGCGCCATGCCGCGCTTATACTGCACAAAGCCCTTCGCCTCTGCCGCGGCGATAGCCGCCCGGGCGCTGAGCCGTTCGGTCTTTCCCTCGTTCAGGAACGCCTTGTAGTCCACGCAGTAGGCCTCCATCTCCGCCAGCTGCGCCTCGTCCAGCGTATCATACCCGTTCTTGTCGTTCCGCAGCAGCTGCTCCCGCAGCGCTTTCATTTCCTCGCTCATGCTCGTTCCTCCTTCAATATCGTCTCCAGCGCCTGCCGTGTCTTTTCCGTAAAGGCCGCCGCGCTGCCGCAGTCGTTCACCAGCACGTCCGTGCACCGGGCCCGGTAAAATGCCTCGTCCTTCTGTGCCCGCACCCGCAGCCGCGCGTATGCCTCCGGTATGCCGTCCCGTGCCATGATGCGCGCCACCCGCGTCTCCGCCGGCGCGATCACCGCCACCGTCCGGCGGCACAGCCCGTCCAGTCCGCTTTCGATCAGGTTGATGGCGTCAATGCCCACCACCGCCGCGTCGCTCGCGTCCATCCGCCGCCGCAGCTCTCGGGGCAGCCGCGCATAGATGATCCCGTTCAGCGTCTCCAGCGCCGCCGGATCGCCGAATACGAGGTTCCCCAGCTTCTGCCGGTCCAGACCGCCGTCCGCTGCAAACACCGGGCCGAACGCCCCGGCGATGGCCTCCCGCAGCGCTCCGTCCGTCCGCAGCAGCTCATGGTAGATGGCGTCGCAGTCCAGCACCAGCCCGCCCAGCTGCTCCAGCGCCCGCAGGGCGCTGGTCTTGCCCGCGCCGGTAGGGCCCGTGAAGCCGATGACCAGCGGCGACGCGTCCACCGTGTGGAACCCCGCCGCCTTTTTCAGCCGGTTGCTCACCGCCAGTCCCAGTCCCGCCTCGTCCGGGCACTGGGCATAGATGGCCGTCACCTCCGTCTCGTCGAAGGTCCGCAGCGCGTCGAACACGCGCTGTGCCTGGGCCAGCTTGTCTCCTGCCGGTCCCAACCGATGTACGATGTGCCCCGCGAACAGCGGCGCGTACTCGTCAAAGCAGATGACCCCGGCCCCCGCCGGCAGGTGCGCCGCGATGTACGCCGCGCTTCGCCGCGGCGCGCCCGTCACCACCGTCACGGCAGCCCGGGGCGCGTAGTGCCGGTACTTCATTCCCGGTGCCTTGGCCTTCTCCCCGTCGGACAGCTTCTGCCGCACGGCCTTGTCCACGGCCACCTCCCCCAGCACCTCCTCCAGTGCCTCCAGCGGCAGTCCGCCGGGCCGCAGCAGGCGCGGCGGCTGCACCGTCAGATCGATAATAGTGCTCTCTACGCCTACGGCGCAGGGCCCGCCGTCCACGATGCCGTCGATCTTGCCCATCATGTCCTCCATCATGTGCCGCGCACAGGTGGGGCTGGGCCGTCCGGAGGTATTCCCGCTGGGCGCCGCCACCGGCGTATCCGCCGCCGCGATAATGGCCCGCGTCACCGGATGGTCCGGGCAGCGGACGCCCACGGTATCCAGCCCGCCGGTGGTCCGCAGGGGCACGCAGTCGCGCCGGGGCAGGATCATGGTCAGCGGCCCCGGCCAGAACCGTTCCGCCAGCGCATAGGCCGTGTCGGGGATATCCACACAGCAGCGCTCCAGCCAGCCCGCGTCCGGCACGTGCAGGATCAGCGGGTTGTCCTGTGGCCGTCCCTTGGCCTCGAAAATACGGCGCACCGCGTCCTCGTTGAGCCCGTCGGCTCCCAGGCCGTATACCGTCTCCGTGGGGATACCCAGCAGGCCGCCCCGGCGAAGGATCGCCGCCGCCTCCGCGATGGCATTTTTGTCCGTTTCCGGATGGAATATGATGGTCTCCATCACCCGAACCTCGTTTCTTCTGCTCTTTTATTCCGCCGCAGCGGCAAAACTCCTCTTTTTACAGCCCCAGGTCCTCCCCCACGAGGATGACCTTGATACGCTCATGCACCATAGAGTTCCTCGTCACCACCACATAGGAACAGATGCAGTCCGGGCTGGTGCAGTCGCCGCACTGTCCGGTCAGGCCGCAGGGCGTCTTGATACCGAACCGCTGCGCGTTGGCCGGCGCGGCGATGTTCCGTGCGCGGGCAATGGCGTCGTCCAGCGTGCCCAGCACCTTGTTCATACCGGCGATGACCACCACCTGCCGAGGTCCATAGCACATGGCCGCCACCCGGTTGCCCATGCCGTCGATGTTCACCAGCTGCCCGTCCTTGGAGATGGCGTTGCTGCTCATCAGGAACGTGCCGCAGCTCAACGCCTGGTGCATCAGCGCCTGCTTCTCCGCCGGGTCCTTAGCGGTATCCCGGTCGATGAGGGTATAGCCCTCCTGCGCCAGCCGCTGCTTCAGCCCCAGCTCGTCCACCGTCATCACGCCGCCCCAGGATACACTGTCCGTCTTGGGGATCAGCTCCAGCGCCTTCTCCACGGCCTCGGCAGCGGTGGAACAGTAATAGGCGTCAAAGTGCCGCTTCTTCATAGCCTCCACCGTCTTGGGGCCGGACAGGTCATACATTTTCTTCTTATTCTCGTTCATGGTCAACTCTCCTTTCCCTCTTGCAGCCGTTGGGCCTGGTCGTTCAGGGTCAGCGCATCGATCATACCGTCCAGATCGCCGTTGATGATGGCCGCAATGTTGAAGTTTTTATTGTCTCCCGTCAGCCGATGATCCGTGACCCGGTTCTGCGGGAAATTATACGTTCTGATCTTGCCGCTTCTGTCGCCGGTGCCCACCTGGCTCTTCCGTGTGGCGGCGATAGCAGCGTTCTGCTTCTCCTGCTCCGCCTCGTACAGCTTCGAGCGCAGGATCTTCATGGCCCGATCCTTGTTCTTGTACTGACTGCGCTCATCCTGGCACTCCACCACCACGCCCGTGGGCAGATGGGTGATACGTATGGCGCTCTCCGTCTTGTTCACGTGCTGTCCCCCCGCGCCGGAGGAACGGAACGTGTCGATCTGCAGGTCCTTGGGGTCGATGGAAAACTCCACCTCCTCCGCCTCCGGCATCACCGCCACCGTGGCGGTGGAGGTCTGGATGCGCCCGGAGGACTCCGTCTCCGGCACCCGCTGGACGCGGTGGGTGCCGGCCTCGAATTTCAGCCGTGACCACGCGCCCGCGCCCTCGATCTCGGCACTGACCTCCTTCACGCCGCCCAGCTCCGTCATGTTCTCACTGACGATGCTCAGCGTCCAGCCCCGGCGCTCGGCGTACATGGTGTACATCCGCAGCAGGTCGGCGGCGAATAGTGCGCCCTCCTCCCCGCCGATACCGGCCCGTATCTCCAGTATCACGTTCTTCTCGTCGTTGGGATCCCGGGGCAGCAGCAGCCGCTTCAGCTCCTCCTGCAAGCGCTCCATATCCCCCTTCGCCCCAGCCAGCTCCTCCTGTGCCAGGGCCCGCAGCTCCGGGTCAGGCAGCATCTCCTCCGCCTCCCGGGCGGTATCCTGCGCCCGCAGATACGCCTGCCAGCATTCCACCACCGGCGTCAGCTCCTTCTGCTCCCGGCGCAGCGCCGTCAGCTTCTCCCGGTCCGTATACACCGCCGGGTCCGCCAGCTGCTGCTCCACCTCTGTCAAATGCGCCGCAAGGGCGCTCAGCTTCTCCTGCATGGCCCGTCCTCAGTCGTTCTCCAGCAGGCGGCGCACATTCTGGATAAAGTCGTTCCGCCAGAACTCATACCCCTCGCTGTCCGGCCGCAGCGACACCGCCAGCCGGTGGGTCTGCCCGGTGTACATATCCATCTGGTCATAGACCTCCTCGCTGCGCTGGGTGGTGCTCCGCGTGACCACGTAGGCCACGTTTTCCATCTCCAGTCCCCGCCGCTTCAGCAGCGCGCGAATGGGGCTGGCGCACCGCCCCGCCCACACTGGACTACCCACGATCACCAGTTTGTACGCGCCCAGCGGCTTCTCCGTCTCAAAGGGCTGCAGGGGCCGGGTGGATGTCTTCATGGCGTCCATACCGCAGCGCATATATCCCCGCCAGCCGCTGCGGTCGCAGTCGTCGGTGATGGCTGTGATCTCCGCGCCCAGCGCCTCGGCGATCTCCTTGACCGCCCGGCGGGTATGCCCGGTCCGGGAATAGTAAATGCACAAAATATCACTCATGTTATCGGTCCTCCTGTTCCTCGGCCTGCAAGCTCAGTTCTTCCCAGCGCTCCATCTCCTGCTCCAGCCGCTTCTGCACGTCCTGCTGTTCCTGATACAGCGCGTTCAGCTTCTCCGCGTCGCAGGCGTTCTCCGCCATTTCCGCCTCCAGCCGCGCGCTGTCCGCCTCCAGCCTGGCGATAGCCGTCTCGCAGATGGTCAGCTGCTTTTTCGCCGCCTGCTGGGCCCGGTTGCCCCGGCTGCCGTTCTTTTTCGGCGCAGCGGACTGTACCTGTACCGCGGCCGCCGCGGCGGCGCGTTCCTCCTCCTTGGCCTGCCGGTACTGTGCAAAGCCCATGGGATAGTCCGTGATGACGACCCCGGCCAGCTCCCACACACGGGTGGCGAACCGGTTGATGAAATACCGGTCGTGGCTCACGAACAGCAGCGTCCCGTCGAAGGCCTCCACCGCCTGCTCCAGCCACTCCCGCGAGTCGATATCCAGATGGTTCGTCGGCTCGTCCAGTATCAGCAGATTGATGCTCTCGTCCATCAGCATACACAGCCGCAGGCGGCTCAGCTCGCCGCCGGACAGCACGCTGACGCTCTTGAACACATCCTCTCCGGTGAACTGATACGCCGCCAGCCGGTTCCGCGCCGACTGCGGCGTGATGTCCAGCTCATAGAGCATCGTGTCCAGTATGGACCTCTCCGGGTGTTCGAAGTGTATCACCTGCGGCAGATACGCCGCCTTCACCGCCGGCCCCAGCCGTATAACGCCGCTGTCCGGGCGCTCGCTGCCGGTCAGCATATTCAGCAGCGTGGTCTTTCCCGTACCGTTCTCGCCCAGCAGGGCGATGCGCTCGCCCCCCTCGCACCGCAGATACACATCCTCAAACAGCCGCTTCTCGCCGAAGGCCTTGCTGACGCCCTTGATCTGCAATACCTCGTCGCCCTTGAACTCCCGGCTCTGGAAGCGCGCCTCCAGCTTCCGCGCCTTCGTGGGCTTCTCCGTGGTCCGCATACGCTCGATGCGCTTCTCCATGCTGAAGGCCCGCTTGTGCAGCGCGTCGTTGCCCATGAAGGCCCACAGGTGCATCTGCTCCGCCGCCTTTTCCAGCTGCGCGATCTTCGCCTGCTCCTTCAGGTACTGCTTCATGCGCTCCTGATACCGCCGTTCCTTCTCGATGGCATAAAAGCTGTAATTTCCGCTGTAAAACTCCGCTTTTCCGTCCTGTATCTCGATGATCCGCGTCACGGTCCGGTCCAGGAAATACCGGTCATGGCTGATGGTCAGCACCGTGCCCCGGAACCTCCGCAGATACCCCTCCAGCCACTCCGTGGCCTGCAGGTCCAGATGGTTCGTGGGCTCGTCCAGCAGCAGGATGTCCGTATCCTCCAGAATGAGCCGTCCCAGGTTCACCCGGGTCTTCTCCCCGCCGGACAAACACGCGAATTCACGCTGCCGCATTTCCCTCGGGATGCTCAGGCCGTTGGCCACCTTGTTCACCGCCGTCTCCGTGTCCCAGCCGCCCAGTCCCTCGAATTTGGCGTTCAGCTCGCCGTACCGCCGCAGCGTATCCGCGCCGCTGTCCCCCTGCTCCATCCGCAGGGCCAGCGCATCCATCTCGTCCTTCATCCGAAACATCCGCGCGAAGGCCGTCTGCAAAACGTCCTCCACCGTGTACCCCTCCGGATACACGGGGATCTGCGAGATCAGTCCCACCCGCCGGCCAGCGGCGATCTGTACCTCGCCCTCGTCCGGCTCCAGCTCCCCGGTGAGCATACGGAACACCGTGGTCTTTCCGGCGCCGTTCCGCCCCAGCAGTCCCACGCGCTCCCCGCTGTCCACCTGAAAGCTCAGTCCGTCCAGTATTCTCTTTTCCAGATCAAAGGACTTCACCAGCCCCGAAACGCGAATGTCGACCATTTACTCTTTCTCTAATTCCTTTACGATGTTCTCAAAATGCATGGCGCGGGACGCCTTCACCAGCACCGCCGTCCCCGGCGTGAACCGCGCCCGTACAGCGGGCAGCGCCTCCTCCACACCGGCGAACCACTGCGCCTCCGGATCTGTCTCGGTCAGGGCCTTCATCTTCTCCCCCACCGCCACGGTCTCGATGCCCAACTCCCGGCACAGCGTCCCCATATCCCGGTGGGCCTGGGCCGTCAGCGCGCCCAACTCACCCATGTCGCCCAGCACCGCCAGGCGCTTTTTCTGCCGGCTGGCAGCCAGCATACGGATGCCCTCCGCCATGGACTGCGGATTGGCGTTGTAGCAGTCGTCGATGACCAGCCGATCCCCGTCCATACGGATCAGGTGCATCCGGCTCCCCACCGGCGCATAGGCCGCCGTCCCCGCGGCGATCTCCGCCGCCGTCAGGCCCAGCCGTTCACCGATGGCTGCCGCCATGGCCATGGGATAGACCATGTGCCGCCCCGGCGCCGCCGTCTCCAGCCGATAGGCCGCCTGTCCCGTGGTCACGGTGCAGGCCATGCCCTCCAGCCCCCGGTCGTCGATGTCCGTAACGCGGACATCGCAGTGCTCGCCCTCGCCGCAGCGCAGGATAGTCTGGGGCAGCGTCACCGTGTTCAGCAGCTCGTCGTCGCCGTTGAGCACCGCGACGCCCTCCAGGGTCAGATTTTCAAATATCTCACACTTGGCCTGCAAAATGCCCTGCCGTGTGTTGCCCAGGTTTTCGATGTGGGCGTCGCCCACGTTGGTGATAACGGCGATATCCGGCCGTACCATCTCGCCCAGATACCGTATCTCCCCAAAGTGGTTCATGCCCGTCTCGATCACCGCCGCCTCGTGCTCCGGCATGAGCCGCAGCAGCGTCAGCGGCGCGCCGATATCGTTGTTGAGGTTCCCCTCCGTCCGCAGCGTCTCGTATTTCTGCGTCAGCACTGCGGCGATCATCTCCTTGGTGGTAGTCTTGCCCACGGAGCCGGTCACCTGTACCACCGGCAGCCGGAACTGCCCCCGGTACCAGGCGGCCAGCGCCTTCAGCGCCAGCCGCGTGTCGGGCACCTGAATGTAAAACTTCCCCGGCAGCAGTGCCTCCGGCGTCTTTGCCGTCAGGCATCCCGCCGCCCCGGCCTCCAGTGCCTTTTCGATATAGGCGTGGCCGTCGAAGCGTTCCCCCACCAGAGGGATGAACAGCGCTTCCTGCGGCACGCGGCGGCTGTCGGTGGTCACGTCGCGCACCGCCGCGCCGCTGCTCTGCAGCACCGTGCCGCCCACCGCGGCGCAGATTGTCTGTACCGTCAGCGGCATCATGCCCGCGCCGCCTTTCGCGCCGCCAGCGACAGCTCCACGATCTTCTCGCACAATTCGCCGTAGTTCAGTCCCACCTGCGCCGCCTCCTGGGGCACCAGACTGGTAGGCGTCATGCCCGGCAGGGTGTTGATCTCCAGGCACCAGGCCTGACCGTTCTCGTCCAGAATGAAGTCCGAACGGGAGTACACGCTCAGCCCCAGCCCCTTGTGCAGCTTCAGGGCCATCTCGCCCACCTGCTTCCACGCCGCGTCCGTGATAGGCGCGGGGCACAGCTCCACCGCGCCGCCGGCCTGATACTTGCTCTCATAGTCGAAATAGGCGCCCTTGGGGATGATCTCCACCGCCGGCAGATAGCCGTCGCCCAGCACGGCGATCTGTATCTCCCGACCCTTGATCTTCTGCTCCACCACCACATGGTCGCCGTAGCGCAGCAGGTCGCGCAGGGCCTTCTCCAGCTGTTCCTTCGTGTCCGGCAGCGCCACACCGATGGAGCTGCCGCCGTTGACGATCTTCACGGCACAGGGCACCGGCAGCTCCTCCGCCAGCCGGGGGATATCGCTCTCGGTATAGTGGATGTCGTGCCACGGAGCCGTGCGAATACCGAGAGAGTCCATCATCCGCTTCGTCACGGATTTATCCATGGCCATGCCGCTGCCCAGATACCCGGATCCGGTGTAGGGCACGCCCAGCAGATCCAGCGTGGCCTGTATGCGGCCGTCCTCGCCGCAGCTTCCGTGCAGCGCCAGAAATACCACGTCCGCCATGCGGCACACGGTCAGCACGTCCTTGCCCAGCAGGCTGGGGCTCTGGTCCCTCCGGCTGCGGCGCACCGCCTCCAGGTCCGGCTCCACGCGCTCCACCCGGTTCTGGCCGCACAGGCCGTCCGGCGCGTCAAAGATATCCTCCAACGCGCCCTCGTAGTCCTCCAACCCCAAAAACATATCCACCAAAATGGCCTTGTGTCCCCTCTCCCGCAGCGCCCTGCACACGCCGGTGCCGCTGGTCAGCGCCACCTGGCGCTCTGTGGACAGTCCGCCCGCCAATACCACGATCTTCATAAGCGTACCCTCACTTTTAGGCGGCACAGCGAAAAACGGCCCTGTGCCCCCATGATTTGATATATTATTATAGCACAGCGCCCCGCTGATTACAACCGATTTTGCCCGCTGGTGTGTAAACAAACAAAGAACGCCCCGGCACAGCCGCGGCGTTCTTTTGTTGTCTTTCCTATCGCAGCCAGTCGGGCTTCGCCCGCCCGTGTACGCCGGACACCAGCCCCATACAGGCAAACAGCATCACCAGCGATGAGCCGCCGTAGCTGATGAAGGGCAGCGTCAGTCCGATGACCGGCATCACGAACAGGCACATACCCACATTGATGATGACCTGAAAGATAATGACACTGGCCACACCGATGCAGGCATAGCCCTCCAGCCGGGTCTTGGCGTGCCGCGCCACATACAGGCACCGCAGTATAATGGCCGTCAGCAGCGCCAGCGTCAGCAGACAGCCCACCAGCCCCAGCTCCTCACCGATCACGGAGAAAATAAAATCCGTGTGCCGGTGCGGCAGGCTGGACGCCGCCTCGCTTTGGGTCTGCGTGCCGCGAAACAGCCCCTGCCCGAATATCCTTCCGCCGCCCAGTGTCAGCAGGCTCCGGGTCTGCTGCCAGCCGGTGTTCAGCGGGTCATAGCTGTGGTCGAACAGGACGATGAACCGGTTTTTCATGTAGGTATCCAGCAGGTCCAGGTCCCACATGGCGTAGAACAGCAGTCCCGCCGCGCCGCCGCCGATCAGGAACCACCGCAGCGCCACTCCCGCCACAAAACACATACACGCGAAGATGAACAGGAACACCAGCGCACTGCCCATGTCGGAGGATATCTTGTAGTACAGCGCAAAAATCACGCCGAAGTGTGCCGCCAGCATGACGATGGAGGAAATCGACCGCAGGTCCCGGTTCTCCTTCAGCCACGCCAGCTGTTTCGCCAGCACGATAATAAACGTCAGCTTCACGATCTCCGCCGGCTGCACCTTCACCGGCAGGAACGGGAACTCCAGCCATGCCTTGTTGCCGGTATCCCCGGCAATGCCGAGGGGCGTTGCCAGCAGCAGGATGAACACCACGCCCACCAGGAATATCCACTTCCAGTACTTCGCCAGCTCGTTCAGGTCCACCTGCGACACCACGATATACAGCACCGCCCCGATGCACAGCGCCGCCGCCTGTACCAGCACCAGCTTGCTGGTGTGCATATAGCGTGTGGCGCTGGCGATCATCAGTATGCCGAACAGCGACGTGCCGATGCACAGCGCCAGCAGGACAAGATCGGCCTGTCGGAACACGTCGTTAAAAAGCTCCCGTATCCGTCGCAGCATGGCGGCACCTCCCTTCCCTCGCATTTCCCCCGCACGGCGCACACATCCGTTCCTCTGCGGCCGCATACAGCGCATCAAGCCCGCAAAAAGCGAAAGAGAATGTATAGCAAACGTATCGTAAATGTATCATGAATGTACCATAAGTGTACAGCGAAAGCGCACAAAAAGCACGCGCTTTTCCGGCGTGTCAAACGCCGGTCCCACATAGTGTACCACGATTTCCCCGCCCTGTAAACCACCGGTTTTCTATCAAAAATGTTACTGTTTCCACCCGCTGCTTTCACAGCCCAGCCACCGTTTTCACAGCCCGGCCACCAACAGCGCTATCACCGAAAGGCCCCCCACCGCCAGCGCATAGGGCGTTGCCGCCCGTATGGTGGTCAGGTTGGAAACGCCCGAGCCGGCGGTGGTCATCAGCACCGCGTCCGCATAGAAGCACAGACTATATCCCAGGGTAACGCCGCTCATCACCGCGGCGATCATCAGCGGCGCAGCCACCCCGGCAGCCAGTCCCATCGGGATGAACACAGGAATAGCGATGGTCATTACCGCCCAGCAGCCACCTACGGCAAATACGGTCAATCCCACCAGCACAAACGCCAGCGGCGCGATCAGGCAGCGGGGCACCGCCCCTCCGATACCGTTGATGAGAATATCAAACAACCCCAATGTACGGTTGGCGTCGCTGAGCATCAGGCCAAAGCCCACCACCACAGCGATGGTGGTCATACCCTTAACGCCGGAAAAGAATCGGGCAAAGTATTCTCCCACCGTCATATGCTTCTGTATCACATACAGCAAGAACTGCACCACCAGGCACACGATGATACCGTGGAGCAAATCATTGTCAAACAGCACCGTGCCGCCCACCAGCGCCGCCAGCGGGATAATAGCGTTCCAAGCCGAGGAGACATTGTGCTCATCCAGCTCGTCAATATCCACCAGCTTCTCGTCCTTTTCTCCCGGCTCAAAGGCTGCGCCGCCGGAGGCCACCCGGTGATACGCCTGACGAAGCATGCCCACTTTCGGAAACCAGCCCAACGCCAGCAGCAGACTTACCAGCATCATCGCCAGCGGATAAAACATGAAGGGCACCGCCTGAAGGTAATCCGTGAACCCCAGGCCGAAGTCGGAGATCAGGCCCACGCTGAATGCCGTCCAGCTGGTAAAGGGCACCGTCACGCACAGGCAGCATGCCATAATGTTGGTCTGCACCGCCAGGTGCTCCCGGGGCAAACGGTTTTTATCGGAGACATCCCGCAGGCAGATGGTGGTAGTCAGGGCATTCAGATACTCGTCCACGAACATGATCACAGACAGCAGCCACGCCAGCAGCAGCGTCCTGCGGGGCGTGTTGGCCGCCTTCGCCAGCAGATCCCGGAAGCCCATGAGCCCGCCGGAGGCCTGAAACAGCGAGATCATTCCGCCAAAGCCCAGAATACTGCACAGTGCAAACTGATAGGAGCTGTTGCCCAGTGTAGTATACATGGCGTCGATCAGCCCAGTGAAAAAATGCTGGCGATGGACCAGCAGCACGGCCAGCAGGGTAGCCAAGACCATTGCATCTGCCATTTTGCGGGTCTTTAGGGCATATACGATCAAAAACGCCAACGGCAGGAACGCCATAACAGTATGCAGCACAGAAACATCTCCCTTCTCACACAGAGTATAGCAAACTCCAGTGAAAACCGCAACTGCGCATGAAAAAGCCGGCCTGGTGGCCGGCTTTTCATGCGTCGCTTATACAGACATTCTTTTCACACCGGGGTTCTCCCGCATAAAGGCCAGTGCTTCATCATGGGTGATCGGCGGCTCAAGCCGGACGGTGATCTCCATACGAAGGCAGCCGTCCTGACGGGTGAGGCTGCTCTCTGTCACCTGGCCGCGGTGCTGCTTCAGCAGATCGTCAAAACGGGCCCGCAGCTCATCCGTATCCTCCAACTCCACCAGAAGCTCCTGGGTCGTGAGGGCATCCGCCCCCACAGGGAAGCGGTGGAGAATGATCTGGATGGCAACGAGGACAGCCGCCTCGAACAGGCCCAGCCAATACATACCGGCACCCACAGCCATACCGATGGCGGCGGTACCCCACATACCGGCGGCGGTGGTCAGTCCGCGGATAGAGTTGCCGTTTTTGAATATGACGCCAGCCCCCAGAAAGGATATGCCGCTGACCACCTGGGCGGCAATGCGTGCAGGGTCGGCGCCGCGAAGGCCATCCAGCGTAACACAGTCCAGGAAAGCGTATTTTGAGACGATCATAAACAGCGCAGAGGTACAGGCAATGATGCAGTGGGTACGGATGCCCGCCTCCTTGCGGCGCTTGCTGCGCTCCAAACCCACCAGCGCGCCCAAGGCGGCAGACAGCAGCAGGCGAATGAGAAATTCCAGATTGTCGTAAACAGTCAGGGTCGCTTCGGGCACATATTGCGTCAGTCCGGAAAGCATAACAGTCTCCTTTCAGCGGCACAGGCCGCAGGTATGGTACAGCAAGTATAGTGTGCATCGCCGTTTCTTATGCGGTATAGCGGCATTGGTCGGTAATAGCCTCCTTCAGCCGCCGCAGCGTCGGATCGTCCAGATCCCGGGGATAGGGCAGATCCATCAGATCAAATTCACAGATCGTACTGTCCGGGTGCATGACAATGATCCGCCGCCCCAGCAGCAGCGCCTCCTCCAGCTGGTGGGTGACCAGCACGATCGTGCGGGGCAGCTTCTCCTGAATGGCCAGGAGTTGGCTTTGCAGCTCGGCGCGGGTCAAAAAATCCAGCGAGGCGAAAGGTTCATCCATCAGCAGCAGCTCCGCCTGTCCTGCCAGCACCCGGGCCAGGCCCAGACGCTGCTTCATGCCGGTGGACAGCTCTGCCGGCGTCAGGTCGGCGTAGTCCTCCAAGCCCACCATGCGCACGAACTCGCTGGCGCGCTCATAGCGCTCCTCCGGCGTTTTTCCCACGCCACAGGCCATGGCCACATTCCGCTGCACGCTGGTCCAGGTGATGACATAGGGATCCGGACTAAGCATGGCACTGTGCCAACCCTCCGGAATCCGTATTGTCCCGGTGTCAGGCGTCTCTGTCCCCGCCAGCAGCTTCAGCAGCGTGCTCTTGCCGCAGCCGCTGCGGCCCACGATCACGGTGATCTCTCCGGCAGGAATGGTCAGCGACAGGTCGCGCAGCACCTGTCGGGTACGGCTGGGCCGCGTCTCGCCGGTCAGGACGATATCCGTGCCGTAGGTGGTATAGGCCTTATCCACATGGTCAAGAACAACTGCGTCCATAGCGATACCTCATTTCCTCGTTTCGGCCGCCGGGCAGATGGACGGCACGGCTATCATAGCCCCGGCGGTGGGGCTTGTCAAGCGCCGCCGTCAGCCCAGCATCCCCAGTATCTCCTGCAGGCTGAAATTCTCCCGGTAATAGTCCAGTTCTCCGGCGATCAGCTCATCCAGCACACGCATACCCAGCACCTCCACCGGCGCCCTGTCGTCCGTCAGAAGGCAGTCTCCACCGGTGTAGACCGTCAGATCGGCGGCCACCTCCGCCATCATGGCGGCGTAGTCTCCGTCGGTCAGCGCGGCGCGGCTGGCGGCAAAGCGCTCCGGCAGGCCAGGCGCGTTGGTGCAGAACACCTCCGTATTGGTGTTTCCGGGCACATCGGCCAAGTAGGTGTACGCAAACACGCTGGCCATCGTATCGCAGAGGTACTGGTTGATGGAGCCATCCTCCCGGGAGGTCATGTTCAGGTTCACCACCATGACGCCCTCCGGCTTCAGATGCTCCGCCACCGCCGCGAAGAACTCCCGGCTGGACAGCTGGAACGGAATGGTGATGTCCTGATAGGCGTCCACCATGATCACATCAAACTTTTCCTCCGACGCGGTCAGGTAGGCCCGGCCATCGGCCACGGCCACCTCCACTTCCTCCGGCAGGCCGAAATAGGTGCGGGCGATATCGGCGATCTTGCCGTCGATCTCCGCGCCCTGCACGGTCATGCCCGGAAAATAGCGGACGCAGTATCCGGCGTAGGTGCCGGAACCCATGCCCAAGATCATGGCGCTGCGGCCAGTGTTATCGGTACCGTCCATACCCGCCATACAGGGGGCTGCCAGCGCGTAGTCGTAGTACATTCCGGTGAGCTTACCGTCCTTGTTCTGCACCGACTGTACACCGAAGAGCACATTGGTGGAGAGCGTGGTGGTGTGGTCATCATCCTTGACCTGGAGGTAGTTGTAGATGGACTCGTCCTCCAGGGCCAGGTCGCTCTCCCAGAAGGCGAAGCTGTAGGTGGGCAGCGCAAAGCACAACCCCGCCACCAACACCACCGCAATAATACCGGTGACCGTCTTCTTCCGTTCAAAAGTGAAGTAGACAATGCCGATGGCGGCCAGCACACCCGCAAAAATCAGGAACGTGGCCGCCGTACCCACCGCCGGGATGGTCAGGAACGTGGGCACAAAGGTACCGATGATGCTGCCGATGGTGTTCAGCGCATTTAGCTGCCCCACGGTCCTGCCGGTGTCATCCAAATTGTCCACGGTGAACTTGGTCAGGGACGGTGTTACGGTGCCCAGCAGCACACAGGGGAAGGCGAAGATCACCAGGCAGGCTGCCAGCGCCGCCCAGACCAGAAAGTTCTTCGTTACGAACGTGGCCAGCAGGAAGGATATCCCGGCGATCATCCATCGGCCCGCAAAGGGTATCAACGCGATCCAAATCGCGGCGATGATGACCCGGCCATAGAGTCGGTCCGGCGACTTGCTCTTGTCAGCCATCCGTCCGCCCCAAATGTTGCCCACAGCCATAGCGATCATTATAACGCCGATAATGACCGTCCAAACGATTTGAGATGAGCTGAAATACGGCGCCATCAGGCGGCTGGCGCCCAGTTCCACCGCCATAACGGACATTCCCGCGAAAAACTCTGTCAGGTATAAAAACCACTTACTATGAGTCAGCTTTTTCTCCATGGTACAAGGTCCTCCTTATAGGCTTCTGTCCACCCCGGAAACTACAAATGGTTCTCCCTGGATCGCCTTGTATTATAGCGTAGCATGACCGTTTCCGCAAGTACCTCTCTGTTTTCATGGCCTTTCCGCTGTTCTTCAGCTGCGCAGAAAAAGCCTCCGTTTCCGGAGGTTTTCTCTTTTTTTGTGTCAGCTTTCTCGGATCGTTCTTGACAGAGAATAACGAAGCCGGTATGCTGATAGCAACGGGAGGTGCGGCGCCATGATGGATGGAAATATCATATTATCCGTGGCGAAGGCCATGGAGGTCCTGCAAATTCTGAGTCAGGCCGAAAGTCCGCTGTCGCTGAAGGAACTGGCCACCCGGTGCGGATACCCGAAGAGCACCGTATTCGGCCTGCTGACCACCATGCGGGCCTATGACGTGGCGGCGCAGACACCGGACGGGAAATACACGCTGGGCCTGCGGCTGTTCGAATATGGGCGGCAAGTGGAACGGTCCTGGGACATCTCACTGGTGGCCCGCCCCTATATGGAGCACCTGTGCCAGCGGACCGGAGCGTCCGTCATGCTCTCGGTGTGCGAGGGCGGCAGCGTGATCACCCTGGACCAGGTGGAGACCCGGGACAATCTGCGCGTCGTGTCGGATATAGGTTCCCGGCTGCCAATCTACTGTACGTCGCAGGGCAAGGTCTTTCTGGCACATATGTCCCGCACCAGTGCCGAGGCGCTGCTGCGCGCACAGCATATGACCCAGTTCACCCCGCACACCATCACCGATCTGACCGCGCTGATGCAGGAGATCGATCTGTGCCGTACCGACGGCTACGCCATTGAAAACGGCGAATACAAGATCGGCCTGCGCTCCATTTCCGCACCGGTCTATACCGTGGAGGGCAAAGCACGATACACCGTTGGCGTGATCGGTATGTTCCGCAGCACCCGTTCCGATGAATTCCTTGCGGCGGTGGAACAGGTCTGCGCCACCGCGTCCATGATCTCCACTGCGCTGGGCTATCGAAAAACGGAGGAGCTTTTGTAAGCCATACCTCCGCCGTTATCGGCGCACTGGAGAACGCACTGCACATGATCGCTGCCGAGGGTCACGGCTGAGCCGCGTATGCCTTTGCAGCGTTTCCGGCAACGGCGAAAACGGCTTGTTTTCCAGTCAGTATCCTGATGGGTAATGAGAATGTGCCGAATGGACTGCGGTGCAATACCCGGCCATGCCATCTTCCCCGCCAGCCGTTCGTAGTTATAGCCGGCGTCGATCATGATGGCAGTCCCGCCGCCTGTTTTCAAGACGCTGTCTGCTCTTTTCTCACATTTTTTCGTCAAATACCCTCGCAGGAAAAAGCAAAAACACACGTCCGGCCCAGTCAGGCCGGACGTGCGTATATTCTCAGGCTGCACGGGAAACGAAACCCGGTCAAAGCGCAGTCCCCTTCTTCGGCACAAACAAGCCATGCATATCGGCACACTCCAGCTCCAGCAATGCTTTTTTCCTCCGGATGCCGCCCCCATAGCCGGTAAGGCTGCCGTTTGTACCCACCACACGGTGGCACGGAATCATGAGAGAGATCGGGTTATGCCCCACCGCGCCGCCTACCGCCTGCGCAGACATTTTGGCCAGTCCCTGCTGGCGAGCCGCTTCAGCGGCGATCTCTCCGTAGGTCATGGTCTTTCCATACGGTATCGTCAGCATGATGTCACAGATACACTTGCGGAACGGAGTGATATCATAGCGCAGCGGCGGCAGAAACCCCGGTTCCTTACCGGAAAAATAGATATCCAGCCAGCGACCGGCCTCTGCAAACAGCGGGTGTTCCCTTTGTGCAGTCACTTCTGGCAGAACGCTACCAAAATACCTCTGCCCGTTGAACCATAGACCAACGATCGCCTCATCGTCGCAGGCCAGCGTGATCTTACCCAGCGGCGACATATACTCGGATGTCCAGATCATCTCTTTCCCTCCAATCTCTTTTTCGGCTTATGATCTTTCAGCTCCGGAATCGCTCCACCGGCCACTGCCCACAGATACAGGCTCGCCACGCTGCCATACGGGCTAAACCGACGGCGGTACATCTCAAACCGCTTACGGTCAATGCTGCGGTGGTGATAGAGCATCCGCAGTCCGCGCTGAATAGCCAGATCGTCGTAACTAAACACATCGGGCCTCTGCATACAGAACAGCAGGATCATCTCCGCTGTCCAGATGCCAACACCCTTCAGACTGCTCAGTTCGCGGATCACCTCCCCGTCCGTTTTCTGCCATATGCCGTCCAGATCAAACGCACCGTCCCGGGCCTTTTGCGCCAGATCTGTGATGTATTCCGCCTTACGGAAGGTCATACCCAGGGCTTGCAGTTCAGGGACTCCCGCCGCAAGGATGCTCTCCGCGTTCACCTCACCCAGCGCATCCCGCATCCGCTGCCAGATGGTCGCCTGCGCCTTAGTCGATATCTGCTGGCCGATGATATGATGGACAATGGCAGAGAACAAGTCCGTATCCACGGCACGGTCGATATATCCAATACGGTCAATGACTTCACCAAGCCGCCTGTCTTTCTGCCGCAGATAAGAAAGCTCTGTTTCCCCGTATTCGAAATACACCACTGTCACCGACCTTTCATCTTCACATACAGGCAGGCACCGCCGCTAAACACCGTGAGACTATGATCGGATACAGTTCCCATAGTGCGGGCTGCGCTCTGACACAGAGTATACCATCCGCCCCCGCTGTTTGCAACCACCGGTCCAGTTATCGTCAAACCCACCTCAAACGATACGTTGGTTTCACGTTTTCCTGTCGGCTGCCTATCGACAACATACGCTTCGGTCAGCCGGAGACACCGATGTACTTGAGGCCATTCTTATCTCACCGTAAGAAAATACATCCTTATGAACGGAAACGGTTGATGCGCCTGGCTTTGCGCCAGACGCATCTATACCGGTAATTCTTTATGTGATTGCCCACAACTTTTGTTGTCCGCACCCCCGCATATCGCAAGGAAGGGAATGTGTGCAAGGGAAACCTTAGTCGGGTTTCCCTTGCGCGTTCAGTCACCCGCCCGCAGGCGACCGGTTTTGCGCTGCAAAACCGTACCAACACGAAAAAAGACACGCAGAAGCGTGTCTTTTTTCGTGTTGTGATTGTCCACAGGTTTTGTTGTCTAGGGATCAGCATATTTTGCTCTTTGTTACCTTTTCTAAGTTTTAGAACGTTATTGTTCAAAATCAGTTTCTACTGGCAAGCTATCGAAAAAGGCCTGAAGTTGACGATATTCGGGATGTGCCAGTAGGTCAAGTCCGTTTACCGTTCCAAGTTTAACTAAGTCCCTACATTTTTTCAATCTTGCTAACATTGGAATCACAATTTTTGCATCGTGATTTATAAAATCATACAATTCTGCCTGCCTTGACGGGATTTTATATCCTCGCTGAGAGCTTGCAATTATGACCCCTTCATCGCGCAACTTCCCGATAATGCGCATTCTAAATGTTTGGTCTTTTATACCACGAAGTTCGGTATTTGCGAGTTGATTTTTTAGTTCTTGTGTATAAATATAACCCCGTGTATCATTGTTCATAAAGCGGAAAAGCAAGTATTGTAGGACAATCACTTGTGCCACTATTTCCGGATCATGCTCATCTGCGTTTCGTTCTATAAATTTAACCGCTTGAGCGAAGCACAATTTTGCAATTTCCTCATCATAGTCTTCAGCTATTGCACTATTCTCCAATATGTAAGTGTCGTAAGTCTTAGGATACATTTCAATGCGTATGGTTTTTTCCTTAAGAATCTCCAAATAGGCGGGTGTATCATCCGCCCGTTTGTGTCTATCAAAAACATACGAAAGAGTCCCGCTAATTAAGTCTGCTAATTGAATTCCGATATTTCCTTTGCTGTTTTCAAACCTGAACTCCGCATCACCAAATAGATTCGGCATATCTTGCTGCTTATTTACATATTCGCAAAAGCTATGCATATAGTCGCTACTGCCTATTTCATCGGCTACGACAGTTATTTTCTCAAATGCTCGTCGTAGCTCTCGGTGAACTATATTGTTCATGAATTTATAAAATGTTTTCTTATATTGCAAACCTTTTGCACTCATGTTTTCTAAGCATTTCTTCTTATCTATACAGACCGAAAAAAAGTTGAACGGGATGTCTTGTAAGTCTGACAGGATTTGCAGGCGCCGATCATTGTTTTTTCCCACTTTACTCGACTTAATTTCACCGGTTTGAAAATGCTTTCTCCGAAGCTCACCTGTTTTTTGCGTAAAGGCACTCAAATCTGACTCTTTCACAATGACTGCGGTGATTATGAAATGGGTGGACACAGAAGGATTATCTATATCCCATCCAAATGCACCGTACTCATCTGTAAACGCATATACTCGTTCCACGGTCTCATCCCTTTCGCTGGTTGAATACATTATATCACAAAACCCTTTAAGAAAACAGCGGGTTTAGTGAAAATGAGTATATGCTTGTCATCAGGTGCAGTTATTCTCAACTGTACGATTTTTTCGTATACTTCAACTGCGCTCCTGGATTTGGGTTTTGGCTTAAGGTCACTTCAATAGTGGCGCTGCATCGTCCACCAGCTAGCAGTAAGGTTGCTCATTTAGCCTTCTTGTAGATGCCTCCGTTCTTGCAGACGATTTAAGTATGTTTTATACACAAAAATTGCAACACCAGCGAAATCCTCTCTCCGTTCTCGACTAAGGCATTCTTGAATTTTGCTGTCAAGCCATTCAACAGTAAGGATTCCGCGTGTCAAACAATCTATACAGATTTGCTCTGTATTCTGAAAGACATCTTTTCTATGCTTAACCAACTGTGTTGAGGTATCCTGCCTGCAAATATGCTCGCTATCTATTTTCCCGTTCAAACGCAATATTTTATCAATATCATTTTGTATGGCGAAACAATCAAATGGTGGCGTATCTTGATATTCCATTATTCCATCACTTAGATATGTAATCCCCGAAAGCATCTCTTTATTTCGGGGGTCTAAAGTCAGAGCATCATTATCTCCCTTATTAGCGTCACAACAAAGCAAGCGTGTACCTTTTAATGCAGAAGCATCAATATCACTGCCCCCTTTACAAGTGGCTAGAAAGTTTTGGTAATCCAATGCAGTCTCTTTGCTCTTACTGAGCGGCAACCAATGTTCAATGGTTGTGTGTAAAGGATTGTTTTCAATTGAACTCATGCAGTATGCGCACAAATAGTGCTGTTCAATAAGAAGAGCCTCTCGAATTTTATCTTTTTTAAGCTGGTCAAAAAAGTTGCGCAGCTCTCTTGTTGTTTTGCTTCTTTCTTCAGGCAAAACTTGATTGAGCGGTTCTGGAGTATTCTTCCAAGCATCCGTTTCTTTAATTGCCTGAATATCGTCTGCAACTTCACCAGGACATTCGTTTTTCTCTATATATAGCATTTTAAATAGCTCCTATAGTATACTAAGACGCCGTTTTGCCAAATCAACTTCAGTATTACTTTCTCCAAATTGCTCCAGCATTTTTTCATAAATGTCAGTAGCGCTCTCCTTATCGCCATGGAAAAATGCACGTTCGAAAGCTCTCGAAAGTCTTTTTAGCTTAATAGGAATTCCCGAACTTCCCTGTGTGAGTTCTGCAACATCATCAATGGAGAATGCATAGGCTGATGGCAGATACTGGGCAGTGTGATCATCATCAATCTGAATTAGATGCGCTTCTTTGCAGGAAGATATAATAATGGGAGCGTGGGTAGCAAGGATAAATTGCACGTTAGGAAATGTTTCTTTCAGGGCATCAACAATTCGCCACTGCCACCGAGGATGCAAGTGCATGTCGATTTCATCGATGAGCACAATTCCTGGAATAGCTTGATAGTCTGTAATAGTTGGATTCAGTTGACATATACGAAATGCCATCATCATAATAATCCATAGTAAAGACTGGTAGCCTGCACTGAGATATTTAATGGGAGTAATAGTCTCCTTTTCTTCGTAGACCATATCATCAAAAACATCCGAATACGAGATAGTAGGTGTTATATCCAACTCATTCATGTTCTTCATAAAGGTGGAGACGATTGCTTTAAATACTGAATACTCCTGCACCTGGCCTTTCTTTTTGAATTCAGCCTGCTCCATTTTAAGGCACCATGCCTCTAATGCCTTTCGATCCAAATTGTTTTCGATACAACCAATATAGCCACTTCGACGATCATTAAGCTTGTTTTTACTTGCAGTGCCAAAATCTTCTCGTTTGGACTGAGCCATTCGAGAAGTACTAAAATAACAGAGTAATGGTAAAATCGAATGCATATCATTACAAATTTTTCTTGCATATAAAGCGCATTCTTTTCCAAGATACTTTGTTCTTGATTGACTCGTTTCATCTCTGCGTGTGACTTCACCAGTGACAGTCGCTTTATCGAGATGGATTTCAGACCGAACTGTGGTAGGAGTACAATACTCAATCTTCGTCGAAGCATCCCCAGTTAGGCTAGTTCGAAAGTGAATATCCTCATGCAAAATTCCCCTTTTATTGACTCCCGCAATTCCGTTAAAAAAGTCCCCAAATGCAATAGTCATAGCCTCCAAAACGGACGTTTTTCCCACACCATTTTCACCCAAGATGAGATTAACTCCAGGGAAAAATGTTAATTCCATGTTCTCTATACCTTTGAAGTTTTGAATGACTACTCTTTTGAACTCCATAACAGTTACCTCTAAAATCGTATTTTCACTGTTGTGATTGCTTATCATAAATCCCGTGATTTGTACAAAGGGAATACATAACTATAACATCTTTATTATAACCATTTTTAACAATATTGGAACCCCTAATTTGGTTTTTCTCGGAACTACATATAGCAATTGGATTTATGAGGTGTAGAATTTATCCAGTGTGTCCCCCCTAACTTTGCAACTTTTCGGTTTTCTCGATCCCGCTTTTCAGCCGCACCAGTATTTTTTCCTTGGAGAGTATCCTGACCGATTCCACAAGATCTCGAATGTTGCGTTCGTTCCATTCCGTGATAGCGGTACCAGCTTGCCCCATTATATCGGCGGCCTCCTCCATGTGGCTGTTCAGTTCCGCATCTTCTGCTTGCTGTCGTTCCAGTTCGACACGCTTGGCCTTCAGCTCCGTTTGCTGGGTAAGGATCATCTTGAATCGTTCGCTATAGTCTGCAGCGTTACCTATGGCCGCAGTTGCGAAGGTGGCATCAAACTCCCGTGCCAGAGTTTCCAATTGGTGGTCGATATCTGCGATGGTAAGTTCTCCGCTTCGGCTGGGATGTATCAACACCTGTAGATTTTCCGTAACTTGCCGTACCAGTGCAGGCTTCTCAGACATTATGCTGTTGATCGCCCGCAGGATGGCTTGCTGGAGCTGCTGCTCATCCACAGAGGGCGAATCATGGCAGTATTTCTTGCCGTAATCAGAGCGGCTGATACAGCGCCAGACAATGTGCTTCTTTCCCCGGTTTACCCATGTGCAGCGGCGATACAGTGTGCCGCATTCGCCGCAAATGAGCCGATCTGACAGGGCATATTTCGGTGTATAGCAGCTTCTGCCGCTGGGGGTGCTTTTCTGCGTATTTCCCTTCAGCGCGTTGCGCCGCGCCAGCTCCGTCTGAACCGCATTATATGTTTTGCGGTCTATGATGGCTTCGTGATGATCCGGCACCAGATACATGGTGCGCTGCCCTGTGTTGCGGATGGTTTTGCGGCTGATGCAATCCTGCTGGAAGGTTTTCTGCATCAGGACATCACCCACATATTTCTCATTGGAGAGGATGCCGCGCACTGCGGTATGTGTCCATGTTGCACCACCGCGGGCGTTTGGAATGTGGCGTTCCTCCAGGTCTTTGCGAATCATGTTAAGACTGTCACCGTGGAGGTACTTCTGGTAAATCTCTCGGACGATCTCTGCCTGTTCTGGAATGATCTGCGGATTACCATCCGGTCCTTTCTCATAGGCGTACAGACTGTAGTAGTTAATGGTGGCTTCACCCCGCTGCATGGCGTAGCGCTTGCCTGCTTGAATATTGCCAGATATGGACTCACTCTCCGCCTGGGCGAAAGCTCCCATCATGGTCAGCATCAGTTCTGTGGACTCGTCCATAGAATTGATGTTTTCTTTTTCAAAGTAAACTGCAATGCCCTGCGCTTTCAGCATTCGGACGTAGTTGAGGCAGTCCACCGTGTTGCGGGCGAAGCGGGAGACGGACTTGGTGAGGATCAAGTCGATCTTGCCTTGCTTGCACCATTTCATCATCCGCATAAAGTCTGCCCGCTTCTTGGCCGAAGTGCCTGTGATGCCCTCATCCGCAAAGATGTCGGCCATCGTCCACGACTTATTCTCCATGATCTTATCGGTGTAGTAGTTTTTCTGCGCCTCGTAGCTGTTGAGTTGATCCTCCTCTTTGGTGGATACCCGGCAGTAGGCCGCCACCCGAAGCTGCCGCTGCTCGGCAGTTCCGGTGTTCTTTGGCGCGGCGGGTATCACGATCACCTTCGGCTTGTTCTCTCCCACGGTCATGCGCTCCTCTCGATGATCTGGCCGTTTTTTAGTAACAGGCTGGCCTGCCCCTTTTTGACATAGACCTGTGATACGGTACTTTTCAGCAATTCGGCGTCGATCTCTGCCATCGGTACGGCATCGGTGAATAGATGCCGTAAGCGCTGGCTTTCGTACTCGCTGCTGCCGATGGCGCTATATTGCATCCCTGCCAGCCGCAGGGCGATCTCCTTAGCACCGTCCTCATCCACCGGACTGGTGGTAAGCGCTGCCGAGAATCGTCGCTCCATTTCAGCCAGCTCACCACGGTTGACCGTCTGCGGCTGTGGCTTGATCTGTTCCGGTGCTGCCGCAAGGCAGTTCAGAAGGGACAATACCTGCGACTCCACTGCCGCGCTGGGTCTGCCGTTGCACAGGCGACGCAGGGCCTTTTGCGCTTCAGTTATCTGCACCGCAGGCTTACGCTCTGACCGGCGCTGGGCGGCTTCCTGTAGCTGCTCCGGGGAGAGGATGGCCGGAAATCGTTCCGCACCGGCGTAGCGGTTGTCCTCCAGAATACGGGCCACCATATTCTTGTTCCAGGGCTTGTCCGCGTCGTAGGGTGGCCCTTTTTCTTTCAGATGGTCGGTGATGTCGTTGAAGGATGCCCCGGCCAGATAGCGCGCATAGATGCCTTGCACCGCCTGTGCCTCCTGCGGATGGACGACTATCTCGCCCATGACCATCTTGTACCCGAAGGGCGGTTTTCTGTTGCCCATTACCGCACCGTCCTTTCTATGCTCTCCCGCAGCTCCAGCCCGTTTTTCAGGCGGAACCGCAGGCTGGTGTTGCTCTCGATAATGACCTTGTCAATAAGCTGACCGAACAGCTCCCCGTCAAAGTCGTGCAGCGTTTCAGGCCCTCTTTTGAGAATGGTGATGAGCTCCTGGGTGCAAGGGATGGCATCGTCACCGTCTTGGTTGAGGAGCCTGCTCTTGGCTTGCTTGGCGGCGCGAAGCTGTTCGGTCAGCTTATTACTCTTGGATATGAAAATGTCAGAATCAACACAGCCGCTTTCTCTCAGGGTGGCCAGCAGTTGATTCTGACTGGTAAGTTCTGCTATTTGTTTGTTCAGTTCAATGACGTCCACGCTCCAGAGAAACTTCCGTTCACGGATGGACTGGAGGTTGGTGATAAGGTCAGGCAGAATGCGGCTGCCCTGGTGCTTGAGATTGTAATACAGGCGAAGGAATGCTTGCTGAATCTGAGTTTCGGGGATAGGCGGCAGCGCACACTCATTCTTATCTGCATCGTGCGTCATACAACACCAGTAGGCACTTCCCTTCTGGTCTTTTCTCCGTAGTGTACTCCCACATTCACGACAACACAGCTTTTTTGCAAACGGGAATCTGCTTTTCTGCTGCGCCTTTGTGTACTGCGCCTTTTTTGTTCCAAGAAGTGTCTGCACTTTCTCAAAATCATGTTTAGAGATAATTGCGGGATGTGTATCAGCTATGTAATATTGTGTTCGCTGTCCTTTATTCCGATGCCGCTTTACCGGAAGTGGGCCTGTCGAGTACGTTTTTTGCAGCATAGTATCGCCCATATAGCATTCATTCGTAAGGATATAGGAAATAGCACTTTCGTACCACAGCTTACCTCCCGTCGTTGTATTGAGCTGCTTCACTATCGCTCTACGGCTGGCGCCTGACAAATAGCTTTCAAATACAAACCGCACTATTTTTGCTTCTTCGGGTACTATCGCAAGTTTTCCATCTTTCAGGCAATATCCAAAGCCTGCCGACTGAGGATTGTATTCTCCGCGCTCCATCCGCTTTTGGTAGCTCCAGCGCATATTGCCGGAGATGGACTCGCTCTCGCTCTGGGAGAAGGCTGCGTGTAAGGCTGTCATCAGTTCAGAGGACATCCGTGCAGTATCGATGTTCTCTTTCTCGAAGAAGATGGTCGTGCCATTGGCTCGGAACTGTCGGATGGCCTCCAGGCACTCCGCCGTGTTGCGGGCAAAGCGGGAGATGGACTTGACCAGGATGCGGTCAATGAGTCCGCGTCCGCTGTCGGCCAGCATCCGCTTAAAATCCTCTCGCTTCTCCACGGAGGTGCCGGTGATGCCCTCGTCGGCGTAGATGTCCACCAGTCGCCAGTTCTCATGCTCGGTGATGTACTGCGTATAGTGGATGTTCTGGGCCGCAAAGGAGTTGAGCTGGTCCTCCGAGGAGGAGCTGACCCGGCAGTAGGCGGCCACCCGCAGCTTTTGGGCATCCCGCTCATGGTTGGCTTCGATCCTGATGACCCGCCGCTCTTTGCCGTTCAGGGCAAGGTTTCCGTTGATGCTTTTTTCTTCCGTGGCCGCTCACCTCCTCCTTGTAGCAACACAACATACCACAACCACTACTGTAAAGCTACTGCTTTTTGCAAAGAAATTCAGAAAGAAATAGGGATCGTTGCGCCGGTCTGCACCGCGATGCGCGCAGCGACCTGCTCCAGCTCAGTCTTGGGAAAACCGGCTCGCTTCAGTGCGGTCAAAAGGTTCAGGATGCCGCAAAAATCAACATTCTTATCCTGCATGATTTTCTCCTTTTTGTACGTTTTCTGATGGCACAAACACAGGTGCTGCGGAAAGGGGGAATTTTTTTGGGGGGTAGTAGGTATGTGAGGGGGAGAGAAAACGCAGCACCCGCGTTTCTGCCATCAGGCAAAAGCATTATGGCGGGGCCGCTCCAAGGCGTGTTGGAGCGGCCCCTGCCGTTTCCATCATTTGTTCAGTCCTATTCGACACTACTTCCCGGACTGCTGGGCGGTCAACTGGTCTGCGGCTGGCGCCGCACATGGGAATCGCACCCCTCCGAGGATCGCTCCGAGCTGCACCGATGTTTTGAAAGTATCGCTATGCAGAAGTACCATTGTAGGCAGATGAGGTCATGGCGAGACAGCCTGCCACGGCTGCTTTTGGATGAACGGGTATCGCTGGGCACCTTCCAATTCGGGACCTGCATTGACACGGGAAACTCCCGTGCAGGTGGTCATGGCGCGTTCTCCGCATCGCTGTCCTCTTTCTTACGGAGGCTCATCTGCTGATGTGATCCAGTTGCCGGATATGGCCGTGTGGCGTTTTTCAAGGTACAGCAAGCCTCTTGGTTGGCTTGAGTAAATTGTAAATCTGCTTCTCTGTTACTTGAAGAGCGCAGTAGTACAGGTTTGCAGCGGAAACCTGCACTGTCACCCCCGCTTTTCACTCAATCGATCTATTTGCTCAAGAGTTTTATGTATTTGGGCCGTAAGCTCCTTGATCTGTACAGCTGTGAGAGGCTGACCCTTGAGCAGGAAATCCAAGGAAGCCTCCAATACATTAGATAGGTCCAACAACAAATCGATAGATATGCCTCGTTTGCCAAGCTCGATTTTTCTGAGATGTTCCACGCTGATGTTGAGCATCACCGCCAATCGCTCCTGCGTAAGGTGGTGTTCTCTACGCAGTTTTCTGATGCGCCCCCCGAATTGAATTGGCTGAAAGTGCATTTTCTTACCTCCGTTTCGTCATTTGTGAAGAACTCGTAAACGACGGAAACGGTGGGCCGCGGCAACATGGCTCGACATTGTCCTTGATAATTCGACATGCAAAAAGACGCGGCTGACCTTTAGCGGTCAGCCGCGTCTTTTCACTTGCCGTATTAATCTGTACGATCGTGCCGTTCGGCGGCCTCTCGAACATCCCCGGAGGCAGGCACATTGTTAGTATCCTACCCATAATTTCTATCTATGTTTTTATGTCAAAAGGCTGTATTTTCGGGTTCTATGTATTCGCTATTTATCCTCCCATACCACTGCCGAGATCTTCTCCCAGGTCGCAGGTATAGCGCCACTCCACCACATCGCCGTCCTTCACCTGATAGCGGGAGCAGCCGTAGTTGGGATACCAACCGTTGACGTTGTACATCCAACCGGACAAACTGCCCACGTCGAACTCGTAGAGGTTATTGATTCCTTCTACATAGGCACTGTTATATACCGGAGTCCAGTTGGATTCCATGTGGATGGAATTATCCCGACATACCCGCTGGAGTACATCGAATACGCTCTCGCCCTCGCTGAACTCCACCTCCGTAGCGGGAAAAACAATGCCGTCCGCCGGCACGAGGAACTTCTTGTTCTTCACGCACTTGTCCATGTTGTCCAGAATGGTCTCGCAGGAGATGGAGAAAATACAGGTGTGCGTTACGGTGGTATCCACCGCCGTGTCCTGCGGCTCTACCGGACTGGGCTTGCCCTCCGGGATAGGCTCGGTCATGTACTGATCCTTATCGCCGGTATCTTCCGGCTGCGCTGCCTGCTGTTGTCCGCAGGCAGCGCAGGTCAGCATCACCAGCAACGCCAGAAGCAGCGCACACAGGGTTCTGAAGCGCCGCATATCACTTCACCTTAATATCCGTCATGTCAAACAGGCTCGTCATGCCCTGCCGGAAGCGGTCGTAGGCGGCCAGCGCATAGAAACCCTGCTCGGTGGCCATACCGTCCGGCTCCGCCTGCTCGTTGCTGTGGCAGAAGCCGCCGCCCTCACAGGCGAAAGCGCACAGGCCATCCAGCGGAGAAGCACCGTTTTTCACAAAGCGGCTGTCCGCGGCGGGATCAATGCCCAGCGCCGTCAGCGCCACGATCACCTGCGCGCAGGATTCGCTGTTGGCCGTGCCCCAGCCCATGAAGCCGCCATCATCCTGCTGGGCATCGGACAGATATGCCAGCGCCGCATCGACTGCGGCTTTGACTTCAACATCGTCCTTATAGGGCGCCAGCGCCGTCAGAGCCATGGCGGTCATGTCCACATCGGACTCGTCGCCCATCAACGCCCAGCCGCCGTCGCTGCACTGATAGGACAGGATCTCCGCCACCAGTCCCTCGCGGGTGACCTGCTCCTCGCCATCGGCGCACTGGGGAATATCGTAGCCATGGCAGTCCAGCGCTATCAGCGCCCAGATGGGGCCGTTGGTGCCCTGCGCCCGCAGATAGGCCATATCGGTCAGGCCCGCCGTCAGATCAACGCCTGCCACATTTGCGGCGTCGTATCCGGCAGCCGTCAGGCCCAGGATGGTGCGGGAGTTCTCGGTGGATTTCGCGTGGTGCAGCCGCACGGAACCGGCCTGCTTGACATAGTCCTCCGCCGCCTGCTCATAGCTCTGTGCCGCCGCGTCGCTGAGAAGTCCTGCACGGCTCAGGCCGATCACCGCCCATTCGCCGCCGATGGAACCCACCGAGGGCGCGGCCTGCGCCTGCAAATAGGCGCCGGTCTCCTCATAGACCTTGCGCCAACCTTCTGTGCTGTCCGGCTGGGCGGACTGGGACGGCGTCCCGCAGGCGGTCAGCAGCATGACCAGTATCAGCAGCCATGCCGGCAGCGTTCTTTTCCATACTTTCATATCAGTTTCTCCCTTCTCTTACAGGAACTCCACGTATTTCAGCCGCAGCCGTTCCTTCAGGCTGGCGCTATGCCAGGTGCGTTCCCATATCTCGTCCTTCAGGCGCAATACCCGCCGGCGCTGCAGCTCCTGCATGGGCTTACCTCTGAACCGGGCCTCCTGCCACAGCTTGGCTGCCGCCAGATATTCCTCCCGCAGATCCTCGTCCATGTAGGATACATAGTCCGCCGGCGGGCAGTTCTTCGCTGCCATGCCGCGGGCGCGCAGCACGTCCATCATGTATCGGAAAATGGCGTCGATGGATGCCGCCGCGTCTGCGCCGAAAAAGCCTTCCTTCCGCTTTTTCGTCCTGCGCCGCTCGAAGATGAGCCAGCCGATCAGCAGGCCCACCATGCCCGCCGCCAGCAGGACCGCCAGCGTCAGCAGAATGGTCAGCCGGTGCTTGAGCCAGAACTCGCGCAGCGCCTCCGCCGCCGGGTTTTCCAGCTCCGCGTCATCCAGATTGTCCGCCGTATAGTCCAGCGGCGCCTGTCCCACCAGACCGGAAATGTTCTGATACTGCTCCGCCTTTTCCATGGCGGAGAAATAGGTGGGCGTAGCCTCGAAGGGCAGCCACCCAAGGCCGTCCTGATAGTATTCCACCCATGCGTGGGCGCGGTTCCCGCCCACATCCAGCGTCTGTCCGGACTTCATATGGGCCGCGTCGTCCTTGGTCACCAGATAACCCTCCACATAGCGGGCGGGGATGCCGTAGTAGCGGAACATCAGCGCTGCAGCGGTAGCGTAGTGGACGTCATAGCCGCTCTGGGTGCCGTCCAGAAAGGTCAGGGCGAAGTCGCCACCCGTAATGGGCAGGACATTCTCCTCATAGGTGATGTAGGTGGTTAGGTAGAACAGGATGTTCTGCTTGGCCCGCTGGTAATCAAAGTGTACCTGCCCTTCATCCTTCTGATAGCCGCCCAGCTTCTCCTCCAGAAAGCCACGGACATCATCGGGGATATCCGTATAGTGGTCATAGACAAAGCGGTTATAAGCCGCCTCTGTATTGAGAAAGGCATTGGTCTGTTCCGTCTCCTCCAGCAGTGCCGCGGCAAGCCGCTGATACTGGGTGATGATATTGTCGCTGGCATGGAAGCTGTAGAAACGCTGTCCCCGCAGGCCGCTGGCCAGCAGGGTGCGGTCGCCGATCTGCGCCGCGTCCAGCACATCGCTGTCAGCCAGCAGCTCATAGGGCGCATAGAGATACTTCCCCGACGCGCCGATGTTCTGCACCGTCACGGTGTTGTCATAGCGCAGCGCGTCCGGCACACCTGCCTGCGCCGCTGTGGTCAGCTGGCTCTGGGCGTAAAATCCGTCCTGATGCAGCCAGTAAAAGGTATCCGCGTCCTCACTGAGGGTCTTGCTATCCAGTGTGCTCCAGCGGCTGTTGGCATACGTCTCACCCACGAAGCCACGGAGATAGTAGGAGGTCGGCTGGGTCATGGTGACCTCCAGCATGGTGTCCCCGGAGATCTGCCGGGGCCCGACTTTGGTCATATCGCCCTCCGGAAGTCCCGCGTTGCTGCCGTAGCGCAGGGTATCCACCTGCTCCGCCGCCCAATTTGCGGCAGTGTCCACCACGGCAGGGCGGGCGGCATCCTGATTCCAGCCGCCCAGCACCGTTACACATACCAGCAGCACCGCCGCCAACCGCCCCCATGTCCGCAGCGCGGCGGGCGAATACTGCTTTCCGCCGCCAAAATGCACCGCGTACAAAAGGAGGCCTGTCAGCGCCGCCAGCAGCAGCCACCATACGGGGACCATAGGCGCGAACAGCACCGCCGCCGCGGCCAGAATCACCGCAAGCGGCCAGAAACGCAGGCCGCTGGGATGCCGCACATAGCGGCTGCTCCACAGGCCGCAGAGCACCCCCAGCATGCACAGCACCACCGTCAGGCCTACGCTGCCATCCTCCTGTGCCAGAAAGCTGGTATAGTTTCGGGCATGGAGCTGCTGCCACGCCTTCAGCACATCGTCCAGCAGCTGGGCAAGACCGTTGGTCACAGTGTCCAGCAGCACCAGTACCGTCAGCAGGCAGACTGCCATCCACGCGGCGGCAGGCAGCCATGAGAGCCGTGTGCCGTCCATCATGCACACGGTGGCCGCCGCCAGAATCCCCAGCAGCACCGGCCAGAGAAAGAATACCGGCAGAGAGAACAGGGAGATCATCAGTCCCATCAGAGCCGCCGTCAGGAGGGACGCGGCCAGAAGTCCGCGAAAACGGGCATTAAAGCGCAAGATAGATCCCCTCCTTACTCTTCAGCACATTCTCCGATACGGTCAAATGCGCCACCGGCGCACCGGAGGCGGTATACAGCTCATCTTCCTCCGGACGCAGGGACAACGCCACCACATGGGCATAGTCCAGTCCCTGCTCCTCCGCCAGACGCTGCGTGACCGTCTGCTCATCCGGCTCCGTCTCCGCCGAGAGCAGGCTGGACAGTGCCTGGGTCAGTTCCTCCATGCTGCCGATGGCGCACAGCTGCGGCTCCATGGTCTCGCGATCCAGCCATGCCGCCTGATGGGGCAGTCCCGCCTCGCACAGCGCGGCGGACACGGAGACCACCGCTTCACCCAGCGCCTCCCGCTCAGCAGCGGAGGGCGCGGTGTCGGCGCTGTTGTCCAGCACCAGCAGGATGGAGTTGTTCACCGGCAGACCCAGCTGCCGCACCATCAAATGATCTGTCTTTTCCGACAGCTTCCAGTGGATGCTCTTGATCCGGTCGCCGGACAGATACTCCCGCAGGGCGAACGTCTCGCTGGGATCGTCGCCGGGATGGTACATGGAGTATTCGTCGCTGTCCATATCGGGACTCTGCCGCTCCGATACCGACAGCTCCACCGGCCAGATATCCGGCAGCACCAGAGACGGAGCCGACAGAGCCACCGTCTTTTTCGCACCCACAAGGCCGAACAGGTCAAAGACCCGCAATTCGGAGAGCGTCAGCGCCAGCTTGCCGCAGCGCGGAGGGCGGAAATCGCAGACCGCCTGCGTCTCACTTTTCCCGCTGACGGGAAAGAGGGCCGTGGAGCGTGTCTCCTCGCCGGTCAGCAGATCGCGGCAGCGAACCACCGCCTGCACCCGCAGGCAGCTGAATACGCCGCTGTTGCGTACCGTGACTGTCACCGGCAGTTCCTCACCTTTGCGGCAGGAAATACCGGCTGACAGCTCCGCCGTCAGCTTTTTTCGCAGCATAAATGCGATGATGATCTCCATTACGGCGCAGACCACTGTGCCGATGAGGATACACGCCGCCATGTTGCCCTTGCCCTGCGCCCATGCCGCCAGCCACAGCAGCAGCCACAACGCAAAGATGATCCGATTCTTTGCCATCGCTCAGATATGGTCAGGCCGCGCGACCTGCTGCAGCACCTCTGCCAGCACGTCCTTGGCCGTGGTCTCGGTGATCTTCGCCTTAGCCGACAGGATCAGGCGGTGGGCGCACACATCCGCGAAGATATAGGCCACATCGTCAGGCAGTACATAGTCCCGGCCCTCCATGAAGGCCCGGCTCTTGCACATGCGGCATACCGCCAGCGCGCCGCGGGGACTGACGCCCAGCACCACCAGCGGGTGGCTGCGGCTGGCCTCCGCCAGACTGGTGACATATTCCAGCATGGCGTCCGCCATATGTACCTGCTGGGCCTGGGCCTGCATGGTCAGCAGGTCAAGACCGGAGGACACGGTAGCCACCTCCTCCAGCGGATCGCCGGTCTGGCGGTCACGGAGGATGTTCACTTGACTTGCAAAATCGGGATATCCCATCTCCAGCCGCACCATGAAGCGGTCCAGCTGTGCCTGGGGCAGCAGCTGCGTACCGGCAGAGCCTACCGGATTCTGGGTGGCAATGACCACAAAGGGATCCGGCAGCTTGTGAGTCTGGCCGTCCACGGTGACCTGGCGCTCCTCCATCACCTCCAGCAGCGCCGACTGGGTCTTGCTGGAGGTGCGGTTGATCTCGTCGGCCAGCAGCAGGTTGGTCATGACCGCGCCGGGCTGATAGACGAAGCTGCCGCTCTCCTTATGGTACATAGAAAAGCCCACGATATCCGAGGGCAGCACATCCGGGGTAAATTGGATGCGCCCGTACTGCAAACCCAGCGCACGGCTGAAGGCCAGCGCGGTGGTGGTCTTTCCGGTGCCGGGCACGTCGTCCAGCAGCACATGGCCGCGGGAGAGCACCGTCATCATGATCTTTTCCAGCACATCGTCCTTACCGGCGATGACCTTTTTCACTTCATGCAGGATCTTTTCTACGCTGGTATTCATCTGCTTTTCTCCTCTTACCATTCTTTATAATAGTTGCCGCTTGAAACGCCGTAGCTGCCGCTGGCGCTGGTAAAGCCGCCGATGTCCTTGCCCAAAGCCAGCGTGTAGCGGACGCGGATCACGCTGCCGTCCTGCGGCTTGCAGACGTTCATGCCATAGCCGGGATAGCTGCCGTTATAGGAGTACATCCAGCCCGACCAGCGGTAGAAGTCGAACTCGCCCAGGCTGTCCATGGAGAAAGGCTGAGGATCCAGTCCCGCGCCGTTCTCGTCCATGCCGTCGGCCACGATGAGATCCATCAGCTCAGGGTCGATGAAGAAGCCGCTGCAAATGCCGCTGCGCTGGAGAGCGGACAGATAGCTGCCGCTGCCACTGATCCCGTAGCCGTTCTCCGTCAGCACCTTTTCCACGATGGACCAGGCGTCCGTGCCGCCCGGCACCGTTACCTCCGTGGGAGACACCAGATACCCCAAGCCCACGGTGGTGGCCTCCACGCTGACGGTGACGGTGATGTCGCCGTTTTCATAGTAGACCGTCCAGCTGCGGGTGGCGGAATAGCCGTCCGCGTCCGTGGCGGTGATGGTGATGGTATTGGCGCCCTCGTTGGAGAGATAGGTGGAATAGCCGAACTTACTTCCGGACTGGCTCACCGGCGCAGGCACCACCATGCCGTTCACCGACACGGTGTAGTTGTTGGAATAAAGCTGCTTTCCGGTATAGCTGCGGCCATCCACCAGCAGGATGATATCCGGGTTCTTCAGCGTCAGGCCATCCGTCAGGCCGATGATGGTACCGTCCATTTCGATCTCCGCCGTGATGGTGGGCTGGTGATCCTCCGGGGTATCTTCAGCGTTGCGCTGGAAATGCAGCTGATACTTATAAGTTTTAGGTTGCCCCTGGGAATCCTTGTAGACGATACACAACATCCGGTTCTCACGGCCCATCTGCACGGTGTACCAGCCGTCAATTTCCTTCGTCAGGGTGTAATTTCCTGTGCTGTCACTGACATAAACGCGGTCAATGGACTCTTTGCCGGTGCTCTGGATCAGCTGAAGCCAAAAACGGTACTGTTCGCTGTCCACTGTCACTTTTTCAAAGGAAGCGGAACTCTGCGCCGTGTCTCCGTCAATGACCGTCGAGGATATACTGGTCCTGATCCGGAAGGCGTCGGCGTTGTAGGTGATGGTATAGATTTCCTCGGCGGAGGAGGCTTGATAGCTGCCCTTGACCCGGATCGTGTTCATTCCAGAGTTCAGGCTGGCCGTATAGGTATCACCAGAAATAGGCTTCAGCGACTTTCCGTTCAGTTCTACCGACTGCACAGGGTACTCATTGCCGTCCTGCACCATGTTGGCTGTAAAGGTCAGCTCTCCATCTATAACAGTTGTCAGCTCGTTTAGGGGACTATTATCTGACACCCGTTTGGCAACAATGATCAACTCTCCCGGCTGTGCGTAATAAACCGTATAGCTCTTTGACGCGCAAACATTGCTGCCGTCCTCCTCACGGTAGTTCACACTGACCGTAAGGGTATTGACTCCCAGCGCCAGATGCACGTTCACATAGCCGCTGTTGGCCGGGAACAGATATTCCTTCCCATTTACCGTCACGGACAAACCGGTGACCTCAAGGGTGGTCAGCTGGCGAATCGAGAAACCATAAGTTTCTTTTTCCACCGTCGAGCCGTCGGTGATACTGGTGGTGAAGTAGGCCGCGGGATCTTTGACCTCCGGGACAGTGATGGCGTCAGTGGGGGTGCGGTCGGGGATCTGTCCACCGGAGCCGCCGCCGTTATCCACAATATCCAAGATGTCATCAATATTGCCCCGGCCCTCTGACGTTGTACCGTCGCCGGAGGAGGGATCATCCTTGTCAGGCGTCTGGGTATCCTGCCGTCCGTCCTGCCGGTCGTCCTCCGGCGTCTGATCCTGCACAGTCTGCTGATCCTCCGGCGTATCCGGCTCCTCCGGCATATCCGGTTCGTCCGGCGTATCATTTTCCTGGTCCTCTCCGTCGTTGGCACTGTCCATACCCGCGATGCGGTCGCCGTCATACAGCACCTCGCCCTGCGAGAGCAGCATACGGGACGCCGCGTGGGCCTCCTCCTGGGGTGCGCGGCCGGTTTGCAACTGCGTCACGCACAGCACCGTCGCCAGACACAGAAGCAAGGCAACGGCGGTCTGTATGACGCTTCCCAGTCTTTTTTTCATGTTTCACGCTCCTCTTGTAAACGCCACAGGAAGGGGGTGGTGTTTCACCTCCCCCTTCTTGCGGGTATTACGCTTCTTTCTTCTGTTTGGCACGCCGCATGGCGATAAACCAGCGGATCACAAAGGTGATAACGCCTGCCGCGGCCAGAATACCCAGGCTGATCCAGACGATGCTCCAATCGAAGGGCTGTGTGTCCTCCGTTTGTACCTCATCCGGCACCAGCAGCTGGTCGGTCGGAACCTTCTCACCGTTTGCGCCGGTGGTCTGCTCCAGCAGTTCCTTATAGCGGGCAGAAGCATCCTGCAGCTGCTGCACCAGCTTGGCGTCCACCAACTTCTTCTGCGTGACCGTCAGCTTGTTATAGGCCTCGGTTGCTTTCTGGATGGCGTCATAGCTGTCCTTTGTCACCGTGCCGATTGCCTTGATCAGATCCTCCGCCGCCTTGGCTGCCGCGTAATTCGTCTCGTAGGTCTGATAGGCAGCCGTCGCGGCCTGCAAATCGGCGTAATTGGTCACCATCTTCTTCTGATCCGACGTCAGCTTATTGTAGGCGTCCTGCGCGGTCTGGATCTTCTTTTTGACTGTGTCGGCCTCCGTTCTGGTCATGCCCTCGTTTACCTTGCCGATGTCCTTGATAAGATCTATGACCGTCTTGGCCGCCGCATAGTTCTGCTCATAGGTCTTATAGGCGGTACCCGCAGCCTGCAAAGCCGCGTAGTTGGTCACCAGCTTTTTCTGATCGTCCGACAGATTGCCGTAGGCGGCCTGAGCGCGCTGGATCTTCGACTTTACCTGAGCCGCTTCCTGCTCGGTCATAACGGTCTTGACTGTGCCGACAGACCTGATCAGCTCCATCACGACCCCGGCGCAGTAGCCGTTCAGCGCCTTGGCCGCGCCGTCCTTGTCCACGCTGCTCTCCAGTTCCTTGCGGGCCGTCGCGGCAAGACTGTTCAGCGGCGTTTTCAGGTCCGTATACTTGTTCTGATCCTCGCTGCTCCACTTATTCAGATTCTCCACGGCTTTTGTGTAAACAGCCAGAAGTTCCTTGGCCGCGGCGCAGCTTGCCACCTGAGCCTCATCCAGCAGTTCTTTCTGTTCCTTGGTCAGTCCGCTGATAGCCGCGGATGCCTGCTCGATTACCTGAGAGAGCTTGTTCAGTTCGCCCAGCGTGGTCTTGCCCGCGGTGAAGTTGAGCTTCCCCAGCAGGAGCCGCGCCACACCGGCAGAATAGTCGTTCAACACCTTGGCCATTCCGGCAGCATCGGTGCAGCCTTCCAGCTTTGTACGGGTCTCCGTCGCCAGCTTACCGATCTCGGTTTTCACTGCGGAATACTTGTCCGTATCGCTGTCTACCCACTGGTTCAGCGATTCAAGATCGCGCTCATAGGTGGCCAGCAGATTCTGCGCGTCCGTCAGTTTTTTGCCGTTGGCCAGATGCGTCTTCTGTGCCGCGGTCAGCTCCTTATAGGCCGCCGTTACCTCCGGCAGCGTGGAAGAAAGCTCTTTTATGGTCATGCCGGTCTTGACCCGTGCCCTGATCAGCAGATCCACCACACCGGCAGAGAACTGATCCAGCACCGTATCCGTATCCGCAGACTTGGTACAGGCCTCGATGGCGGCCGTCTGTGTTTCATACAGCTTGTCCAGCTGCTCTGTAATATCCTTATAATTCTTCTTTGCGCTGCCATACAGCTTATCCAGCTGCTTCAGTGCGGCTTCCTTTGCCGCTGCCAGCAGATCGTCCGCGCTCATGCGCCCCAGCACCTTTTCATAGGCGGCGGTCATTTCCGCCGTGGTCTCAGCAGTACGGATGGTCTCCGCCGCCTCGGCCAGCAGCTTCTCGATCTCCTCACACTGGGCCGCGGTGGCAATGGGCTTGATCTCCCGCTCATAGCGGTCGCTCAGATAGCTGACCACCTCTTCACGACTCCGCTGCTCCAGAAGCTGCCAGTCGAACAGGGGGTAACCGCTGTTGACGCCGCCAATGCTGTCCACCAGTCCCTCAAAGAGAGAATCAGCTGTCAGGGTCGTGCTTTCCTTCACGCTGTCGCCCTGACTGCACTTCCAGCCCATCACGAACCGGCAAGCGCCCTTGCGCACCGTCAGGCCCGTATAATACTGGCCGTCTATGGGATAGCCTGCCAGAGAGCCTACCAGCGTAGTGGCCGTGCCTACCTGCAAAGCGCCCGCGTTATAGCAGTTCTCCAGCGTCAGGTTCTTGTTGCCGTACTGACTGGAGGAATGCTCGCCCTTCTCACCGCCTAAGATGCCGCCAACGATGGCGCTGCCCGCCACAACACCGGTATTATAGCAGCTGCTCACCGTAATGCTGCCTGTCGGCGCAAGACCGATGATGCCGCCCGTGCCGCCCTTTCTCAGCAGCGCCCCGCCGATATCATTGGACACTGCGCCCTGATTGGCGCACTGGTTCAGCGTGATAGTCACGCCGTTGGCACCGGCATTACCAACGATACCTCCCACACCGGCCGCCCGGCCTGCATAGACCGTACCGGTATTGACACAGCGTTCCAGCCGTGCGCTGGCATCGATAAAGCCCACGATGCCGCCCTGACCGCCGTCACCACCGAAACCACCCAGATAGTAGGCACCCGGCTCGAAGGAGGTATAGACCCGGCCCTCATTCCGGCAGTCCGTGATCTCATGACTGCCACTGCCGGATAGACGGCCCACCAGACCGCTCACCGAGGCACGCTGCGCCTTCTGATCGTTGACGAAGGAGACGGAGATATCTACCTGCGACACGCAATTGCGGATGGTCACGCCTTTTCCGTCCTTTACCTCGCCGCTGCCCAGCAGGCCGCCGATGATATAGCCTGCCGTCATATCGTAAGATTTGACTCCGGTCAGTTCGATACTGCCTCGCACTGTCAGGTTCTCAATGACCGCGTCCTGCGCCACGCCGAACAGGCCCAGCTTCTGGCGCCCGCCCAGAGACGTGATATACAGGCCGGACACCGTGTGGCCCTGTCCGTCAAAGGTGCCGGTATAGGCACGCTGTCCATTGCTGCTGAGAATGCCGATAACCGGCCACCGGCAATAGCCGAGGTCGATATCCGCTGTCAGCACCGCGCAGTATCCTGCGCTCTCCATCTGGTTATTCACCGCATAGGCCAGCCATGCCAGTTCCTGCGCCGTTCCGATCTGATAGGGATCGTCCTCCGTTCCCGTGCCGTGAGGCTGGCTGGGGGTACCATCCCAACCGTCCTCGGCACGGGCGGAATCCAGCAGCTTCTTCAGCTTGCCGCTGGCGGAAGTATAGGCCTGCTCAATGGCAGTCAGGCCCTCCTGTCGTGCCTGCTCTATGGCGGCGTAGTCGGTCAGCTCGTCCAGCTCCACCGCTGCCGCCGTCTCAATAGTGGCTTTGCCGCGCTCCAGTGCATCGTTCAGCAGCGTTTGGTGTTCCTTATCGAAGCCGCTAATGTCGCCCAGCTGGGTCGTCAGCTCCGCGATGCGCTGCTGTGCCAGTGTATCCAGCTCCTGACGTGCCGCATCGCGGGCCTTTTGCAGAGCCGCCGCTGCCGCCGCGTCCATATCCGGTGCCGTATCGCCCTCCGTGAAGGTGGCTGTCAGATCGGTCAGTGCCTTTCCGGCGTCGGCGTAAAGGATGTCCACTTCTTCTGCAGAGGCAGCCTGATCCAGCTTCAGCTTCCAGCTCTCATAGGCCGCCAGCAGCGTAGCCATGTCCTCCTGAGAATACTTCTTATTGGTGATGAATCTGTTATAGAGATCCCGCTGTGCTTTCTTCGGGTATGTGATGATCTGAAGCAACTTACCGTCCTCGCCTAAATAGTCCCGCCGAATTTCATTGATTTTGGCAATGGTATCCGCGTTCTTGATCTCTTCCTCTGCCGCGGCCAGCAGCGCGTTGACCTCCGCCTGCTCCTCAGCCGCGTACACGCGGCTGTCCACATAGGCACGGAGATCGGCCAGCAGCTGCTCGCCACCGGCATCCGTGCCGCTCAGTACCGCGGCAAGCTGCTCCTCACATTCCTGCACCAGCGCATCCGCGTCGCCGTCGGCCAGCTCAATGCGCTCTATGTACGACAGCACGATGCCGTTATAGAGGATGCTCTGCTCCGGACCATAGACCTTATAATTCTCGTCGCCGGGACGGATCAGCTTTGCCAGCAGCTGCGCTGTGGCGCTGACCTTATCCCAGCTGCCGCTGGCCATGGTGAAGGAAGGTGTCACGCAGGACACACGGGCCGCGTCGTGGCTGTTGGTATTCGCCACGTCCACTACGCCCCACAGCGTATTGGCGGACGCGCTCTGCACGTGCCGGATCTCGCCGCTGTACCATTCGCCCACGATACCGCCTACGCCCTGTGCCGTGGCATCACCGTTATCCGTCACATTGCCGGTATTATAGGCGTAGGACAGGGTGCAGGGGCCGGTGAGACCCGTATTGTTGGCGGTATCAATATAGCCCACGATACCGCCCGCGCCATAGCCCATGGCGGGCGAGCCGCTGCCGCTGACAGCGCCCTTGTTCAGTACGTTCATGATGATAACGTCCAGCACGCTGCCGGAGATATATTTATCCAGACAGACCCAGCCGACGATACCGCCCACGCGGCTGTCGCCCTGGATCGTGTTCTTATTCTCACACAGGCGCACCTGCGCATAGTCCGTCAGCAGGCCCACGATGCCGCCCACGCCCTGAACGCCATTGACTGCGCCCTCGTTGGTACAGTAGCGGATCATGGTGCTCTGGCGAGCCGCGCCCACGATGCCGCCCGCGTAGTTGATGTTATTTCGGCTGCCCACCGTGCCGTAGCTGTTGCAGCTGTCTATGATGGCGTTTACTGCCGCTTTACCGGCAATGCCGCCTGCCACAGCGCTGTAGTTCGTGCCGTCATTGCTGATATTCACCGACGAGGAGCACTGAAAAACGGTACCCATACAGTAGCCTGCAATGCCGCCCGCTCCCACATTGTCGACGCCATTGCCGGAAACGCTTACTATGGAGATCGTGCCAGCTACCTTTAGGCGCTCTACGATGCCGGATTTTCCAATCACACCGAACAGACCCGCATAGCTTTTATCGGATATATGCAGTCCGTGGACGGTGCTGTTGCACCCGTCAAACATGCCTTGATAGCTCTTGGCGGCAGTACCGATAGGTGTCCATGGGTGGCCGTTCAGGTCGATCTCCGCAGTCAGCCGGGCACATAGTGCCACGCTGCCGTTCTTGACCTGATCGGCAAACCACGCCAACTCTGCGCCGGTGCCGATAAGGTACGGATCATCCTTCGCACCGCTGCCGGAGGCAGGCTGTGTCGTAGTCTTACCGTCCCACTTATTCTCCTCCGGGACGTCGTTGTCCTGTACGGCCACCTGTAAGTCCTCCAGGATCTTCTGCATGGCAGCCTCACAGTTTTCGGCCAGCGCGTCTACTTCCGCTGTGGTCTTGCAGTCGTTCAGCGCCGCCAGGGCGGTGGCCTGCTGCTGTTCCAGCGCTTCACGGGCCGCGTCCAGCTGCTCACGGCCCGCCAGGGTCAGGGACAGCCAAACGCCACGGCTGCTCTCCTCGAAGGCCTCTTCCTTTTCCTCCAGCTGTTTCAGATACTTCTCATACAGCGCCTGGATGCGCCGGATGGCAGACTGCTTTTCCTCCGCCATCAGCTCCGTATATATTTTGGCAGGAATGGCCGCCATGTCCGTCATCAGCTCCGACAGCAGCGGCAGTTCTTCTGCCGTCCGGGCAGCGGCAATGGCCGCCAACGCGTCGTTGTAGAGCTTCGTCAGTGCCGCCCAATTCTCTGGTTCATAGGAAGCTTCCCGGTATTGGCTCCATACCTCCGCAAGCTGAGACTTCAATGCCTCCTTCTTGCTGTCCAGCTCTGTATCCGGCGCCTGAGGCTGGGTCAGCTCCCAACGCAGCAGCGGCCAGCCGCCGTTTTCCTTCGTCAGTAAAAAGCCGTTGGGATCGTCCGCCGCCGTGCCGTCGTTCAAGGCTGCCAGCACAGTATTGGTATCCGTCTCCTCAAACCGTCCCCCGGCAAGGGCGGTATCGGTCTCAAACGCCTTGCCCGACCAGAACAGTGCCTTGCTCTCCGCACTGAATGTACCCTGACCGCACAATGCCCCGACCTTTTCACCGCTGACGGTCCTTACCTCGCCCCAGCCCGGCAGGGCGGAGGTTTCCGTATTCTCCACAGCGGACGATACGGCGGCATAGCTATACGCTGCCGTACATTCCGCCTGTTCCGCCAGCTGGCCCATCAGGCCGCCCGTGCACACACCACCCAGCACATCGCCGGACTGATAGCTCCGCTGGATCGTGACGCTGCCGGACAGGACGCTGCCCAGCAGGCCGCCTGCGGCGGCGCTTTTCAGCGCCTTTACCGCACCCGCATCCGCGCAGCCTGTCAGGGACAGCGTACCGTCGGTGACGCTGCCCACAAGGCCGCCCACATGGCTGTCGGCGCTGGAGACGCTGATCTGTACCTCACTGCGGCAGCCGCTTACCGTGGTATCGCCGGACACCGTACCGGCCAGCGCGCCCACGTTCTTGGCGGGACTGTCCTCTGCGGCGGCCAACTCACCGGTAAGCCGCAGGTCCTGGATCACCGCACCGTTCAGGACGCGGAACAGACCCCACGACACATCCGTATCGTCCGCGTCCGCCGTGACATGGAGCGCCAGCGTCACCGTATGATACGCACCGTCAAAGCTGCCGGTGAACGTCTGGGCGTAGGGCACGTCCACCGTGATATCCGCACCGAGACGGTATGCGCCGTCTGATGTCATGGTGGCAAATTCCTGCGGCGTGGTAATAACTGTTGCCTCCTGCGCCGCCGTGTTGTTGTCAGACGATTCCAGCGCCAGCGCCGAGACCGGCAGCAGGCTCACCGTCATGACACAGGCCAGCAGCAGGGCTGTGATCCTCGTTCTCATCGCTTTTCTCCATTGCATTGCCGCTTATAGCCATTTGGCATACAGCGTCATATCTTTCTTTACCTTGTCCGTATCAAAATCCCATGGTCTGGTGCAGGCAGTATCCTGATACCAGCCGCCGAAGCCGCAGCCCTCCTTCTCCGGGACGGGAGGACGGGTCAGCCTCTCGCCGCGCTTGGCCTTGCGGCTGCCGATGGCCGTGCCGCCGAAGGTCTCAAACTTCACCGTCTTCCGGCCCAGCAGCAAGAGCAGAACCACCGCCAGCAGCACCGCCCCCAGCGCGAGCCAGCCCCACAGCGGCATATGGAAACCCTGAGCGGGCAGCTGGGAGGCGTCCACCCACTTGGCGTACAGCGTCATGCTGCCCTGCACCGTGTCCTTATCAAAATCCCACTCCTGGGTAATATCGAAGTCACTGTACCAGCCGGCCAGCGCGAAGCCCTCCTTGGTGGGGTCCTCCGGGCGGGTCACCTTCTGGCCCAGCTTCACCTTCTGGTCCGGAACGGAGCTGCCGCCGTTGCTCTCGAACCGCACGGTGCATTCGTCCGTTACCACCACGGTCACGTCACGGCCGGTGGTGGCGTAGCTGTCCATGCCGCCCTCAACAGCAACCTGCATTTCCGTGTTGCGGATCACAGAGGAACCGGAGGTGCCGATGACCTTCAGCTGGAACGTGCCGATCATGGTGGAGGCGTCCCAGTTCTCGCCGCCGCCCATGGACACGAAGTTCATGTAGAACGACCGCAGGCCACCCCGCAGGGCGATGTCCGTCGTCTCGATGGAAGCCGCCGTCATGGCGCTGTTCTCCACCAGTTCGAAAAATTCAGGGTCGTAGCACAGCTCGTCCTGCATGGCGTACATGGTGTAGCCCTCGTCCGCGTCGGTACGCTTCAGGGCCAGCGCCACCGTAACGATATCGCCGGGGGCGGCCTGCTTCGTGTCGCTGCCGTCGATGGACAGCTCAAATAGGTATGACTGACTCTCGTCCACGGCCATAACCGGGACGACTGCCGCCAGCAGCGTCAGGGCCGCCAGCAGCGCGCATAACAGTTTCTTCATTTCGTGGTTCTCCTTCTGCTTCTTTTTATTCAGAAATTCGTTTTTATTCCTCTTTTCCCGCGTCTCAAGAGACACATAAACAAACCTCCGAAAAACGGGGTATTTCCCCTGCCCCTTTCGGGGCAGGGGAAATCATGCACGATATGGACAGTATTCGCCCTATAGAGGGGGTTACTTGATCGAGGCCACAACAGCCGCAGCATCCAGCGAGCTGACAGTCTTGTCGTTGTTCACGTCAGCAGCCAGGAACATTTTCATGGTGGTCGTATCGAAGCTGTCGTACTTGGTGTTGTAGATGTTGTACACCAGCTGGGCGTCGTTGATATCCACCAGTCCGGTGCCGTTCACATCGCCGTTCACGTTGAAGGTCTCCGCACTGCCTTCTACCTCGGTGATCTTGCCGTCCGCTTCGGCTTCGGCCGTTACCTCTGCCAAGGACTTATCGGAAATGACCAGATAGGCATAGGCACCACCGTAACGATCCGCGTTCTGGAACATGGCGTTATTGCCGTAGGCCAGCACCTTACCCTCGGCCAGTGTTACACCTTTGTTCAGCTTGGCGGTGATCAGGAACACGGCTTTGCCATCCAGCGTCACATACTCATTGACTTCAATGGTGTACTTGGTCTCGATGGCCTTCTTCTCCACGGTGATGGTGATCACATCACCGGCCTTGATATCCGCACCCGCGATGGTGTAGGTGCCCTCGGGATTCTCCGTGACGGTGACGGCGGTACCGTCCGCCTTGGCAGCCGTTACGGTGTAGGTATAGCCTGTCACCTTGTTGATCTTGAACACGAAGTTCTGACCGGGGGTCGCCGTTCGGGTCGCCTGGCCGCCTTCAACATCCTCCGCGCCATTGCCGGCAAAGATGATCTGAGCCTCATTTTTGCTCTCGTTCACGGTGATGACAATGTCGCCGGTGATCTTATTGCCATCGATGGTGTAGGCCTTCGTAGCCTCATCATAAGCAGGCACGACCTTCTCACCGCCTACGGTGACCGTCATGTCGTAGACATAACCGGTCTCCCCATTCAGCGTGAATTTGTAATCCGTACCGTAAGTGGCGGTCGCACCACTCAGGGTAACATCGTCCTTGCCAGTACCTTCCTTGGTGACAGTATAGGTCTTGCCCACAGCGGTGATCACGATCTCGCCGGTGATCTCATCCTTAGGAATTGTGTAGGAACCGTCTGCATTGCGCGTCGGCTCCTTTTCCTCGCCTTCGCCGATTTTATACTTCACATCCATGTAAGTGCCGTCCAGACCATTCTTCAGTGTGAAGGTATAATCCTTGTTAGAAGAGGCGATAGCTTCACCGGTGACGTTATCAGGCAGCGTCACTTTGTAGGTCTGCGCCACGGTGATGGTGGCAGAGCCGGTCACAGTAGCCTCAGGGGCATTCTTCAGTGCGTTTTCAGACTTATCGACCTTGGCCTCGCTGACCTTTACCTTACTCTCACCACCAGCCTTGCCGGTGAAGGAGAGGGTCAGGTCTTTGCCAAGCTCCAGATCCTTGCCGAAACGACGGATGGTCAGGGTGCCGTTTCCATCATCTGTGACGGTAGCATCTGCGTCGCTGAAGCTCTTGTCCTTATAGGTCAGGACGTCCTTGTTGTAGTTGACCTTCATGGAGTAGGCGGCATAGCTGGTCACGTCAGTGTCACTGTGGGTGATGTTCAGCTTGACCTGCGCCTCCTCGCCGGTCTGGATCGTGGCATCGCCGGACACCGCTACCGTGTAGCCATCAGCGGCAGGGGTGTTGTCCTTGACGGTGAGGGTCAAAGTCGAATTGACAACTTCAGTGGGAACCTCAACCGTTCCCTTGTTGGTCAGCACCTTTACTTTGGTAACTGTGAAGGTGTACTCATTTGCCTCAACATTAGCGGGAACTGTAACGGTGTAAGTGACAAGTCCACTGATGGTGGTATCTTTCAGGTTTGCTGTCATCCAATTGACTGTGCCATACTTGGCATTGCCCTTAATAAGATTGCAGTCGGTCTCCTCATCAATCGTTATATGGGGATCGTTGCTTTCAATTTTTGCAATCGTCCAACCATCGGGCACTACAAGCTGAATCCCGTAGCCGGCAGCTGTCATAGCCTGCTCCGGCTTCACTTCTACTGTTACCGTCTGCTCTTGTGTACTGGTTGAAATCTCGCTTTTATCTAATGCGGCATTGATTTTCGTTGCATCTGCCGCAAACACATTGCCACAAAGTGAGCAAAGCATTGTCAACGCTAGCAGCAATGAAAGTACTTTTTTTATTGTCTGCTTCATTTTGTTATCCTTTCCGTTACCACGTTAGGTCCAGCGTGCCCAGAGAAGCGGCTTTGACCTGCATAGCGTCCGCAATATCAATCTCTGTACCACCCGCAGCCATTGCGCAGTACACATACTGCCCTTCCAATGTCAATGTACCCAGAGAAGCGGCCTTCGTTTGCATGGCATCAGCAATATCAATTTCACCATTGCCATCCACATCGCCCTTCAGGGCCACGACAATTTCATCGCCTTCCGCCAGCGTCGCGGTGAAGCTGTGGGTGCCGTTCTCGCCGGTGGTAGCCGTCAGCTTCTGGTAAGTGCCGTCGGCCTTCTTCACCAGCACCACGCAGGCTGCGTCATTTTCGCTGGCCACGGTGAAGGCGTTGCTCTCGCCCAGCTTCCAGCCAGCCGCGGGAGCGGTGACCTTGATCTCAGGCGCATCTGCGGAAGTTCCGGCCTTGAAGGTGGTCACACCGTCCACGGTGGTGCCGTCCACGCTGCCGTTGCCGATCTTAATGTCAGACTCGGACGCGCCGGTCAGGGACACCGCCTTAGTGGACAGCGTGTAATTGCCCACATTGGTACCGTAGGTATAGACTGCCTCAACGCTGCCGTCAGCTGCGTCACGATATGTCACCAGCTTCGTCACATCACGCTCCATGCTGTTAGCCAGAAGCGCCACAATCTTACCGCCTTCAGCTGTATAATCGCCATCGTCGCCCTTGGTCACCTCAGGCATTTCCTTGACCACCAGCTCTTTGACCGCGCTGGTCAGGGCAATCAGGTTGCCGCTGTCGTTCTTGAAGTACAATGTGCCGTACTCATCCACCACGGGGCTGCTGATGCAGTACTGCGCCAGAGGGCCTTCCGGCTTGAACACCACGGGTGCGCAGTTGCTCTTTCCGTTCTCGGTGATGCCGCCCTTCAGGGATGTCTGATTTGCGCTGTCGTTGATCACGCGCATGACGCCGGGGGTATAGTTGTCCATGAAGTAGACGTTCACGCTGCCATCCTCGGTGTTGGTGGACAGCAGGCCGCTGGTCTGGGGATAACCCTGAGTGGCGGCGGTGTATGCCACGCTCCAGCTGTTCAGATCCAGCACCGCGATGTGGTGGCCGCTGTAGGCGGTGAACTGGCCGTCGCCAGACACGCCAACATAGGCGCGGTTGTTATACACCACGGGGGTGGAGGTGCTCATGCCGCCCAGATTGATGGCCTGAGAGCCGGAGAGCTTACCGTTATCGCCAAGAACCTCGCTGTAGAAATAGCCGCCCTTGGAGGTGAAGTATACGCGGCCATCCGCGTAAGCGATGTTGGAGCGGATATCGCCGGTGTAGTCGGTCTTGGAATCCACGATCTCGCCGGTGAACTTGTCGAACACCACCAGCTTGGCGGTCTGGGAGGTATAGCCGCTCTGGCCGTCGTCGGTGCCGACGACCACATACTTATCGTTGGCGTAAGCACCGGCCCAGTAGAAGCCGCCCTTGCTGGTATAGCGCCACAGGGCCTCCTTGGTGGAGGTACCCTCATAGTCCGCCGTCAGGCACACGAAGTTGGCGTCGCCGCTCTCGCCGTTCCAGAAGCCCACATACACATACCCGTCAGAGTAGGTGATGGGGGAGTTGGACTGACCCTTCAGCGGATCCTGATAGACCCACAGAGACTCCAGTGTGTCGGCGCGGAACGCCTGCACGCGGCCCTCCTTCAGCGCCACGAAGATCATGCCGTCGGCATAGGTGGGCGGAATGATGGCGAAGTCGGAGTTGCTGGCCATATTGGCGTAGGCCACGGTCGCGCCGGTGGCGGGATCCAGCTTCAGCAGTTTGGTGCCCGCGTAGGCGTACATGTAGCCATCCACGAAGATGGGGGAGCCCACCGCGCCGCTGTCATAGCCGCTGCCGCTGGCGCTGGCCCACAGCAGCTCCACATCGGAGGACTCGGTCTCCGCGTCGATCTGGCCGGTGGGGGTCTTGACCTTGGTGATGGCCATGTTCTGGTCATTGCCGCGGAAGTTGGGCCAGGAAGCGGCATAATCCGGCAAAGAGATCGCCGGCACGGCGCTCAGCGTCACGGTCAGCTCGCCAGCCTTGTTCAGCGCGGACTGGGTGATGGTGCCGGTCTTGGTGACGTAGCCCTTGGCCACCGCAACATAGCGGTAGCTCTTGTCGGTGCGCAGGCTGTACACGCCGTTCTTGCCGGGGGTGACCAGCGTGTCGCCCTGATAGACGCGCACCTGCGCGCCGGTGGCGTTGGTGGTGATCTTCGCGTCATAGGTGCCGATGGTCTCCACCGTGTAGGTGTAGGTGGTGCTGGTCGCGCCCGCCTCCGTGCCGGAGACGGTGATGGTGAACTTGCCGTTCTCCAGCTTATCCAGCGGGAGCTTGCCGTTCTCCAGTTCGGGGCTGTAGGTCACGGTGACGCCGTCGCTCAGGGTAGCGGTCACGGTGGGGGTCAGGGACTTGACGCTGTCGGGCACCTTGAGCGTGTAGTCCAGCGTCTCAGGCGCGAAAGCCTGATCCTGCTCCAGACCTCCCTCCGCGAAGGTGACGGTTTTCAGCGTGGGCAGGACGGTCAGCTTGAAGGTGTACACCGTTTCCTTGCCGTTGCCGCCCGTCGGCGGGGTCACGGTCAGGGTCAGGGTGTTCTCGCCCAGCTTCAGCAGACTGCCGTATTGAATGTACTCCGCACTCTCTCCCATCATATCTGTGACGGGATTGATGGTCTTCGTCGTCTCACCGATCGCGGCGGTCATGGTCGCGCCGGTCTCGGCAGGGATAGCCCAGAAGCGATAGCTGCTGTTCGTTCCGGTGTTGTCAAGGCCCAGCGGCACGACATGCAGGTCATACTGCGTGGAAGAATAACTGGTCGTATCCTGCTTAAAGTCGTTCGGGTCGACCAGAACAGCGCCGTCATAGCCATTGTTCTTGCTGGGATCAACCGAACCGTTGCACCAGCTATTCAGCCGCAGCATACTCAGGCCGTTGGGGCTGGCTGCCTTTGTCACGGTGACGGGATAGGTCTTGCTGTGGGTGCCGTCCTCCGCCGTAACAACGAAGTCCACGCGGCCGTTGGAAAAGTCCACCGCTCCGTCGGCGGGGGTAACAGTGGCGCGGGGGCTGACGGTGGTGGCAACGGTCACCTTGGCCAGATCCGCGTCATAGGGCAGCACAAAGTAATAGTTGCCGTTCTTGTCCAACAGAGCCGCGCTGCCGTTGACGGTCAGGCCCGTCAGGTCGCAGGCGTAGTCTTTCAGCGTCTCGAAGCTGCCGCACACCGGCAGATTCTGACTTTCGCTGTCGCCCTGCGTCCACGTTACGCCGTACAGGGATATGTTGGCATAGCCGTTCAGCTTGTCCACGAACTCCTGAGCCTGCATGGCGGTCAGGGGCATGGCGGTTGCATAGTCGCCCGCGTCATAGTTACCGATGGCGGGCAGAATGCCCACTTCCTGATAATACAGATTGCCCAGCGACTTTCCGTTGACATCTACACCTGTGGCGCTGCCGATCAGGTGACCCGCCACAGGCTCGGCTTCCTCAGAGCCGTACTGGACGGAACCGGTATGGTAGCTGTTGAATACGCCAGCCATATCTCCGCGCCCATTGGCATTGCGGTTTGTGTTGGCAATACCTACAAGGCCGCCCACGGTGGTCTTTTCCACCTTGACGGTACCCTGGTTATAGCAGTCCTCCATAATACCGCCCAGCAAGCCCACCAGGCCACCGGCCTTCTCACGGGCGTTGACGGTGCCGTAGTTGGCGCAGCCGGACACAACGCCCATCGGGTTTTTCAATGTGCTTTGATGGTCGCTCACTTGTCCCACTACACCGCCGACCAGACCGCCGCCTATGACAGCACCATAGTTGCGGCAGTTCACCAATATGCGGGCATTACCGGCAATACCACCGACATTCGTGCCGCCGTCGGAGCTAAAGCCGGATGCGTTTGGATTACCGGTAACATCGCCGTAGTTGGCGCAATTGGTCAGAACTTTGCCGTTACCAACAATGCCGCCTACCATCAATGTGGGAACCTGCCCTGCCGTACCGGTAGCGGTCACCTTACCATAGTTAACGCAGTCCTCAATGCGGCCAAAGCTTCGGGCTGCGATGCCGCCCACATAGGACTTGGCGGTAATAGAGCAACTCTCATCCAGAACGATGCTCTTTACCACAGAACTTTCGCCCAGCACGCCGAACAGGCCAAAATAGCTGGTCTCCGCATTGTTGTAGACAAAGTTCTTGATGCGATGGCCGCGGCCGTCATAAGTACCGCTAAACGGATTACGACTCGAACCGCTGGTGGTGGCTTTTGCAATAGGCGTCCAATCTGGTACGCCGGTCATGTCGATATCGGCAGTCTGCCGGAGATATTTGCCCGCCATGGTGTTACCGGCATTTACCACTGCCGCCAAGCCTACCAGATCATTTGCGTTTTTGATCAGATACGGACTTTTTTCCGTTCCTTTACCGCTAAAAGTATATCTAATCCATGTTATCTGGAAAAAAACGATCAGACTGATACGATCTCCATTCGTGCCATTGGCCGGAACTAACGTAATTTGGTCCGTTCCTCTGAATTTCACCTTGCCTGAATACGTCACCATTTCCAGATTATCTGGCACCTCTGCGCTGCCATCTGCGCCTGTTACAGATGCCGTAACTTGCGTCAGCGTAAAGGGTGCAGGATTGCTCATATCACGAGAGAATGTCACCGTGCGTGCTTCAAGGTCGACAACGCCTGTAAATATTCCCTGATCTGTGTCAAGCGTAATGACGGCATTGTTGGCCCAAGCAATATCAGGGCCTTCCAAATAAGTCACGACGGCTTTTGCGTTCCAGTCGCTCGCGTACCACATTACGTCCTTATTGGCAAAGTCCTCAGCACTCATCTCAATGTTGATGATCTGCGCTACTGTCCAATTAGCAAAAGCACTGACACCAATCGTCCTCACCGAACTAGGAAGTGATATCCAGCTTACCGCTGTGCAACCTTTAAATGCACCCGCGCCAACCGTTACCAATGTCGAAGGAAGTTTTACTGTACGAAGTTTTGTTGCATTTGATATCACGCTATCAGGGATTGAAGTAAGTCCGTCACTGAAAACAACATGCTCTACATAAGCAGTGAACCTAAGCCATGGATATACTTCTTCCGTTATAGTCGTACCAGCTGCGATATCAAACGCACCAGTTCCAATGAAAGAAAGCGTCTTGGTGTCCAAGTCATACGCCCAATTCACAGAGTTTTCCTCATAGGTATATGTACCGTTGAACGCAAATGGATAAACTCGTTCACCGTTGTAGTCTATTAACGCGTTGCCATTCCAACCATCACCAAATGTTACGGCAGATAGGACATCGTCCTTGTCCTTGTCAAAGCAAAGAGTCTGTTCAATTGTCCAATCGGCAAAAGCGTCGTTTCCAATTTTTGTTACGCTGTCAGGAATCGAAACAGTTGCAACCTTTGTGCAGCTCTTAAAAGCGGCTGCACCGATCTCCTTTACTGTTGACGGAATAGCAATCGCGGTAGCCTGCGTAATACTCGCAAAGGCACCGGCATCAATCTTTGTCCATCCGTCGGGAATCGCAATTACTGCGATTCCAGTGCACGCTGCAAATACAGAATCGCCCATCGAAATATCTGTCGACGGCAGGAAATTCGTATCTGTCAGTGACGTGCAGCTTATAAACGCACTATCGCCAATGCTTTCCAGCGTAGTCGGCAAGCTTACAGAAGTCAGCTTTGCATAACTGTTAAAAGCAAACGCTCCGATGCGGGTAACACCTTCGCTGACAGTGATTTTTGTCACCGTCCCCCGCTGTGAGTACCAAGGCGCACGCGCACTTGTAGTCGTTCCATAATCCGCCATCGCGCCCGTACCGCTGATGGTCAGGGTCGTGGTGTTCGCGTCATATGACCAAGTGACGCTGCTGCTGCCATCGTCGGCGCTGCAATCGCCACTCGTTGCGGCCCACGTCACCGTCGGCAGCAGGCTGAACGTCATCACAAACGTCAGCAGCAGCGCCAACAGCCGATGGGCCTTGTTGCTTCTCATGTTGTTTTCCTCCTTGTGTGTATTCTCTATCTCCAAACGCCGCAGCGTGATAAAGGGATCAGGGCGGCCCTCGCCGCCGCGTTTTTGCCGAACTAAAAAATGAGGTCGGCGGGAGGGGCCGGCAAACCCCTCCCGCTCTATGGGAAAGACCACGGCGTATGCCGCTCTCGGTTTGACTTCATTTTGAGGAAGTGGGGATGGGGCGGCTTAAACCCCATCCCCTATGGAAAGCTGACAGTCTCCGTTCAGACCGTCATGGCTTGACAAGGGGTGGTGTCTTTTTCGGCGGCCTTCGCTGCTTCGGCGGCTTCCCGCTCTGCGCGGCGCTTCACGGCCTTCTCATGGGCCAGCTGGCCCTGCCGCAGGTTCTTCTCGATCTGCTTCTGCCGCTTCTTCTCCTTACGCTCCGCCAGGAACAGCGGTTCCTGTACCGACCGCTCCTTGCGGTAGCGGGCCGTGCCGTTCAGCTTGACTGTCATCCGTGTAGGCGGCAGACACGCTGCCCGCAGAGCTGCGTCCCAGCTCCCGAAGCGCTGCTCAATAAACGCGCCGCCGTCCACCTCACACGGTGCGGGACTGTGACGCAGGGTGCGGGCACACCGGGCCAGATACAGCGCCAGCTCCCGCAGGGGCGTGCCCGCGTGCTTTTCGGCAAACGCCGCGTCCCGCGCTGCCAACGCATCCTTGGTGCGCTGTGCGATCTTCTGGTCGCGCCAGTTCTCGACGTCGAAGTGCTGGTTGGGGTTGAAATGGCTCATGGGTATACTCCTTCCTATGGTGATCTCATGGCAAGAAAAAAGCACTGACGAACCTCGTCAGCGCACACTCCTACCCTCGTCACAACGAAGAAGCGCCGCTGCAAACAGAGTCCTCAGTCGTGCAATTCTACTGCCCTCGCGCCACGGGATCTCTCCCTCGTACACGACCTACCTTCTCAGAGCGTTCGCTCCAATGGCGGGTATTGCCCAGCGGCTCAAAGCCGTTTTGGTCGTTTCCTTGCGCTCACAGTGCCGTCCGCGGTGGGTTTTGACCCATGTTCCTTTTAGGCTGCGCCCTGACGGAGATCCGTCTTTACAACACGCAGCCACACGACGTCACAGAACTCAAATGCTATAAAATTTTTCCAGATTTTTGTTATAATGGTTCTAAATATTTTTTCGGTTTTTTCGCAAAGTATATTCCTTTGCGAAAACACCTCGAAAATGACCGTATACCAGTATATCCCAGCCTTTTCGACTTGTCAATATGGACTTGCGAAATGCAACATATTTTGCCCATGTGTTCCGGAAGCCTTGCGCGACAACGTCTCCCAGCATTTTTCGCAAAGGAATATACTTTGCGAAAATTTTTATGCCATTTTTTAGATAGAAAAAGGACGCCTTTCGGCGTCCTTTTTACGTTATCCCCTTCAGAAATCCTATCCCCTCCACGGCCTTGCGCTTATAGTCCATGGACGAGTGGACGTACAGCCGCAGTGTGGTGCGGACATCGGCGTGGCCCAGCAGCTCGCTGACGCTTTTCACGTCCACGCCGCGTTCCACGCACCGTGTGGCGTAGCTGTGTCGGAGACAGTGAAAATTCCGATACCGCACACCGCAGCGCTCCAGCAGCGCCTTGTAGCGGTACTGGCAGGTGCGCGGGTCGGGGACAACCTCTCCGCCGGTCAGCAGGTAGCTGTCCGGCTTCTTTGTCTCCGGCTTCAGCATCCGCAGCATCTCTTTCGGGATGGGTATCCAACGCTCGGAGTTCTCCGTTTTCGGCGGCTGCACCATCAGCTGCGTCCCGCCGTCCGTTTGCGCGATGCGCTCCACCGTCCGCTGGATGTGCAGCAGGCCCGCACCCGCGTCCACATCCTGCCATTGCAGGCCGCACAGCTCGCCCAGCCGCAGGCCGGTGTAGGCCGTCAGCAGCACCCCCAGCCCCGTCCTGTCTGGACATCGCAGGATGGTCTTGCCCACCTGCCGCAGCTCCGACTCGGTGAACACCTCCACGGCCTTCTGCTTCGTCTTGGGCAACTCCACATCATCGCCGTAGCCAACACCCGCGATGGCCACGATTCGCAGCAGAAGACCACCGATCTCCCGCACCAGCTTGGGCGAATAGTCCTCCTGTAACTGCTGGATGTAGTCGTTGATCTCCGCCGCCGTCAGTTCCGCTGCCACGCACTCGCCCAGCGCCGGCAGGATGTGGCATTGGATGTTGCGGCGGTAGCACGCCAGCGTGGAGGGCTTTACGCTCCCAACCATATCCTCTAAAAAGATAGCGGATAGCCGTTCCACCGTGGCGTCCCTGCGGACGTATTTCCTGCGTTCTCCCATTTTTTCAAGCACCTTTCCGTCCCCCATAGGTGCCCTGACTTCATGCAAAAAGCGCCGGCAAATGCCGACGCTTCTCTCGTGTAAACGGGCGCGAAGCCCCCGTTCATGCAGCTCGGTTTCAGGCGTGTGCATTGTGACGCTTACCGGCGCGACCTGACTTATCTCCTGCCTCAGAGGAGCCTCACAGTGACCTGTTCGCGGGGACTTTGACCCACATTCCAACTTTCACCGAAACGCCGCAGCGTTTCAGACCGGTAAGCCTATTCACTTTTCGGGGGCTACGGGTGCTATTATGATGCACACCCCGCCCATTTGCAAGAGGGTATTTGTTTCGCGGAAGGATACATTTTTGCGGCGTCGTTTGTTCGTTCCCGCAAAGCCGTATGGGAACTGCGTTCTTGTCTGTATTACATGACGTGTTCTCATGCTTTTTTAGCGAAAGTTGAACGTTTATGTATTCCCGTTTTCCGCCACCCACGTCCGCACATAGTCCACGAACAGACGGGTGGAGTTGGAAAGTGCCTTCTTGTCCTTGACACCGATGCCGATGGTACGGTAGAAATGCAGGGGCGCATGGCAGACCTTGATGGGCGTGGGGCTGTGGCGCACCATCAGCTCCGGCAGCAGGCTGATGCCCAACCCCTCCGACACCATGGCGAGGATGGTCCGATCCTCCCGTGCGATGTACTTCACGTTGGGGCGGATGCCCATCTCGTCAAAGGCCGCCATGATCTCGTAGTCGTCGCCCTCCTCCAGCTGGATGAAGGGTTCCTCTGCCAGCGCGGACACGGGGAACGGGTCACGGTCGGCGTAGGGGTGGTCGCAGGGGACGATGACCTGCAATTCGTCCCGGTGCAGCTGGTAGGTCTGCAAGCGCTTCACCGACGGCAGACGCAGAAAGCCGCAGTCCACTGTGCCGTTGACGATCCATCCCTCGATCTGATCGTAGAAGTCGCCGGTGACGACTTCAAATTCGATGTTGGGATATACCTTCCCGAAGCTCTTGAGGATGCGGGGCAGCCACTGGGCAGATACGCTGGAGAAGGTGGCGATCTTCACAAGGCCGCTGTCCATGTCCTTCAGCCCCTCCACCGTCTGCATCAGGGAGTGGTGGGCGGCGCACAGCTTTTCGATCTTGGGCAGCACCGCCCGTCCGTCCGCCGTCAGCACCACGCCGCCGCGGTTGCGGCTCAACAGCTTCACGCCCAGCTCGTTTTCCAGCGAGTTGATGGCGTGGCTGATGCCGGACTGGGTGAAGTTCATGGCCTCCGCCGCCTTGGAGAAGCTGCCGCAAGAAACAGTTTTCAGAAAGACCTGATATTTGGAAATACTCATGACGCACCTCGTTTCGAGGAGCATTATACTATACAAGTCCTCATGTTTTCAAGAACAAAGATGCGCTTCACGAACACTATTCGACCTGCTATGATAAGGACATGGTTCAGCCAACCATACTTTTACTTTTCTTTTCCATGAGGAACACCACCTCAAAGCAGCACCGGCAGCGTGTGGGTAACGCCGCCGGTGTTGTTTTTATTCGTTCAGCTTCTGTTCCTCGTCGTGGATGAACATGATGAGGAAGCTGACGGTCAGCAGGCCGCAGGACAGCCAGATCGTCCCCGCGCCCCAATGGAGGGTGGCGATGCTGCCGACGCCCGCGCCCAGCGCGAACAGCAGCACCACGCCGAAATACGTCAGCGCCTTGTGGAGTATTTCCTTATCCCTCGTATGGAAGTAGGCGCACAGCGCCTCCGTTCCGCTGCGCATATTGCCAATGCACATGGTGCTGGCGTAGGCGTGGCCCCGCACCTTGCGGAAGGTCTGCACCTGCATGGCGCACACGAAGGACACCACGGCGTTGGCGGTGGTGTTCAGCGTTTCCGGCAGGAAGCCCACCGCCGCCAGCAGCACGATCTCCGCCAGAATGATGAGCTGCCGCCAGTGTACCTTCTCCATCCGCTTGAAGTGCCGGTGAACACACTCCGCGATGTAAATACCCAGCAGGAACGCCAGCACGGGGACTAAGTATCGCAGTGCCTGTCCCCAGTCTCCCTCGAATAGATGCGTACTCAGCAGCACGATGTTGCCGGTCTGGGCGTTGGCGAACACCTTGCCCCGGCAGCAGTAGGTATAGGCGTCCTGCAGGCCGCCGGATAGGATGATGAAAAAGGCCGTCAGCATGGAATCGGACATCTGCCCGTGATGCTTTTGAAGGAAAGTCATGTGCGATGCCGCCTCACTTTGCCACAGGCGCGTCCAGCCAGTAGATGACGTAGCACTCCTGCATCTCACCCATATAGAAGAAGATGTTTTCGCCCATCTCGATGTGCTCGCCGAAGGTCAGATCAGGCACGAACAGCCGTCCGCTGGTGCGCTTGGGCCCCTTGATGGTAAAGCCCTCCGCTGTGGGGTGCTGCCGCAGCTCGTTGGCCGCTTCCTCCAGTCCGGGGAAGTGCAGCGTCCGTTCCAGCTCTGCCAGCTGTGTCGCGCCGTTGATATAGACCAGGTGATTTTCGTCCTTGAACCAGTTGATACGCATGATACGTCCTCCTTGGTGGTGATGGGTGTAGTATAGCACGGCGTATGAAATTTGTCACGCTATTGGAAAACGGCAGGTGCGCGGATTGCACACCTGCCGTTTTTTGGTTATCCTGTTGCGCGGACGGCACAGCTTTTTTCGTAAATCATCATCATTTAGGAAACCTGCGCCGCCGCGCCGTGTCGTGCGGCGGCTTTTGCTGCGCCTGACGGGATCTCTGACGGCGCAAGGTCTGCGTTTCCGCAGATGGGCAGGAAGCAGATGCTCTGCACCGCCTGCTGCTTATGCCGCAGGGAGACATGGACATAGGTTTGCAGCGTGATCCGCACGTCGCTGTGGCCCAGCATCTCGCTGACGCTTTTGACATCCACATTCTGCTCGATGCAGCGTGTGGCGTAGGTGTGCCGCAGGGCATGGAAATTTCGATACGGCACGCCTGCCCGCTTCAAAAGCGACTTATATCGGTTCTGCATAGTACGCGGTTCCAGCGGATCGCCGGAGCTTGTCAGCAGGCAGAAACTGCCCGCGTTCTCGGGTCTGTGCGCTGCCAGCAGGGACAGGATATCAGTTGGCAGCGGTATTCTCCGCAGCGACGATTCGCTCTTGGGCGGCTGCACAATGAGTCTTGTGCAGCCTTTCTCATAGATCCGCTGTACCTCCCGCTCCACCCGCACAAAGCCCGCATGGAGGTCGATATCCGACCATCGCAGCGCACACAACTCTCCCAGACGAAGGCCGCTGTTCAGCGTCAGTAGAACGCCAAGACCGGTCAGGTCAGGCTCGTTTACGATATGATGCGCCAGCCGCAGGATCTCCGGCTCGGTGAATATCTCCACCTGCCGCTTCCTGTACGCCGGCAGTTCTGCGTTCAGGCCCGTGCAGAAGCACCCCCGCTTGGCCGCCATCCGCAGAATGGCTCGCAGCAGTACACCAACATCCCGTGTACTTTTGGCCGACAGGCCCTGCTCCTGGAGCTTCCGGTAAAAATCCGCTACCCGCTGCTCCGTCAGTGTGTATAGCGGCGCTGCTCCCAACTGCGGCTGGATATACTGCCGTACCACATACCGATACCGGCTGACGGTGGACTCCTTCAGCTTCCGTTTCTGTTCCCGTTCCACGAAAAATAGCTCCACAGCTTCCGGCAGTGTCATGTTATTGCTGGGCGTGATCTCACAGGGCAGCTCCCGCAGGCACTGTCGCCGCTTTTCCCGGCAAGCGCTGTAAGTGGCGGCGTAGACGTAGCCGTACTGTGCCCGTCCCTCCGGCGTCCGACCTCGGATATAGCGGCCCTCCCAGCGGCCATCTCCGCGCTTATAGATGTTCTCCCCTCTGCGTGCCATTTCGTACTCCTCCTGACGCGATTTTTGACGGCGAACACCCTTTTTATCATCCATCATCGCGGAAAGGCTCGGCGGATATACCTCCCGTTTCGGTCTCCAGCGACTGTTTTCGCCCTGACACCGATGCCATACTTGACTTCCCGCCCCGCAAATGCTATCGTTTTACCATAGCCGGTGGCGAAAAATGCTTTCCTGAATGATGATGATTTACGAAGGATGTCGCTCCATCTGGCTGAGTTTATTATGCCCAGGAGGGACACAAAAATGCCACAGGTCAACGGTGATAACCTGCTGCATCAGCAGATCGTCAAGCGCACCATCGAGGCCCTGCAAGCGCAGGACGAGGCTTTTGCGATAGAATATGAAACCGCCAGCGACGCCGACCTCATCGCCTATGTACGTCAGTGCGTCGATGTGTCCTATACGCCCGCACCCTGCGAGGTCGTGGGTGGTGCGTACATTGCCCAGCGCTTCGGCAACTGGTCTGCGGCGCTGAAGGCCGCAGAGCTGCCTTCACAGTACAAGCCGCCGCGGGAGCATCACTATCCCCGCTACGAGCAGGAGTACCAGCGGCAGGAGGTGCAGCTCTTGCAGGAACGAAAAGCGAAACGGCAGGCCAAGGCCGATCTCGTCGCTCAACGCAAGAACCGCGACAAGGCCCGCGCCGCCGCCAACGCCGCGAAGAAGAATGAGAAAAAATGACGGGTGTATCGACTGATACACCCGTCATTTTTCGTTGTCACTTAGTGAGCAGACCACCCACCAGCGCAAAGTAGTCCGGCGCTTTGCCATCCCTGCCCCACAGCATGGGCAGGTGAAAGTAGTGCTGCAAACAGCCCTCCACATCGCCGCCCAGCGCCTCGATGGAGTAGCGCAGCAGCTCCGGTCTGCCGCAGGGATGTCCCTGTACCTTTTCGCACGTCTCGCACTGGTCGCAGGTGCCCGCCAGCAGCATCTGACTCTCCGGCGTTTCCTGCTCCCACCGCTGGAGCAATTCACGATACAGACGCTTTTCCTGCTTCAGCGCCGCCACTGCCACGTCCAGAGGCTGCTCCGGCGTATCCGCCTGCAAGATGCGGGCATACAGCCGCAGTCCCGTGTAGCTCCGCCAGATGGTCATGGGATCAAAGTCAAAGGGCGGACACGTCCAGCGGGTATTGTAGCTGCTGCACTGCTGGCAGAAGGGCAGGAACTTCTCCACATGGACAAAGTGCGTCACGAAATCCTCTGCACTTGTTTCCACCGTCATTTCACGGATATGGTATTGGAACAGCATCTCAGGCACCTCCTCGGCTCGATGCCGACAGTATAGCACATGGCATGATCTTTGTCATCTCGCGTCATGGGCAGCGGAGATCTGTTTTGTGGTCAGTTCTGTCGGATGCAGCAGCACCAGCGACTTGTGCTGCCCCTCGGCGTAGGTCAAGGCTCTGTCCTCCGCACTGTCTGTGGCCGACGTGTCCGCATCATAGACACCCAGCACCACGTCCGCAAGGTCGATGATCTTCTTGTAGGCGTGGAGCTGCGCGCCCGGTGCGCCAGCTTCGCACACAGCAGACAGGTAGGTGCAGACGGTCAGCATATCGAAGTACCGCTCCCGCAAATAGGGCGCCCATTTTGTCGCCTGCTCCTCATGGGGCGTGTAGCAAATGAGCATCAGGTCATGGTCGGTCGTTGCCCGCAGACCGTTGACGATCTCAGCGGCGTACAGTCCCACACCGCAGTCACAGGCCACAAGGAACTGCGACACACCATTCTGGCGCAGCACCATGATCTGCTGCGCCAGTTCCATCTTCATTTTGCCGCAGGACTCATCTTCTTCATCGAAGCCCCACGGAAAGCGCATAGGATGCTGCCCGATAATCGCACAGCGTATCGGTTTGTCCATTCCCATCGTTCACCTTGTCTGCAACAATATATATTTGTCTTATTAGGAAAGCATTTGATTGTTTTAGATTATACTATTGTCACCATCTCGTGTCAAACGCTTTCTATTTCAGACAGAAAGTGGCGTGGAGAAACAGTATAATTTACCCATACCACGAAAGGCAAGGACACCCCGCATGAGTAAAACTGTTTCGTTCAAAAACAATGACCGCTTTATCCAAATCGGCATTGCCATCGTCACCCTCCGCAAGCTGCGTGGAATGTCGCAGGAAAAGCTGGCGGAGAAAGCTGGTATCAGCCGTTCACTTCTGAGCGTCATCGAAGCGCCCGGAACGGCACACAACTTCACGCTGGATGTGTTCTTCGATATTGCGGATGCACTGGAAGTTGATCCCGCAGACCTTATCGGCGCATCTATGATCCCTGACAAGATGCTCAAAGGACGTGAAACACGGAATACTGCCGAATAAAAAATGAAGGGTGTATCGAGCGATGCACCCTTCATCAATTTTTATTACGTTCTCCGTGCCAGTGTCCGCGTATGTAAGAGGGCATCCATCAGCATCCGCCCGTCCTCGCGGTCATTCCACCAATATGGGCGGAGGAACAACAGCGCATTCTCCAGCCAAACATAATCGTCCCTCGTCAGTGCATGGCTTTGGAGTCCTTCGCTGATCCGGGTATACGATTCCCTGACCTTTTCACTGGCGTGTTCCCGCACCAAATAGGCGTTGAGCAGGCCAGTAATTACAGATACTTCTTCGTCGGTATAGAACATGACTTTCCTCCCTGTAGACAAACACACAGGTCAGAGTATAGCACACTTGCTCTGCTTCTACAAGAAGTCTTGTCCTATTCTTTCTTCTGCCTTAGTTCCTCCGATAGAGTGAGTTCTTCTGGGTACGCCATGGTGACGCTACCCTTATGACAGTTCAAGAGCGCACCTCCCCCTTGGCGGGAGGTGCGCTCTTTTCCTGCTCACTTGACGCGGTACAGGTTGCTGGTCAGACTGCCGTTGGGACGGCGGCGATGGGTGCGCTCCAGAAATCCATGTCGCTCCAAGTCTGACAAGGCCCTCTGCACCGTGCGGCGGGACAGCTTCAAGTCCTCCGCGATCCTGCGGACGCTGGGCCAACAGGTGTCTCCTACGTTGGAGCGATCCTTCAGGTACATATAGACCGTCCTGGCGCGATGAGACAAGTCCTGGTCTGCATAGATGCTTCCAAAGTAGCTCATGGCCTTGTGTCCTCGCTGTAGAGTCCCATGGCCGAGCGAGGCGCTCTTCTCTGTGTGGTCGATGCCTGCTGCGCCTGTGCGGGCTGGTCGCTGCTCTTGCCATATCTTTTGCTGATACTTAGGAACAGTTCCTGACGGCTGGCGTAGGCCACAGGCCGCGCCGCGTGTTCCGGTGTGGCATACGGCTCGCCAAAGGTAATGCCCCAATCGAGAAACAGCCGCAGCTTCGTCTGCATGGGATGTGTTCCCGTTTTCATCACCACAAAGCTGCCCTTGGGAATGGATTTCAACTCGTCCGGCGTCATCAGTGGACGCTCTATCATCTGCAAGCTCTGACTGGGATCGTTCTTTCCCTTACTGACAGAGCCGCTGAGTACCGTGCGGTTGCCCAGCGATTTGGAGAGCTGCTCCGCCGTCTGACTGTTGGGCGCAAAGCCGCCGAAGATGGTATCCTGACAGTTGTCAGTCAATATTTCTGCGCCTTCTCTGCCGTAATTCTTCTCCAACTGCGCCAGCGATTGGATGATGGGTACCAGTGTGATACCACGGGAGCGACCTGCGCTGAACAGCGCCTCCACGTCAAAGGCAGGCATAGTTCCGAACTCATCACAGTAGAAAACGACACGGTTGGGCAAGCGCCCGCTGCCTTTTTCTGCCAGCTCAAACAGCTCTTTGGATAGATTCTGTATCATAAGTCCTGCCATGAAATTCTTCGTCCTATCTTCTTCCGGAAGAATAAGGAAGAGGGCGGTCTTTTCTTTTGCAAATTTCTCCACGTCTATGTTGTTGTCGAAGCAGATCACCTGCTCCAACGCGATATCCATAAATGTATTCATTTGTGCCAACGCGGTGGACATAGCGGAAGCCGTTGCCTGATCAGATGATTCCAAGGCGGACGATGCCAGATTTCGCGCTCTGTGGTGGGGCGGCAGCATATCCATCAGTTGTTTAAAATAGGTTTTTCCTCGCACGCCAGAGGGTGCCAAAAGCTGTTGAATCAGAATGAACACCGATACGAGGTGACGTCGCTCCGTTGGGTGCTTACTATCTGGCGACAGGAATTCCGCCAGCAGCAGAATCACTGAGGCCACTACACCTTCCGCCGCTTTGTAGAAATAATCGTTCTGACCACGGTCCTCATCGCCTTTGGGCGCGATAATACTGTGAGCCAGAATACTTGCCAAATTCTCCGCTTTGCCATACGCTTCAATGCTATGTTCATGAAATGAGGTATCCATATAGCGGTTGATAAGCGTCATGAGATTATAGCCATCCGAGCGCGTGGGGTTACGCAGATCCACCACAGAAACATGATAGCCGTAATATTTCTGTGCCACCGCGCCGTAGTTGCGGGCGAGGTCACCCTTGGTATCCGTAGCAAAAAAACTCATACCGCAGGCGCAGGCATACTCCAGATTAGGATACAGGAAATACGCCGTCTTACCCACGCCGGATGCACCGATCATAAGACAATGCACATCGTCCTTGTCTACCAGCGCGGTGATACCGTGCTTGCCGCTGATACTGCCCAGCACCAGTCCCTGCGTCTCAGGCAGATTTTTGCCTGCCCGCCAGTCCGGCACTCGGAAGGGGACGAGGGCGTAGGTCTTGCGGATCTCCGTATCGGTAGCCCACCGTGCCGTGCCATGCTGCCCGTCGCCCACGGTCTTGGACTTGATGTTGTTCAGTGTGTAGTGGTCGCCCAGCAGCGACAGCGTAACGATGACGGCCACCATGGCGCCTGCCGCCGCAAAGAGTATCCAGAGGTTATCCATGGCCGCCTCGTTTCGCGCACAGGTCATCGTTCCAGTCCTTTCCCTGCGGACGCAGACGCTCCACGTCCACATCCATGTCCGCCAGTACCTCCATCATACTTTCACAGGCGTCCTCACCAGCCTCGTCATTGTCGAGGCAGAGATACACCATATTCAGCTTCGGATTCTGCCGCAGTCGCTCCAGCACCGGTTGGATGGATGTGCCGCAGCAGGCCACATAGCTGTGTTCCAGCCAGCCTGCCGGATAGAGCGTGATGTGAGACAGCAGATCGATGGGCGCTTCAAAGACATAGAGGGAACAGTCCGTGCCATTCTTGTGGAAGCTGTGTTTTGCCTCGCTGCCCTCCACATTGATGCGGAACACCTTGCCCTGACTGTTGGTGCTGCGAAGATGGGCGTGCCTGCCTTCTCCGTTTTCGTCCACGCCCACGAACACACAGTTGTGATGCAGAGTGTCTTCGTAGAGCAGCTTCTCTCGCACGAACTCCGTGACCACATCCCGGTCGATGCGCCGGAGGGTAGTCAGGTAGGCATAGAGCCGCCGCATATTGAGATAGGCCTCCGGCAGCGCGAAGGGCTTCGGTTCTCTCGACTCCGGCTCCTTCTTGACGATGGGGATGATGCCCTGACCGTCCCGCCCCAGCAGCATAGTCACTGCTTCGGGATAGGTCTTGTCGTAGAATTGCTGCACGAAGCTGATGGCGCGTCCGCCCTTCCGTGCGGCATGGTCATACCACATCGGCCCGCGCACGGTGATGCTGTGGTCGCTGGCCAGCCGGTAATCCCGTCCGGCCATAATGAGTTTCTCGCCTCGATCCAACAGAAAAGACGGCAGGTCAACCTCGTTGGCCTGCCGTTTCTCTGCGGATGTGAAATATACAAATTTGCCCATGCATTTTCCCTCCTTGCATTATCGCATGGTGTTGTCGTTGACATGGTAGAGCTGCTCATCCTCATGGTCATCCCGCTTGTGTCCCATGGCCATACGCTTTTCCATCAGCCGCCTGCGGCGCTTGGAGTCGATACGCATCGCAGGCGGAATAACCGGCATATTACCGCGGAACACACGACTCATGTGGTGGAGTAGTTGACTGACCACGCCGACCTCTATTGCGCTCTGTAACGCGACCGCCTGCGGCTGTGCCATAGCCGCAGGCGATTCGGTTGAGGGCGGCACTTGCTGCTCATTAGGTTCTGTCTCAACAGGAACTTGCTCCGACACAGGCTGCCGAAATGTTTCCGCCTGCTGAATGATCATATTCTTGATGGTGCGGAACTCTTTTTGCTGTACCAGTGGCTGATGGGGCGGCGTGTTCCGTCCGTAGTAACCGGCGATCTCATCCTTCAGCTTCCACCACTGCTCATAGCAAGCCGCCACCTCCGGGAGTTGTGCCAGTTGTTCCACGATCTCATCCACCTGTGCCTTGATCTCTTTGGGCAGATAGCCATAGACGTGTTTTCCATCGACCTGCTCCAATGCGTGGGACAGGTCACACAGCTTTTGCTCTATCACGGGGTCAGCTGACTCGCTGTTCTCCAGCATCCTGATATATAGCAGCAGTGACTCTTTTGCGGTCTGGATGCTCTCCTTGTAGGCAGCATCCTTCTTAATGTAGAGTTCCTTCATCTCCTCATGGAAGATAGCGTTCGTCATCCTGGAACGCATGGCGGCGATACCTTCCCGTGTAAGATACCCCTTCTCCGGTTCAGTCGACCACACCATCATATGCACATGGGGATGATGCCCCTCGTCGTGGTACGCCGCGTACCAGCGAAAATCATCCGTCCGAATACGCATGGCCTCCGCAATAGCGGCGCTCTCCTGCTTCAGCAGATTCTGCCATGCGGCAGCTTTGTTGTACCCAAGTCGCTCCGCGTCCTCACGCCGCAGGGAGAAAATAAACGTCCACACTTTTCCGTCGTGAGCGTCCAGCTCGGCCTTCGCCGCCTTGAGGTCGGTGGTGTCCACCTCGCTGAACAGGCCATGGCCGCCGTGCTTTTCGGCACGGGGACGCTGGGCGATATAGGACATATAGCCGCTCTCGGATTCCACTTCGTGCAGATGTGTATCCAGCGCCACGGCGATAAATGCGGATGCTGTACCGCGATTGGGCGTCTGTAGGTAGTCACTGTACTCGAATAGCTCCTTTGCGTCCGGGAAGTCCTTCAGCAGTCTTTTGATGAACTGTTTCTGCTTCTTGGTCGCAGGTTCGGTGCTTTGGATGATCTCCACACCGTCCCGCGTGGCGACATACTCCATATACCCAGACGCTTTGCCATTCTTGATGTAGCCGCTTTTTTGTATCAGCCGCGCCATGTGTTACTCCTCCTGATGGAACAGCAGCACGTCCTTGAAGGAGATGTTGCCATGGGTTGACGCCACCTCACGAACACTGCTGCCGCGCATCTTGCTGTACTCATCGCGTGTCATATCCACATCGCCGCCCAGCAGATGGTTGGTCATGTTGTGTTCTACCACCAGCTTGAACAGCAGCCTGCCCAGCCGGTCACCGAACACGCCCAGCGTACCCTCCAGCACCTCTTGCAGTGCGCGAGGCAGATATGCGCCCGTCCTCTCGGCGTGTAAGCGACCGCAATACTGCCGCAGAGCCTTCTCCACAAATTCGTTGCGGGTGGGGCAATTATCCAGCTTATAGAGCGCATCCACCTCCCGCCACACGTCGTCTGACAGCCAAACAGAGTGCCGGCTTTTCCCGTTTTTGTCCATCGAGTCACACCTCCTTCCTGCGCCTCCCGAAAGCCTTGTAAACACGGGGCTGACGGGCATTTTTGCAAATAATAGCGTCAAAACATATCCGCAGTCTAAGAATCAGCGCCATTTTCAAAATGCCGCAAACCCTTGGTGGCAGTCCGCACTGCGGGCTGCCGTGACCGGCATTGGCGCAGAAAAGCGCCAATGCTTTTCTCCTGCTCCGCTTTCGGCGCACCGAAAAGCGGGCAAAAACGTTCCAAATCTCCGGGGCCGCTATCCTTACTCTCCCGCGTTCCTGCGAGGCCACAAACCGGCCCACAAGGGCAAACACGGGGCTACATCTGCATCTGCGGCGTCGGCCCCAGCTCCTCTTGAAGCTGTCGGGCAAAATCGCACAGACTCATGCCGTTTTGCTGCTGGCAGAACGCCTCCATTTTCCGAGCCAGTACCTCCTGCTCGGCAGCATTCAGGTGATAGCTCCAGTTCTCCTCTGTGCCATCTCCCTTGCAGAGATTCAGCTCCAGCGTATCGCAAGGTCTGTCCTGCGCGATGTCGTAGTTGGCGTAGATATTCAGCCAGTCATTGTTCTCGTCCGTACACACGAATGTGCCGAAGGCGGCGTCCACGTCGAAGTCAGCCTGCACATAGAAATTCAGCTTACCGTTCTCTATCATGATCTCATCGCTGAACGAAGAATTCTGCGCGGTGAGATGCCCCGCCGATGTGAGCTCCTTCCCGTTCAGGTGATCCAGCAGCTTCCGCCACATCCCGTCCTCGGACGCATATTGCTTCTGCACTGCGCGGTAGGCAGCTGTAGATACGTCACGCATCGCCCACGTTGTCCAACCGTCCATGATGTGGACTGCGGAGAACTCCCGCTTGTCAAAATCCAAATCGAACACGCCGGTAACTTTTCCGGTGTTCTCCATGCGGAGACGCATCAGGTTCTGATACTCCTCCGGCGTGATAGGCTGCGCTTGCAAATACAGAGAGATAAATTTGCCGGTGCTGTGGCCTGTATCCTTGAGGTATTTGCGGAGCGTCCTTGCGGCATCCAGCAGCTCCTCGCCGGGCGTCATGCGGAAGTAATGTTCCTCGCCGCCCTCTACAACGCGGTATGCGGAATAGGTACGTGCCGCCTCCGCTTTCTCTCGTGCCATACGATCTTCCTCCCAGATCTCTCGGCTGATACGTGCATATTCACGCTCTGGAAGTTGGTTGCACAGTTCATCCAGCACATTCTCCAGATGCTCCTGTAAGGTCTCATCCTTCAGATGATGTTCAATGGCTTCCTTCCACCTGCGGTCGAGCCATACGATGATTTCTTCATGCTGTGCCATGGTTATTCCTCCTGCTGCATAGCCGCTGCCTGCTCATTTGCTGCCTTTGCTGCCCGTACCGGTCGCTTGGGCCTTGCGGCAGGCACCGCCTTACTGTCCACATACTCTCGCACCGCTTCCGGGACTTCCGACTCGTAGAGCTGCTGGAGCATTTCCGCCATGCGCCGCTGTACAGACGACCGCTGTTTGCGGAGCGCGAACTCCAGTGCGTCCAGCTTGGCCGCATCAAAATTGATAGTGATATTGGTTTCTCCCATATCGTTTCTCCTCACATTTTCATGTCCATATCGTGCTGCTGTTCTGCATGCAGGCCGGTGAGCAGGCTCTGGAATGTCTCACCTACATCCACATTCCGATGCGCCATCCATGCCTTGCTCATCTGCTCCAACGGTCTGTCCTGCTCCAACAGGAAGACCAGCTCCTCGCGTGGGAGACATTCTCTCAGCAGCCTCAGCTCGCAGTCGCAGGTCATCATGGCGTCGATCTCGTCTGCTGTCTGTATCAGTTCGTCACGGGTACGCAGATCCAGCCGGCGCATATAATCGGCCATCTCATCCTCGATGCGCTGGGAGAGAATGTCCCTCAGCTCTGTGTTGGTCTGCACCGGCTCGCCCTGTGTGACCCCCTCCACAAGAAACTGTGGCACATCGATGACCTCTGCATTGTGAAATGCGAGGTCACCGCGGTAGCCGATCTTCAGCGCGGAGAATTCACGCGCTGCCCTGACCAGCGCCGCAGGGCTTCCCGCAGGTATTTCCTGCTCCCAGCGATACCAGTTGTCCTTCTGTCGGCAGGGTATGAGCTTGAGGAGGACATAGTCCTCCGGCACAAATTTGGGATAACGGCAAAGTTGACCTGTCACGTTATAGTAGGGTTTGCCCTCGCACATGACCGTCTGCTCCATGTACGCTCTCATCTTTTGCGGGTCGGTGCAGAACCAACATTCCGTATCGCTGAAACGGCGTATCACGCCGTCCTCCAGAATGCTGTTCAGGTTTTCTTTCTTCGCCAGGTGGTAGACCTCTGACGGTGCGTGTTCCTTTACATACGCCATGTCGTTTCCTCCTTGCAAGGCACAGAAAAAGCGCAGGCCTTCGCCTGCGCTCTTCATTGTTTCTATTCACTCTGATAGTATGCTCTTAACTTGTTCTACAAAGGGGTTCATGTCATCAAAGATGACGTCTGCGATCAGTGACCAGTTGATACCGTCATAATCATGCACCAACCGATGCCGCAGCCCGGAGACAACGCTCCACGGAATGTCTGGATGTTCCTTTTTGAACTCTGGCGAAAGCTGATAGACCTGTTCACCGATGTTATAGACCGGCGTGGTTACTGCCCATTGAGAAAACTGCTCAGTCAACAACATCTCTCGTGTGATGCCCCGCCGTTCGATCTCGCTGCTCAGTGCATCCCACAGGGAAACAATCTTCTTCAACCGTTCAGTATCTGTCTTCTTCATGCGATACGGATACCCTCCTTCATTACGGACTCATAAAAAGGCGTTCCCGTATTGACCTCCCGCATCTCAAACACATCGGCATTCCGCCCAGTCATTTCACGCAAGTCCTCGGCCAGTGCGAAAATGTTACGGGGCACAAAGTCTTTTCCGCCCACGATAATGATATCGATATCAGAATCGGGTGTGGCGTCACCACGGGCATACGATCCGAACAACAGCGCATATTCCGCGTGGTAGCGTTTCAGCAATTCCTTCACGACGGCTTTGACCTCACTGAGCGACAGCGTACTCATAGCGGCGGCACCTCCTTTAACCTGTTCTGCCATTATTATAGCCGATACACCTGAGAATAGCAATCAGCTTTTACAGATTACCCTCATTCATACTCGATCCCCTGCACCTCCAGCCAGTGCGTCCAGCCGCGGCCTTCCAGCTGCGTCTTGACCACGCCGTACTTGGTACCCATGGCCTCAACGACTTCACCATTGCCGATATATACGCCGATGTGTCCGGTCTTCCACACCGCCAGTCCCGGCGTGTCCGGCATAGTTTCAATGCCGCCGCGCCGTGTGGCGTTGTAGAACATCTCGTTGGCTCCGATGTCCGGCATGCCATGTGTACCGTAGTCGATAGTCATAGTGTCGGTGGACAGCCAGCCGTAGCCCTTGATGAGTCCTACACAGTCGGCAGTGTGTCTGCCCAGCCAGTTGGCGCGGATGAAGACTGCGTACTTTCCGACGCCGTCCGGGTACTGCGTCAGCTTGTATTGCAGCAGCTCCGACGTCAGCGTCTGCCCATACGTCCCCCACACATAGCCCCAGCCGGAGTTCCATGCGTTGGTGACGTAGACTACAAGGTCGGCTGCGTTCTTCGTAGTCGGATCGGTGAGCATGGATGCATCCAGCTCAATCGGCGCACTGCCGCCCGACTCATAATCACCGTTGAAGGTATCGCCGCCCATGCTGCCCATGACCATGGCGTAGATATCCACAGCATTGGAACGCTCCTCGTCAGACACCACGCGGCCACGCCATGTGGTGAGTTTTTCGTAAACATCCTCCACCGACAGCGGCACAGCTACCTCGTATGTCTCTTCCACCAGTTCCTCTGTGCCATCTTCCTGTACCACCGTTACCATGCGCATCCGTGTTTCCGTTTTATAAAAGCAGTCCACAAAGCGGTCTGCCGCGGCGCGGGTCGGCGCGTTATCCCCAAAGCAGAGGGCAAAGAAAATAGCCTTGACCTGTACGGGGTCAAGGCTGCCGCCCTCCGCCTTTTGATTGACATAGACTGTCGCCGAATCCAAAAGCGAGAATGCCTCCTGCATCTCCGTGATGTGCGCTCGGTATTCCGCAGGAACCTGGCTCGACAATTCCGCGCCGTAGAACGCCGCGGATACCACGGCGTTGTTGTGCCGGGACGCGCCATCGCCGAAGCAGCAGAGGAACACCACCAGCAGGATCAACGGCGACAAGAGCAAGGCCAACACCCAACCGATGGTCTTTCGGCCATCCTCATTTGTCAACAAGGCAGCCGCTGCTCGTGCCAATACGGGCGCGGCCATCACTTTCCACCTGCCGTTCCGAACAATACCGCCTTATGGTCCGGTGCTATGACCTTCAGATGATACCTCTCCGCGCCGCACTTAAACAGGCATTCGCCTCGCCGTGCGCGCCGGATGAGCTCGAACTCCGCCTCGTCCAGCTGCAGCATATCCATGTAGAACCGCCTGCCAATGGAACCAGGATTGAACAGGAACTGGTGGGGCGGGATAGCGAACAGCGGTTTTGTCATTTCCCGCACGCCCTCCTGGTCGAAATCCTCCAGGTTTTGGGACGCCATCATCAGCGCAGAATCCCGTTTCCGCACGCGCTTCAGGCAGTTGCGGATATACTCAATGGCCACCGGATTGGACAGCCACAGGTACAGCTCATCCAATGCCGCCACCGTGTTGCCTGCTGTCAGAAGCCTGTCCGACATATACGCCAGCACATTGAACAGCAGGGCGTTCCGCAGGCTCTTGGCCGTCGTCAGTACGCCGCCTACGCCAAACACCAAAAATCTGTCGTCGGAGATATTGGTATGTCCGTTGAAGAACGGTGCGTCCGCGCCCACGCACAGGGAGTGCAGCCCCAGCAGCACCTCCTGCAACAGCTCCCGCGTGTACAGGCTGCCGTTCCTGTAATTCACCAGTTCATTATTGATGAGCGCATACAGGTCGGATAGGACGGGGTAGTCCCCCGGCTTGAGCTGGCGGAAGTCCGTTTCCTCTGAGATGCCCCATTTTTCATACAGCGCGGACAACATGATCTCAATGGTATCCAACTGCGGGTCGGAGAAGTCCTTGTAGGCACGAAAGAAGTCCTTCAAGAAGGAGATGTGCCGCGCCAGCAGTGTGGACTTGCGGAAAGCCTCCGGCGCGGACTCGTCCGCCTCTGTGTCCTCGTTCCAACACCGCACCTCCAGCACATTGATACGCTTCTCGCCGCCCATCAGGTCGATAAAGCAGCCACCCAGCTTACCACAAAGCTCCTCCAGCTCATGCTCCGCGTCCAGCGAGACCACGGATTTCCCCGCCTCCAGCAGGTTGCAGATAAGCAGCTTCATAAGGTAGCTCTTGCCCTGTCCGCTGTTGCCGAGGATGAGGATATTGGCAGAGGTCTTATCGCTGTCGCGGCGGTCGAAATCCACCACGATGTTGCTGCCGTATTTATCCTTGCCTATATAAAAGCCGTTGGGATCTGTCTTGCCGGAGTAGTTGAACGGGTACAGATTGGCCACGCTGCCAGCGGGCAGTACGCGTTCGAACTCCCGGTCAAGGGCGTTATAGCCTACGGGACTGGCGCAGTAAAAGCCCTGCTTCTGCCGCAGGAGCAGCTTGTCCACATTCAGCTTACAGCGCACCAACTCCGTCAGCACATCGGTCTGAAGCTGCCGCAGGTGCTCCATGCTGTCCGCCGTCATCTCCAGATACACGGCGCAGTGGAGCAGCGGCTCATGCTCTCGGTGCATCTTATGCACCAGCTCCGCCACATCCCGCAGGTTGCTCTCGGCCTCCACTGCCTGCCGCAGCTTGTTAGGATCCGAGCCGTCCAGCTTGTTCTTCTTGTTGGCGTTGTCGATGATCCTGTCCTCCTCACCGGGGGACACCTGTCGGCAATATATCCGCAGCGTCACGCCGCTTTTTTCGCCCAAGTGCCGCAGGATGGCCTGAGATTCGGTGCTGGCGGGATATTCCCGCAGCGCCCAGACGCAGCGGTAGGTATTGCCGAAGATGTAGTGATCCACCTCGAACTTCACCACGCCCGGTGCGATGCAATCCAGAAAGGAGCGGATAAATGTCTCCTGCGGTGAGATCCCTTTTTTGTGAAACGGGTTTTTCATTCCATCCACCTCACCAGCAGAAAAATTCCATGCGCGGCTCCAGCTCCGGTTCGTGGCCGGTAAACTGCTCCGGCTCCCGAAATCGCTGCGTGTACCGATCCAACTGCTCGTCTGTCAGGGAGCAGAAGCCGCCCTCGTGGTCATCCCCCACCAGGAAAAACGGCCCGCAGATAATATCATCCTCGAGCCACCGATTGGGCTTCATGCCATTGAGCTTTCCCTCTTCATTGCAGCAGAGGATCACGCCATCCTCCACATATACCGGCTGGAATAGTCCCTGCACCTCCTGCTGAATCGCCTCCAACCCATCCTTCATATCCTTTACATAGGGTGCTTTGCCAGGTTCAACTTTCAAAATCCGCATTTTCTTCCTCCATTTCCGCCGTCAGCCAATGCGCACCGTCTATGAGGTCAAACACCTCGTGGGTGGCGTCCTGTTCAAAATAAATCGCAAGCAGCTCCAATAGTTCCGCTCCTTCCACTCGGCGAACGGTAAAGCCACTGTCCCGCAGCCGCTGTTCCACTGTTGCGAGGTTGATCGCACCGTCCGTCTTTCTGCGCCGCAGGACAAAGCAGAATTGTCTGGATGATGCCATCATGGTCTGCACATCGTCCAGATGCCGCCGGTCCTGTGCCAGCAGAGCGCGGATAGCGGGATTGCCTTCCTCCTCTGTTCTGCGCCGATAGTAGAGACGGTTATCCTGATAGGACTCCTTAGCGTCTAACGCCAGCAGCTCCACCTCTGCCGAGGTCTTCAGCACATTCAGCAGCGCTGTCACCCTCGTGCGGACACCCGACTCCGGCAGCACGTTCAGGTTAGTAGGCTGCACAAGGTAAAAGGTCAACTCACCGCCTGCCGTCAGTACGCTGCTGTCCGTCACGCGCTCAATGCCCACCAGTTGCTGCGTAGACCTCTTCTTTCTCATACTCGTTCCCTCCATTCGTAGTATTGCTGCCCGAAAAAGAAGAACGCTGCGGCGTAGCGCAGAAAGTCCAGCATGCTGACGCCGCCGTGCCGAATGCAGAGAAAGGCCAGTGCCGCTGTGACCACCAATGGGATCACAGTGCCGGCCTGTGTCAGTGCCAATACCGACAGCAGCAGACCGATGCCGATGAACGCCACGTCCCGCAGCGTCCACAGCCACAGCATCGGGCGAGCTGTCAGATTTTCTGGGTATAGGTACATAGTTCTCCTCCAAAAAGTGAAGCCGCAGGCACACGCCTGCGGCTCTGTATGTTGTTATTCCGCATCCACTGCGTCGTTCAGCTCCCGCTCGATGAGGCCGAGAATGAAGTCCTTCTGCTTCAAGCCGTGCTTGGCAAGGTAATCCTTCAGGCGGTCAAAGAGCTCCTCCGGTACCTGAAAGGCGATGGTGCGATTGGTATTGCCCATGTTTTTTGCTCCTCCTTCAAAGTGTTCGTTGAGTATGTCCGTGATGTAGTCTGCCAGCGTCTGTCCACGCTGCTCCTGCTCCGCACGCAGCCGCTGGTGCAGCGACAGCGGAATGGGTGCGCAGAGGTTTTTCTTTTCCTCCATGGTGTGCTCCTTTCCGCCTCCCTCTGAGGCAAGCAAAGCATAGCCGAAGCGCAATGGGAAAGCTATTGACAAGTACAACGAAGAAGCAGGCGCAAATAAAGCACAATGGACAAGTTATGTTTAATCGCTTCCCCGTATGGCGTCCGCCATACACTTCATCACGAAATCCACGCAGGGGATGGCTACGCTGTTGCCCAGCGCCTTATATCGTGCGCTGTCAGACGCGCCGGGGATATCTGTCCAGCCATCCGGAAAGCCCTGCAGCCTCTCACATTCCAACGGCGTAAGGCGGCGGATGAGCAGAATGGGCAGATCCTTGTCGCCCATCAGTTCGCAGGTATGGAGTATCAGGTCAGTGGCGTCCTTGCTCTGCCGGGCGCTCTGGGTACCGGCGATCTCGTCGGTGGTAAATGCATCCACACGCTGGCGGCGGAATACCGCGTGCCGGTCAAAGCCGGTCAGTGTGTAGGCCACATTCTCCTGATACCCGATGCCATTGCCGCCGTTCTCCGGCTCGCGGTCTATCGTATTCCCCGCAAGGCAGTAAACCTGCTCCCCCACAAGCGGTACATTGTTACCGCCGGTGCCGCAGCGTGCCGACATGGCCGGAGCCACACTGCCCATCTGTCGATAGCGAGCGTCCATACCGTGGCTCTCAAATATCAGCGGCTGGTGGTTGTCCATCTGCGCCCGAAGCGTGGCGGTTTTATCTACCGTCACGTCCATACGCTCGCCACCCTGATCGTTGATGCACAGGACGGTTGGCATACTGTTTCCGCTGCCGCCGGCCTTCAGTGTCGGCGCAACGCCCTCGCGGTAACCGATGCCGCCCGCACTGGCTCCTGCACCAGCGGAGAAGCCGGCGACAAACGTCTGCTGCTTCATCCCCGGCTGCGCACCCAACGCGCCGGCTTTATCGCCCAGATCACGGACTTCATCCCGCTGGTTTGCCGCAAAGGCCACCGATGTGCCGGCCACGAATGTCTGCATCTGCAAATTGGAGGTCGCCATCAACGCCCCCGCCGTATCGCCCAGGTCGATACCCTCGTTCCTCTGGTTGATATGGTACGCCTTGATAAGCCCCATCTGCGCCAATATTACCAAATCGATCATCCGCAGGCCGCTCTGCATTTCCAACGCCAACTTCAGCGTTGCAGGCAACTCCTTCCCGCGCTTCCGCGCTCTACGGAGAATGCCCAGGCAGGCTTTCCGGCTCAAATAATATTTGCGCTGAGGCTGGGGCTCCAAGATCTGCCACAAGGAAGATCCTCTTACGACTCTGGGGCACACCCCAGTATTGAGCGTCGAGGACTCGCCAACATAGGGAGACAAAATCTCCCAATATGGCTGCCCCAGAATATCGCCATCCCCAAGGGTGATTTTCAGGAACATGAATTCCTGATACACCAATTCCGAGTGTTTCCTCCAGGACGACCCGGAAGTCATCTCCCTTTTGCTGCCCGCTGGAGAATGCGCCGGGGACATTTTCCCAGCACATGAATCGGGGGCGAACATGGATACCTGTTCGTCCTCGTAAAACATCTGCATCTCGCATCTCCTTTATGATCCTGATTTGTTCCATAAATAGGCCGGAACGCTCACCGGCAAGTCCCGCCCTCGCTCCAGCCACAGACAAGTCCTGATTATTCCGAATTCGGGATAACCAGGATTATGCCGAGGAAATAGTTATTCCGAAGTCACTGCATAGAGTCTTGTAAAACAAGGATTCTCCGCAAAAACTTCGGAATAACAAAGCGGGCCTCATTTTATATAATGTGGACATGCAGACAACCGTCTGACACCACAAAATATAAGGAGGGCCTATGGAACTGATTGAATTAGACGCAACTGCACAGCGTGCCCTGGAGTTGTTAACCAATGCGGGGATGAGTGATGGAAGCATATACGACTATACTCATACAGGCTTTGGCAGCATACTTCGACATTTTCACACAAAAGGCATACTATATGCTACAGCAGAAATGCTCGATAATTTTTTGCTGGAGCAACGCGTGCTTTTGGACCAAGGAGATATCTCACAATGGAAATGGGGACTTGTCCGCAGGAGTTGTGAGCTTCTGAAACAATGTGCTGCAATGAATTCTATTGATTTGCCTGACCTTCAGCCATGGGACCCTGTATGGAATCGTCCAAAGCAAATCATCCAACACGACGCACCGACGGCGAAACAGTTTGCCGAATCGGAAAATATTTATGTGCTTGTCTGGATGGTCAACAAGCGTATGGAACAACTTGGCCTTTCGGAAAATACGGTTCGCCATTACACGGAAGAGGGATTAGCCGTCATTTTGAAAAAGCACTATGATTCTGGTACAGAAAGTTACTCAGACAAACTTATATCCCAGCTTACAGATGAGCGAAGACTGCAATATGAGCAAGGGGAGGTTGGCAGAACTACTTATCAGAATTTGCGCAAAGCGGCGGCGATGCTCCAGGAGTTCCGCCTGACAGGGAAAATCACGCTGGAAAGGATTCCTAATTGGGGACGGCGCGAAGTTATTCCTCAGCACAAAGCGATTCTGGATAAATTCAGTGCGCATGTCACAACGCAGAGCAACTGGGCTGAAAGTTCCGTTAGCACAGTTACAAGTGTGGCTCGTGTATTTTTGCTTGAATTAGAGGACCATGGAATAGTCTCCATTGAAACTGTCGCAATGATGGATATTGCCACATGCGTTACAAGAATGCTTGGACGATACACTGGTGGAATGAGATCTGCTCTTTTTGGCATTCGGACCTTTCTGCGATTTTTATATGAGGCCGAGATCACTGCGGATAATTTTTGCAAAACACTCCCGGAATTTGTTTGCCCTCGGAAGAACTTTCGTGAAGGATTTTCCGATGATGAATTGGAACGTCTACTTTCTCAGCCAGATATCACATCTGCGGTCGGGAAAAGAGACTACGCTATGATGGTTTTGGCAGTGCAAAGCGGCTTGCGGTCTTGCGACATCATACGGCTCACATTTGACTGCATCAATTGGAGAACGAGGGAAATTCGTGTTGTTCAGCACAAAACAGGACAACCAATCGTAATTCCTCTTGAACCGGAAACAGGCAACGCTATAGCAGATTACTTGTTAAATGGGCGCCCCAAGAGTTCACTACCGCAAATTTTCCTCTGTCACGTCGGCGCTGTCCGTGCTTTGAAAAGTCGAACCGGAAGTGCAATTGTCTCCAAATACATGAAGGGCGCAGGAATTCATTCCGGGTATCGCGGATTTCACAGTTTCCGGCGCACCTTCGCTACAAATCTGCTCCAGAACGAAGTGCCAATTGAGTTGATCCAACAGATGCTGGGCCAAACTCATATTGATTCAGCAAAGCCGTACCTGTCCATTGACGAACAGGGACTGAAGCGATGTGCATTGCCCCTGCTCTCATGGAAAGGAGGTAGGGAACTAAAATGATGTACACCTTTAAGAGTTGTTTTGCATCTCAGATCGAGGATTTCATTGCTCAGAAAAACGCTCTGGGGTTTGGTTATCTGGAGTCCTCCCGTCTCCTGCGAGACTTTGACCGCTTTTGCCTGACGCATTTCCCGGAAGAAAATACACTGACCAAGGAGCTTTGCTTAGCTTGGGCCACGAAAAAGGATACCGAAGGCAACAATACCTTCCGCAACCGTATGATGCCGGTGCGCGAGTTTGCCAGATACTTAAACCGCAACGGCGAAGCTGCTTACATTCTGCCGCCAGACATTGCCAGGAAAGATGCGCCGTATGCCCCGTACATCTACACCGAGGCCGAAATCCTGGCCATTTGGGATGTTTTCGACCACTTGAAACCGAGAGGTGGTTTCCCGGTGCGGCAATTTGTGATCCCAGCTATGATAAAGCTGATGTACTGCTGCGGTCTGCGTCCATCTGAGGCCAGAAGGCTTCATGTAGACGATGTGGATTTGGACATTGGGCGGCTGAACATTATGGAGAGCAAACAGCACAGGAGCCGTATTGTTATGATGGCGGATGATGTGACGAAGATGCTCTCAGATTGCAATGCCGTTGTGACTTCCGCTATGCCGGAACGCGAGCCGTTCTTTCCCAACTCTGAGGGCGGTTTTTACGGGAAGAGAGGGCTGGAGAAAACTTTCCGCCTGGTTTTGAAGAAAGCAGGTGTTACGGGAACCGGCCGACGTTCCCCGCGTCTTTATGACTTTCGTCATACTTTTGCCACCCACAGGCTGTACCACTGGATGAACGAGGGCAAAAATCTGAACGTTATGATTCCCTATCTGAGCGCGTACATGGGCCATGCGCAACTCTCGGACACCTATTACTACATTCATTTAGTTCCTGGCTTGTTGGAGGAAATGTCCGGGTTCACGTTTTCTTCTGCCGAGGCATTCTTGCCGGAGGTAGGAAACGATGAGTGATTTCTTTGATGCAATCCGGCGTTTTCTGCTGGACTATCTGCCCAAGCAGCGCTGCCTTAGTAAAAATACGATTCTCTCCTACAGACAGACACTCAATATTTTCGTGGCTTATATGAGGGATGAGATAGGGATTGGAGCTGCTGAGCTGACCTTCTCCCGTGTTGACCGGGACGTCATTCTTAACTTCCTAACCTGGCTGGAAAAGGCGCGGGGATGTAGTGTCTCTACCCGCAACCAGCGTTTAATGGCATTGCGGTCTTTCCTGGACTTCGCTGGACAAATCGATTGTACGCAGACGTCATTGTATCTTTCTGCCTGCAATATTCCCTCCAAGGAGGCTCACGGGCAAATCGTTGAATTCCTGACCGAACCGGCGTTGACCGCGCTGCTTCAACAGCCCAATCCTTCCAGGCAGAAAGACCAGCGGAATCTTGTATTCATGATCCTCATGTATGATACCGCTGCCCGATGCAGTGAGCTTCTCGATATGAAGGTCTGTGACCTGCGTCTTGACGCAAAACATCCAATTGCGTACTTGCATGGTAAGGGACGAAAAACCCGTACAGTGCCGTTGCTGAACAGAACAGTCCAACACTGCAAACAGTATCTGAACAAATTCCATCCCAACAAGGATGACTACAGTGAGGCACCGTTGTTCTATACCGTGATCCATGGGAGGCAGCAAAAGATGTCTCCCGATACGGTAGCAGCATTCTTTGCGAAGTATGGGAGCATGGCAAAGGCGGTTTGTCAGGAAGTTCCTGAACATATCCATCCGCACATGATGCGGCACACACGGGCGATGCACTTATACCAATCCGGGATGCCCATGGTACTTCTTTCCCAATATCTTGGCCATGCACAGGTTGAGACAACAATGATCTATGCTTATGCGGATACCGAGATGAAACGTGCCGCAATTCAGAAAGCTGATGCTGTCCGCGGAACCAAGCCCGTACCGGATGAGATTTGGGCTGATAACGAGGAAATGATTTTGAAGCTATCTGGTCTGCTCTAATCCTATTGTTCTATATATGCCGATTATGTTATTCCGAAGTTTTTGCTGGTAACGCCTTGTACTACAGGGTTTGCAGCGATTACTTCGGAATAACTATTTCCTCGGCATAATCCTGACAGGGGCTGCCGCCGCAGATAATGTCCACGGGCGGCAGTTCATCACCCCGCAGCTTCGTGATATCCCCGTAGTGCAGCATTCCCGGCAGGCGTTCCCGTGTGACGCGGATGGGAAACGGTTCGATCTCACTGGCCCACAGGGGCACAACGCCGTTATGGATGGCCGCCAGCGGGAAGCCTCCTATTCCATCGAAAAGACTTCCCATGGTGATAACTCTCATTTCGCCGCGGCCACCACCGTCCGCGCCATACTGACCGCGCTCTGTGCCGTGTAGACAGCCGAGGAGATATTGGCCCGCGTGGTGGTATCCAGCCCGAACGCACCGGCGATACGAGGGATCTCACCGGCAGATAGCATGAGTCCCAGGCCCAGCAGCGCGTGATCCTTAAACACCATCAAGCCAGCTACGAGGATGGTGGCCTGCAAAAAAGCCGTGAGACACAGCCCCACGACCTGCTTGCACCACTGTATGAATCCGTCGCCATAGCCGCGCGGTACAGAGAACATATACAGACTGCCCACCGCGATCTGAATGATCAAAATGCCGCCGCGCTTAAGGTTGGCGAAGAAGACCTTAATGACTGCGTAGGCCATCAGCGCAAGGCAGAAGATGACCATAAGTCCGCTGGTCACCGGGCCAAAGCCCCGCAAAATGATTTGTCCGGAAGATGTCAGGCTCTCCACGGCGTTGAAATCCTCCAGCGCCGCTTTTGCTGCGTCCCCGATGCTGGTCGTCCCAAAGCCGGTGATGCCTGCCGTCAGGTCGGCCTGCAGCGATACCGCCAGCTCATACAAACGCACCGGCACCTGCGAAAAAAGGGAGACCGCCAGAAAACCTTTCATGGCATTCAAAGCCGTTTCCTTAACATTGCCGCGGCCACCGGAATATTCCACGCCGCACTCGAAGCAGGCTACCACCAGCCCTATGGCAAACAGCGCCCAGCCCAGATAGGAGAAAAACAACACCACGCTCTGTACCCAGCTCATGGCAAAGAGCTCGGCGCCCATGTTTCCCATCTCCGAAAAGAAATTGCCGAGAAAGCCCACGATCTGACCGTAGAACTAGTCCACGATCTGACCCAGCACCGTATCGGCTACAAAGTCCCAAATAAAAATAAGCTCTCACCTCCATAAACGCAGGAAGCACTCTGCCGTCAGCAGAGTGCTTCCTGTTATCGTATTATGTTGCAGGTCACAGCTCCATCTTAAAGCCGTAGTCCTGCGCCCTGTCCTGTTCCACATCCTGTGCCACGTCATCCTCCTGCCGCTGCACCTTCGCCAAGGCCATCAGCTGTCCAAGCCGGGAGGAAAACGCAGAGATGATCGCAGCCTTACGGCTCTCGTCCACATACTCACCGGCCTGATCCAAGATGTCCCGGATATCCTGCTCAACGCCCCTCAGCCTATCAAAGTCGATCCAGTCGAAGGAGGTCACCAGCTTGAGCTGTTCATGGTGCGTCTTTTTGAATGGTTTACACTCAATGGCGCGGGCGGAGAGGATCTGAGGTGTCAGCTTATCGTACCCCAAGGAGGAGCCGCTATCGAAGATAGGTGCGGCGCCCAACCATTCCAGTGTATCTGCACTGCGGAGTAGTCCGAAGTTGTTCTGATGCCTGTCCTCGTTGGCGATAAGGTAGTCCAGCACGATCATCTGATCCACCGCGTGTTCCATACCCTCCACACCCAACGCCTCGCAGCAGTTCAGATAGTGGCGGTAGACCGATGTGTTGTTGTCTTTTCTCATGGACTGCATCACGCGCCACGCGCTGACAAGCTCCGTGTCCGGCGTAACGAAATCCTCACAGACACTGTAGGGCGTGTCATCATCCCACAGCAGCGTATAGGGCACGTGGGAGATACCCAGTTTCTCCGCCACCAGTGATGCGATCACCTCGTTGAACGGCTGCTGCATAAAGGGGTTACTACCTGCCTTCAGCAGGCACCGTTTTCCGTTTATGATCTTCCACCGCTTTTTCAGATAACCGTCCGACGTGTTATCTGGGGAACTGAAATCGAAATTCGCCGCGTCCGTGGCCTTGCCCAGCAGGACATCACCGATGTCCTCCGAGAAGGGATTTTCGAAGAAGTTGATGCGCTCCCACCGGAGGTCACTGCCGTGGGGTCTGACCCAATACTGATCTGAAAGGCTCAAACCGAAGCAGCGCGTCAGCAGCACCTGCGTATTTGGCAGCTCCAGCGTTTCCAGTGCCTTTCGCACACCGGAGCGGTTGGCGGGGATGCAGCGGTCGATCCACCATGCATTCAGCGCGGCACGATCCACGCCGTCCCTTTTTGATGCCGTAGCCACCGGAAGATGCTCCGGACGGTACACCGCATCGATACGCTGGATAGAGCTTGTCGCCTCATCCAGCTCCATATCGGCAACCGCGATATTCTTGTGCATCAGCGTATACTGCATCGTGCCACCTCTTTTCTCTGTCATTTCCATGTTATTTTACCACGCTTTCCGCAAAAAGCCAACCGAAAATTGAACATAGGCACGCTCACACACCCACGATGTCCCAGATGTACAGCGGTGCGGTCAGGGTAAAAACCAGACACGCGAACAGGATGGCCGGCGCTGTCCACTCAAACTGGCCCGTCTTTCGATAGTCAAAATATTCAGTCCCCAGCTTCACAAAGAAGAAAATGGCGAGGATCATATCGATGGCCGGGAACACCACATTGTTGACGACGGTCTTGATCTGCCCTGATGCCGCCGCCCATGTGCTCTCCACTGCACCGGCCACATCGCCGCTGCCTGTGGCGTAGGCCGCCACGGAAAACAGCCAGCAGAGCAGCGCCGCTGCGCCGCAGACCATTACCGCACGTTTCACATATTTCATAGCGTTCTCCTTCACATTGTCATTTCGCCCATGGCGGGTGCGTTCTGGCTCTGCCGCAGCTCGGCCAGCTTCTCCGCCGCCCAGTCGGGGATGCACTCGTCGCGAATGATGCCCACGAACTCGGAGCGATTCCATCTCGTTGTCTCACCGTCGCCCAAACAGGTACAGAACACCGAACGGCCTCGAGCGTGAGGGCGGCAGCCGAAGCCACCGGAAGCCAGCCACAATTGGTTCTCCGGCTGCCAGCAGGATTCCCGCAGCGTGTCCGGCGACAGCACCAACACCCTGCCGGTGAAATCCTGCTCCCCGGAATTGGGTTCGCAGTGCTCCGCGCCGAACAGGTGCAGCTTCGCCAGCTCCGCACGGTAGTTACTGACGAAGCCGTCCAGTATGGCGGGGTGGCTGTTTATAAGGAAGGTATGCCGGTGTCCGCCGTCCTCGGGCACGAAGATGGTACGGCTCCATCTCTTATTCGTTTCGTGGTAACGCCCATCGTAGGACTGCATCTGCAGCGTATTGGCCAGCACAAAGCCCACGCGCTTGTAGCCGTACTGGTCGATGACGCTTTTGGCGCAGCAGTCTTTGAGATACATTCCGTCAAAGTCCCTATGGATCGCCAGCTCTATCGCCCCGGCACAGGCACAGTTGGTGCGAAAATTGGCACGCCACAACTCCAGCTCGCCCCTGTCCCTTGCCTCCTTCGCCGTGTAGGGGTACATTGCCTCATTCGGCAGCATAGACCACATCTCCCTCCTCCAGATAGCATTCCAGCAGGGCCGGGCAGCAGCCGCTACCCAGCAGCAGCTTCCGGATCGGTGCAGGCACGGCATCGAGGTCGAATTCCCTCACGTCCGAATCGCAGTTCTTGCAGCAGGGCATACGACAGGCGTCCAGCAGGGCAGACACAAGCTGCGATGCCGCGTCAAACAGTCCGGCCAGTGCGTCTGCCGTTTGTAACGCTGTCATCTCACGAGGCATAAGCAGCAGAAGGCTGTGCGTCATCTGGGCAGACAGATCTACGCCCGCCATGCCGCATTCTGCCAACTCACTGCCGGGGATGGTCAGGCCGGTCTTGTCCAGTGTCATTTCGTTCTTCATGTTAGATCCTCCTCAAGTTCTCAAAGGTCGTTCCGGGATATGCACCAGCCGGCATATCTTCCCATCGCTGCTGTAATCGCCAAATATCGTCATCTGCGATGCAAAAACACGGGGGTCATAGTTGGTCATGATGTATTCCCGGTATATGTCATTTTTCTTCTTGGATTGGCTGTTGGGACGCTCCACTTCATAAATGAAAAAGTCCTCGTAGAGCCTGCGAATATAGTCGCAGTTGTTATAGGACACCATGGCGAAGCCCCTGTGCTGCGCCAGTACGTCATGGAGCCGCTGATGGTCACTGCGGGGGAATTCCACCGCGTAACGCTCCGCCTCATAATAGGGCGGGTCACAGTAGACCGTGGTCTGCGGGTCATTATGGGTGGTAATGATGCTCTCGAAATCCTTATTCTCCAGCGCTACATCCTTCAGGCGGTGAGAACACTCCCAAATATCCCGAAAGAATCGCTGTATATCGCAGGAGCTCACACCATAACTGTCGCCGTTGCCGTTATAGCTGTATCGCTGCAGCTTGTAGATAGCGGCGGCGCGGCGCACATCCGCCAGCTCCGCACGGCTTTGCAGCAGCCGCTTGATCTCCTCTGCCTCCGGCGGTGGGAACATCTGCTCTGCCAGCTGCAGCTCCTCATCCAGATACATCTGTGTAAAGTCCTCGCCCTGCAGCTGTCTGCGCAGCACATCAAACTCGTCGCGGGCATTGATGGGGAGAAAGCTCAGTTCTTTCGTCAGGGCCATAGGGCGGTGCTTGACGCAGAAAAGCAGGTTATACAGGTCGTGGTTCAGGTCGTTATATATTTGCAGGCACCCCTTCGGCACGGCGGTATTCAGCGTGATGATACCGCTGCCGCCAAACACATCCACCAGTGTTTTATAGTGGATAGGCAGGAGCATCTGTATGGCCCACATAAGCTGTCCCTTACCGCCCATCCAAGGCATGAGCTTTACCAGGCTGTCACGCATCAAATTTCTCCAACGCACGCTCCAGTCCGGAGATAGCCGCGTCCAGTCCACTGCGCATTTTCTGCAAGCCGCGGATGGTATCATAGACCTCCGCCGCCGTTTCCGCGAAGTAGTAGCCCCGCTGGTCTGCCGCGATGGGTACGGTGTCCTGCCGCAGACGGTTGACGCGCCGCCGCAGCTCGTTCCTGCTGATGCCCAGCACACGCTCCAATTCCCGGCTGCTGATCACATTTCTGCGCCCCTTAAATCCATTTTCCAGATACAGGGCGACGGTTTCCTTCGTCATTCTTGCACTCCCTTCCGGTGACCGTTCACCGAAAAGGGCGCAAAAAGAGGGATCGCCATCCCTTTTCGGAAAGCGGTCCCATTGTTGTTGAATTTTACTGCATGGTCATGTCCACGCCTTGCCGCGGTACTTGCAGCGGCTGTCCGTCTGGGCGGCAGATATAGCCGTAGTCACTGAAAACTCCCTTATCCCGCCATAACAGCGCTGCGCCGTAGGCGTCCATATTCAGATACCGCATCAGCAGATCACCATCCGGGTCTCCCACGATGACGGAGAGCTCCTCCCTCGCCAATTCCTCCAGAGAATGGATGCCCGGCTCAAGGGCATATTCGCTCAGATGCTCTGCCAGTGCAAGCGCATCGTCCAGACTTCTGATGTCCAACTGACCGGCCACAGCCTTGAACTTTATCAGTTCGTTATTTCTGTCCAGTTCCTCCAGGCACTGCGCAAATCGGTTGATCTGCTCCATGCTGTCATAGGCCATATCCGTGAAGCGCCACATCTCCGGCATGGCGGCGTCGCACTCCTCCAGCCGCACCTCCTGCCAGCTGTCCACCTCCAGGCAGTCCAGTACGGCGTCCAGCTCCGCCTGCTTTGCGGGTAGGTACAGCTTTACGGCACGGACGTCGCTGACGCAGAGGAAGTAGATCATATACGGCGGCTTTCGTGGCGGCCTGCCCAGATTGGACGGGGCCTGCCGCAGCTCGGACTCCTGCATCACATAGCCGTGGGGCGTAAGTACACCGCCCTCACCCTCCCGCATCGATCTGCCGATCTTCTCGTAGTCCAGCATTTCCAATACGCTGTCCGGCACGGTTGCCAAATCCGGGAGAAAATCGTTCTCCACGTAGAACTGTCCCAGTGCGGCATCGTCCGTGATCCCCGGCACCACATGGCAGCAATCCACGCTGTATGCCAGATCCAGTACTCGCCGGAGCGTCAGATCACCGCCGTTGTTCTGATACAGATTGTTAAGCTCCATCTGCACCAGGCCCTCGAAAGCCACGGCATCCACATCGCTGAATGTACGGAGCTTCTCTGCCAGCGCGTTGAATTGGTACAGGTCATACCCGTCAAGGTGTGGAGCGAGAAATTCATATCGGCCCATGTCCTCCACCTGCCAATGGGGTTCCTGTCCCTCTGACAGACGCAGTCTGTCCATGGCATCCACCATTTCCCATGGCGTGGCGGGCAGCTCCAGCTCCGCGTGATTGCTGTTGTCGGGATTGCCCATGTATATGGAGATAATCTTTTTATCCAAGCTCCATCCCCCCACGGCGCTGTACGATGTCCTCACAGTTGTCCGGGTCTGCACCGGGTACATCCCAGCCGCATATGCTGCCGATCTTCATGGCCTCCTCCTGCGCAGGCGTCACGCCCCTCTTTCTGTTCTGCTCATCCGCGATACGGCGGTTCTCGTGGGCGTCACCGGTAGACCAATCGCTGGGGTAGTACCCGCTTTCGCCGCGTTTGATGCAGATGAGCTGTCCCGTGCCCGGCAGCAGCGTGAAGCACATCTCCGGCAGCTTGTCAAAGTGGGCGCAGAAGCGTTCCTGCTCCGTCTGGATGCTCCAGTCCTCATCCTGCCACAGATGCACATACAGTTCGCTGCCGTGTCCAATGGCGATCTCATGCTGCTCGAAGCCCTCGCCCCAGCCGTCCGATGTCTGTCCTTCAATATATTCCTTCAGTGTGGTCAGCTCTGCCGCCGACAACTCGCCGCTGATCTGACATTCCGCGATACCCCACAGCTTGCCGTTTCGCCGCTCCACGTCGAAGGTGACGGAACGCACCTTGTCGTTCACACTGTCCGCCGCGTCGTACCAGTGCATGATGCCGCGGGCGGTCTCCTCCGGCATCCGATACTTCACCAGTGCGCTGCGGATATTGTCCTCATACGCGGTCAGGTCGTGTCCGGTCAGCAGCTCCGGCTCTTCCTGCATATTGCCATACACGTCCGGCTCATAAAGCTCGGCGGTAAGCGGCATATATAGCTTCGTCATGCTGAGCTCGGGCGGCAAAACAGTAAAGCTGTCCACGCCGGGGATGAGCGCCAGCGTCCGCCCGTTGTCCCATTTCATATGGAACTGCCCGGCATCGTCGATGTAGTCCAGTTTCCCCGTCGTTCCAGCTTCCACCGGTGCGTACGGATCCTGCATGGAGTCCAGCCGGATGCGTGTACCCACAGGGTACTGCTTCCGCAGGAACGCCAGCAGCTCCCGATTTACGTTCATACTAAATTCCTCCCATCGTCTGTGTGTAGTCTTCCAGCTCACATGGGTTTTCCTCACCAAGAAAGTCAAACAGGATGTCATCTGCTGCCTTGCGGATAGTGGGATCGTCTGTCAGGACTTCATAGCGAAACCCTGTGGTATCACGGTAGGGCAATTCCTCCCGGATGCAGTCCAGGAAGGCGTCTGCATCGTCGTAGAAGATATCATCGTCCCCTACGAAGGTCACCTTGCCAAAAATACTTATAGTTATCTCACCTCCGTTCTCTCGCAGTACACCACAAACCGCTGCCGCCCACCCGAAGCGTAGGGATGGCAGGTCAGCAGCGTCAGCAGGTCGCGTCCTTGCTGGATTTTGATCTTGTCCACCTCATGGGGCTGCATGATCCGAATGTCGGCCACGGTATAGGTCAGCGTTTCCCATAGGTTGGTGAGCTTCACGGTATCGCCAACCTGTAAGCGGTCTATATGCCGGAAGTAGTCCGCACCGCGCCAGCCTCGGTGTCCGGCGATGACACAGTTGGTGTTGTCCCCGCCGATGGGCGCGGAGGTATTGCCCAGCACCGCCGCGCCTGCGGCGAGGTGGGCGTCGGACGCGCCCAGATAGACAGGCATGGTCAGCTCCATAGCGGGTATCTCTAAGACGCCTATGATCTCATCTTCGATGCCGTAGGCAGTCAAGTCGGCGGCGGGTTCTTCGCAGGCTTCAAGGTTGGTGAGATTACGCTGCTTTTCTGCGTAAAGCTGACGGTTATAGTCCTGTAGATCCACCAGCAGTTCGGGATACAACTGCTCCGGCTCATCACGGTCAGCCAAGAACTCCTGTACGGCAGTTGCGGCATTGTTCTGAAGCCTGTGTCCCGTAAACACCGGCCACAGCATGATGCAGATGCCCGCCACGGCCAGCAGCACCGCCAGCACAAGTGATGTCTTACGCATGGCGCACCCTCCTCACCAAAAAGTAAGCGCCGCCAGCCACAACCACCGTGCCAAGGCCGATGGCAAGACCGGTGAGGTAGTGGTGTGTCCACGAGGATGCCGCCCGCGTTTCTTCGGCGGCAGTGGCCTCCTGTTCAGGTAGGTACGGCACACGATGTCCGCGAACTAAAAGTCGATGGGTGTTGACCCCAAATGGGGTACACGTCACCAGCGTTACATAGTCCTTACCGTCCTCAATTTGGAGCAGTCGCGTATCTGTCGGCAGCACTGTGTTGATGCTGTCCACTTTGTAGGCCAATGTGTCGCCCAGTACATGGATGTAGAACACATCGCCCTCTGCAAGCTGGTCGATGTCCGAAAACAGCTTGGAACTCGCCATGCCGCTGTGGGCCGACAGTACCGCGTGGGTGCTGCTGCCGCCCACTGGCAGGGAAGTCCCTACCACATGGCCAACTGACTTTTCCAGCGTGTCCGCGTCCGTGCCGTGCTGCACCGGCAGATACACGTTGATTTTGGGAATATCGATGTAGCACATAACACCGCCCACTGTGAGCTGTTCCGCATACGGCAAGGGAGAGGCCGAAGCCTCTCCCTCAGAAATACTTGCCGTGCCGGACAGCATGGCGTTGTACTGCTCTGCCGCTTCCCGCTGGGCGGTCAGTTCAGCGGCATCGGTATCCTCAATGGCGGCGGTATATGTGGTTTCAACGTCTGAATGATATTTCTCACTTACCAGCTCTCCCACCAATGGGTAAAGCATCAGCCCCAACGCCGCAACGCCGCAAGCCGCCGCCAGTAACCAGCGTTTCACCGCTCGTTCTTGTGCTTACGGCTGCGGATCACGATAAACGCCGCCGCGCCCAGCAGCGCCACGCCGCCGATAGTAAACATCCACGTGCCGTAGCCGCCGGTCTTAGGCAGATCGAAGCCGGGGTTATTGACCACAGTCAGCGGCACAATGGCGTTGCCCTCCGTCATGGTGATATCCTTACTGTTGACGGTGGCAGAGGCGGTCGGCAGCTTGGCACCGCACTGCTCGCAGGTGCCGTTCTCGGCGGTCTTGATAACGATTTTGACCGCGTCCTTCAGCAGCACATAGCCCTTGTCGGTAGCAATTTCGGTCAGAGAATAGGCATCGTCCTCCAGCCCCTTGACCACGATGTGCCCCTGTGCATTGGGAATGAACGTAGTAGCATCAGACTTCTTGGCGGCAAAGCCCTTGGCGTAGTACACGCCGTCCTTCTGTTCGGCGATGATATAGCAGTCGTCAATATCGTTGTGCAGACGGAACTTCACGTTCCGCAGGTTGCCGCCGTTGTCAGAAAACCGCTTGAGAACGTCGATACCGTAGGTATACACGTGGCAGCAATCCTTGAGGGTATCAAAGTAGGTGTTGTTCGTTCTGCGCCACGTCAGCACGACCTCGTTGGGATTGTCGGTATCGCCCATCTTGGCGTCAGAGGTCAGGGTTGCCGCATAGGTGATCCGCATGGTGCAGTCGCTATACCCGCGCTTGACGCTGTTGGTATACACGGTGGTCGCCTCGTTGATCTCCGCCAGGCCTGTATCGGTCATGTGGATGGTCATGGTGTTGGCGGTATCATCGTAACCTACAGTGAATTTGCCGGAGTTCACCGCCCAGGTGACGATCTTGCCGGTGCAGCCAGCGTCCTTAAAGAACTCAATGACCACATCGTTCTTGTTGTAGCGAATGCCCCTGCTCAGTGTGTCCACATAGGTGTACTCGCTCAGAGCCGATGCCTTGGAGGTAATCGTGGGCAGGGTGCTGATGATCTGATAGTCCACCGTATCGCCGATAGAGGAGGACGCGGTATGAGCGTAACCGTCCCCGATGTCGGTCAGGCTGCCGGTATTCTTGCCAGTGGAGTTCTTTGCTTCGCGTACGGACTTATCCAGCGTAGGATTGCCGGTCTGATTCTTGGGGTAGACGGTAACATCATAATTCCACGCCGCGCCGTCAATGGTGGTCATAGGCAGGCTCACAAAGAAAGGATTGCAAGTGCTGGTGACCATTTCGGGGACGCGGGTTTCCACTACCAGATAAAGCCCGAGCTCCATGTCGGATGCGGAGGTGTGGCCGGAAGCATCCGTTTCGGGCATAGCCACACCGCCGTTCTTCACGGCGGTTTCCAGAGCGTTCTTCACATTCGTAGCGTTGGCTGCGAGAGCTGCGGCCAGCTTGTTGTTCAGGTTGTCGCTGGTGAAGTAGTTGATACCGCCCTCAGTCTTGTGAGCGTCTGCGGCAGTCAGGCCGATGGCGGACAGCACAGCATTGGAGCGTTCAGAGCCATCAAAGCCATACAGCACACCCACCTGCCGCTGACCGTCTACCGCTTCATTGCTCATGGTGATGTCAGCCACGCGGAGGTAGGTGAACTCCACGCCCTGAATGGCGTACTTGCTCAGCTTGTCCACGACGGCATCATCGTGCAGACCGGTGGAAACATAGGACTCCACATCCCACGCACCGTCGTTGCTGGCCTTGGTGATGTCGTACTTGTAGACAGAAAGGGATGCTTTCCTGCTGGTGTCGATGATCGGCTCTGCGAACGCTGTGGTGATGAGGCTCAATGCCATAATAGCGGCCATGAGCATGGCCAATACACGATGGATCTTTTTCATTTGGTGTTCTCCTTCATTTCGATTTTTTTGCAAAAATAAACACCCATGCAAAGCATGAGTGCTGCAAGCAGGAAATAGGTTGTAAATCCCGTGCCGCCCGTAAACGGTAGGGCAAATCCTGCATTGTTGCAGGCGGTGATGGTGACATCGCGGTTGCTGCTGTCCAATACTCCGGCGAACAGCGGCTCAGTCAGCAGCGTGTACCCTGCTGGGGCTTTGGTCTCCGTCACACGGTACTGCACACCGGTTTTAAGATTCTCCCACTTGGCGACGCCGCTCTTGTCGGTGGTAATTCTGCCCACCTCCGTCCACGTCTTGCCATCTGCCGAAGTTTCCAACAGCAGCTCCGCACCAGCAAACGGGGAGCCTGTGGCATCTGTCTTGCGGACGGTGATACTGCCCTTCTCCTCCACGGCCATGATCTTAATGTACGCCTTCACGGGGTCGCGCCCCACGCCGGTGTAACCGGCCATCGCCTGATACCGTCCCGTCCGATCGTACCAGCAGATCACCGCTCGATCCGGATCGATCTCATAGGCACTGCCGGTGGCCGAGTAGGTTTTCTCGGTGTCGAGATTCTTGGCCGCCGCTGCCGGCGCTGTGATAGTCAGGGTGTTGCCCTTCCGTGTGAAGGTGATGCCGCTCCCGCTGTTGGCGGCAAAATTGTAGGCACTCAGCACGCCATTGATATCGGTGACCGTAGCCGTATAGCTGCCCGCCGCGTTCCTCCTCAGCTCGATGGTGTCGCACCAGCGCGGTGCGTACTCTGCAAAGCTGGGGATCATCGTGGCGTTCTGCATCGCCGCCGCGATCTCGTCATACCACAGCTCGAAGGTCGGGTAGCGGCTCGTGTCCACGCAGCCATAGAATGGGCTGTATCCCCAATCGTCGTAGGTGTAGGCGTTGCGGTATTCGCAGATCAGCTCCCAGATAATGGCCTGCGTGGCCGCCCACTTTTCCGCGTTGATGATGGCACTGCTGTTCCGGTCGCCGGACGCTGCGCCGTAGTCGGCACTGGGATAGCCCAGGGACATTGCCAGCGCGATACCGCTCTGCACAGAGGCTGGAAGATTGTACCAGCTGGCACTGGAGCCCTCCTTGTAGGTGCCGCTGTCATCGGAATGAACACCCGGCTCGATACAGTAGGCCACCGCGCCATCCGCATATTTCATGTGGTAGAGGGCGCTGCCGCTGCCGAGGCCGCTGGTAGCCGAGATGGTCAGATTTGTAATGGACGGCGTTGTGCTTTGGCTATAATCATACTGGCGAAATGTGATCTCGTCAGAATAGACGTAGACCCTGTACTTGACCGTCACGCTGGCAGCATAGGCGGTCACCGCCAGTGCCGCCGCCATGACCAACGCCAGCACAAGGGCTGTCATGTGTTTGAATGCTTTCAAATGGCTTCCTCCTCTACAAAAGATAAGACCTCTCTGTTTCCAGAGAGGTCTTGCGTATTGTTTTTTCTCAGCCTGCATAGAGAACATAGATGAGCAGGCTGCTGCCATCTTCGATGATGCAGACGTTGCAATGGAAGCCCGCGTCGGCCAGCGTATCCACACCTGCCTGCATCATGAGCTGCCGGAAGGTGTAGTCCACCATGTCCCGCGCCTTGGCCTCCAGCGCTTCCTGCGAGGCATCCACCGACACCGATGCAGGGAAGCGATAGGCACTGTTGTCCAGCGTCAGGCTGCCGTCTGTGATGACACCGTACTGCGTTACCGCGTAGGCATTGGCGGCGCTAACAGCCGCCCAGCGGTCTGCCGGTTCGGGTTTCGGCTCCAGTGCAGGGACAGGTTCGGGCGCAGGCTCTTCCTCCTGTTTCTCTGCCGGTTTCTGTGTAGGTGCCGGTGTGGGTGCGGGAGCAGGCTTATCCTCCGGCGCAGGCGCGGGTGTCGCCGCCTGTTCAGGGGTAGTCGGCTGCTCCGGCACGTCTGGCTGGCTCTCACCAGCGGGCGTGGGCGGTGTTTTCTCCGTCTTGGTGGAAGGTGTCTCCGCATCCTCGGCAGGTTTCGGAGTCTCCTCACTGTCTGCATCCTGGGTCTCCTCGACAGTTTCCTCGGCGGGCAGGCTCTCCGTATCTTCCTGCGTCTTGTCCTCCATGGGCGCGATGGCCTGTGCTGCGCTCTGCACCGCCGCCACTGGCAGCATCGTCGATGCGGAATTGCTCCCCGTCTGCCCACAGGCCGTGAGCAGCAGGAGCGCCCCCATCATCAGGGACATAATCTTCTTTCTCATGTGCGTTTCTCCTTTCTATGTTTTTGGTAGCACAAACAACTACCACACAACCATCCGTAAGTCAACGGAAGAATTTAGAATGGTCTGACAGTGCGGGAGGCCCTCTGACACAAGCCGTTCCCATGCTCATATCATGCCCCCTATTTCCATGTGAGGCACTTCCTTCTGTGCCATGTTCTGCCGCTGGACATCCAGATCATAGGCCGTCAGATACCCGTTATAATCGCCCGGAGAGGGGTTGCACCGCAGGCAGTAGCGGTAATGCTCCGTTACCACGACGTAACCGTAGTTTTGTGTCCAGCCGCCGCTGATTTTCCCGCCGTGTTCATAGCAAAAACGCTCCATGGCAAAGCGGTTTTTCAGTACACTCTCCCGCAGCGTGTCCACGACCTCCTGCAGCTCCAGCTTGAATGCGGGGCTATTCAGCTCCTCCGGGACACGGGGCCACCATGTATGCCAGAACTCGTTGCCGCTGCGGCCGAAGTCCATGCGGACATGGCCAACGGTACCCAGCCGCTTATCTTCTTCGGGGTGCGGGGTATAAAATAAGCCCGCCTCCTCTGGGCGGGCAGGGCGGATATGAAATTGCGTTGTATTTTTCAAGGTTAAGCTCTCCTTTCGGTGTGGAATTTGGCTTTACACATTTTGGGGGGTGTGCTATGATGTGGCCAACAAATCGAAATTTGTAGGACGGAGAAACTTATGGAAGAATTGATACAAAGATGTTCATGGGCAACTACCGACTTATATAAAGAGTATCATGATAATGAATGGGGAAAGCCCGTTCATGATGAGAATAAATTATTTGAGATGTTAATACTTGAAGGTATGCAGGCAGGACTATCGTGGCTGACAATACTAAACAAAAGAGAGACATTTAGAATTGCTTTTGATAACTTTGACTGCAAAAAAGTAGCGCTGTATGATGATGCAAAAATAGAAGAGCTAATGCAAAATAGCAGCATTGTTCGTAATCGGTTAAAAATCAAATCAGCAATAACAAATGCTCAACAGTTTATAAAAATCCAAGAATCGTGTGGCAGTTTTGATTCGTTTATATGGTCTTATGTTGATGGTAAGCCAATTCTCAATCAGTTCCAAACTGAAGCTGATATACCCGCAAGGACTGCACTCTCAGATCAAATTAGTAAAGATTTAAAAGAGCTTGGCTTTAAGTTTGTTGGTAGTACAATTATATATGCCTATATGCAGGCAATAGGGATTGTCAATGACCATGTAAAAGGTTGCCATTTGTATGCCAACAAATAGCATTTCACTTTCGATTGATAGAACAGCAGCTCAACAGGCTTGTTAAAGACTTTCTGCATCACAATTTCAAGTTTGTCTGCCTATCAAGCGGCTTGATTCAAATGGATCGAGCCGCTTTTGCTTACATCATCCTCTGCCCTTGCCGCTGTACCGGGAAGGGCGGGTCCAAGCGGCGCAGCAGGCCGAACTCTGTTTTTGTCACGCAGTCGTTTTCCATGCAATCCTGACCGTATTTTTCAAAATCCATGTAGCCGTCCAGCTCATAGATGGCTTCATCGTCCAGCCCCAGCGTTTCCTGCAATCGCTGCTGACCGTAACCATAGGCGCCCTCCGTGATGCGCTGATAGTTATCCAAATCTTGCAGGAGCTCACAGGCACGGTGCAGGGTCTCCGGCTTCTCGGCCTCCAGCACGGCGGCGTAGGTCAGGAGCATCCCGTCCTTCTGCCAGATGTCCTCCAAAGCTTCGGCAAAATCGTTGTAATCCTCCACGGCGGGGCAATCCGTGTCGCGGATCAGCTCACCGATGTAAGGCACCTTGAAGCGAATATCGCAGAGCATGGCATCCGCGAAAACATCAATATCAAGGTAAGCCTTCACCGCGTCCAGGTATTCCTCATCAGCGGGGAGGACGAGGGTGTAGTCCGGCTTTCCATTGACGCGCAGCGTCACGCGGAGCATTTCATCCCGATTTTCATTACGCCATGGCTCTGCCGGCGAAAGATAGCTGCGGTCGATCCCCATATCCGGCGTCAGCAAACTGCGGGCGTTGGGGACAAAGGCACTGTACCGGGCGTAGTTATATCCCTGTGGGTCAACAAGGAAACCGTCTGTTCCCTCTGCGTCGAGGATGAGCAGGCAGTGCCTGGCATCCTCATCGTGCCGGATGGCATTTTTGTTCTCCGCGATGAAATCATAGTCAGCCAGCAGTGCGCGGCTGAACTGCTGGAACCGCTGGCTTGGCAGCTCGATGACCTTATCCACGGCACAGGGGTCTGCCTCACACCCGGTCTGCTTACACTTCAGTTCTGCTTGAATAATCACATTATTCCTCCCATCTCTATGTGGCTGCTCTGGCTTCCGTTCATCACTTCCTCCATGCTGTAATAGCCCTTGTACGCGATGTAGCCCCGGTCGGTGAACATTCCGTCCTCCACATTGACCGTGAGCATTTCCGTGCGCTTGAGCACAGTGTAGAAGCTGTCGACCTCCTCCACCTTGCAGTCCGCCTTGACCGCGTCGCCGATCTCCAACGCCGCCAACAGCTCCACGCAGTGTGCGTACTGGTCGCGGGGGATGGGGAACGGGATGGTCGCCACACCGTATTCCGGGTGGCTGGGGTTACTGAGAACTGCTTGCATCATCATTTGCGTCTCCTTTCTATTTCTTCCATATCTGTGCGCAGACAGCCTCCACCCCGGTGCCAGCAGACGATGCCGTGGCGTGGGTAGGGACAGCCCTGACACCGCTCGTGCTCATTGCAGAATACCGGCTCCGGCGAGCTCTGCTGGTAGGGCGCTGGCTGTCGATCATCGATCCGCCGCGCCAGTGACCTTGTTGGTTTTCGCATATACTGCTCCTCTCTGGGCTGCCGCCCTTGATCTGTCCTGAAAATGCAAAAAGAGCGCCGGTTCGATGGTTCTACGAAACCAACAAACCGACGCCCCAAACTTTGTGAAACTTTTTTATGAAAGAAGCCCCCTTTTGCGAGGAAAATCCTCGTACAAAAGGGGGCTGCATCCGATTATTTCGCCAGAAAACAGGAAAAGAGGGGTTCAAATCACGTCGAACGCCTCCCAAACGGCTCTGACATCCATGCTTGAAACCGTTAAAATCGGGGTGTGGAAAACCCCGGAAAGGCTTGATGCCATGCGGTTTTCACCGCATGGCATCTAAACCTGTTTGTTAACTTGGCACGCCCGACTGGATTCGAACCAGCGGCCTTTAGAGTCGGAGTTATCAGGCCGTCAAGTTGGAAAACCCTGCGGCGCAAGGGCTTGGTTGAGATTGCACAAATTTCCGCCATTTTGAAGAAAAACCTCGGAAGCCTTACAGGGCAAGACTTCCGAGGTTTTTGCAGTAGTAGTCAAATAGTAGTCTGCGCGCCTCGCAGGTCATACGACTCGGTTCAACTGAGCGACCCTACGCAAGTCAGTTATTAGGCTGCGATCTGTGCCACAGCTCCGAAATTTCCCGGCCACAGGTAGTAAGGTGCCATCTTTTTACAGAAGGCTTCTCGGATCGCATCGTTGGGAATGATGATATCTGACACCAGAAGTCCCGCCAGATTAAAGGTCTTGGAGGGCGAGGTGCATACGATGCAGTGCTGCGCGAGTTCTTCAGACACCGTGGCAAAGGGCGTATGGACGAGTTGGCTAAGCTCAGTGGTGTCAGCAAAAGTATGCTGGCACAGGTGGAACGTGGGGAGGGTAACCCGACGCTTTCCACCCTGTGGAAGCTCTCCAACGGCATGAAAGTTCCCTTCAACGCGCTGACCGTTTCCCCCAAGGCCCCCTATGAGGTGGTGCGAACTGCGGAGATGCAGCCCATCTTGGAGGACGGCGGCAAGGTAAAGAACTACTGCCTTTTTCCGGACGATGAAAACCGGAAGTTCTCCGTCTACTATATGGAGCTGGCTCCCGGCAGCCATTGGCAGTCGGAGCCGCATCTGCGGGGTACCACCGAGTTTGTCACCCTTTTCGCCGGTGCAATCGAAATCACGGCTGATCAGAAGGACATTGTCGTTCAGGCGGGCGAAAGCGTCCGCTTTCAGGGCGACACCACCCACGCCTACCGCAACATCTCTGACCAAACCACTATTCTGCACATGATTCTGTATAACCCGTAAAAAGGCGCGAGCCGCTGTAAATGCAGCGGCTCGCACCTTTTCTCTCAGTCGTCTATCTCCGCCTCGTGCTTGAGGATCGCGCCGCTGGCGGCGTTGATCTCGTAGCTGTATTCCATATTGCCGGACTTGAACTCGACCTCATAGACGAGCGTGCCGTCCTCATCGTCCAGCTCGATATCCATGTCATACGCTTCATTTTCACTCACACCTGCGTGGTTCAAGGCGATGGACTTCGCCTTGGCGTGACCGATATCCGCGCCGCCGGACGGTACAGTGGGCTTTGCCGTCTCATCCCCTGCGGGAGCTGTGGCCAGCAAGTCCTTCTGTCCGCTGAGCACTTTCCCCGTGTAGGCGTCCACCAGGTACTCAAACTCACCCCATGCCGTGTGCAGCTCCACCTCGTAGTGCGCAGGGGATTCGTCCAGCTCGGAATCGACCTCCGCCGTGACGGAGTCCAACGCCGTTGACCCGGCATATTGCTCCGCGGCGTAAGCGGCGGCATCCTTACCGATGGGCATGGCGGGTGCGCCTGCTTCCGCAAGGTCCTTCAGCTCCTCCACCGAGAGCTTTGCCAGCGCGTCAAACTTCAGCGACGGGTTGATGGTGAGGACGCGGTTCACCAGTGCCGCCTTGCCGGTGGAAATGTTGTTTTCCCGAGCCTGCTGCTCCCGCGCCGCGTCCTGCGTCAGCGTCTGCGTCAGGACGGCGGCCTTCGCTTCGCTGGTCTGCAGCACGCCGTCCACGGCGCTGGTCAGCTCACGCTGGAGCTTTTCCGCACGAGCGGTATCCTTATCCTCCACCGAGATCATGATGGCGGAGGAAATGCTGTCGAGATAGCCGTTTCGCACGAGGCTCCCCACGATGGCGTTCACCGCCACATCCAGCTTTGCACCCTTGAGGTCAGCCCCATTACTCATATCCGCCAGGATGGCTTTTGCGTCCTCGTTGAGCGGCGTACAGACGAGCACCTTTTCGTTCCTGCTGACCTTCAGCTCAATGCTGGGGTTCACATCCAGCGACACCACGGACGCCACCGCATGGGCCTGCTGATAGAACACGCCTCCGCCGCACAGCAGTATCACCGCAAGGCAGGCGGCTACCAGCGTTGCCCATTTTCGATTTGCCGTTTTCTTTGTTGTCATGGGAATTACCGTTCCTTTCCGCGCTTCACAGCGGGAGAGAACGCCGCTCATATCGTCCGGCGCGGTCTTTTCAAGGGCCGCAGCCAGCTGCCGCTCCATTTTTTCATTGGTCATCAGGCGTCATCTCCTTCCAGAAAGCTGCGCATCTTTTTCAATGCTCTGTGATATTTCGACAGGACGGTGGGAAGCGGCAGCTCCAGCAGCTCCGCGATCTCTCTGTGCTTCATGCCCGTGACCGCATGGAGCAGCACAATGCGCCGCTCCTCGTCAGTGAGTCTTGCCAATGCGCCTTGCAGCAGCGCGCGCTCGTCGGCGTCCAGTCCGCACTCCTGCGTGGGAATGGCGTCCCATTCCTCCTCGCTGAGGGCGGCATGGCGTTCCTCCCGCCGCATGCGCATCAGGCACAGGTTGCGGCACACGGTCAGCAGCCAGCCCATGGGCGAGCCGGTGGGGCGGTACTGCTCCGCGCAGTCCCACACCTGCACATAGACGTCCTGCGTGAGATCCTGCGCGTCCTGCGCGTTTTTGAGATAGGAAAGCGCAAGGCCGTACACCGCTGTGCGCGTGCGCTGATACAGCTCCGCCAGCGCGTCACGCTCCCCGCCGGCAATGTGGAGCAACAACTGCTGCAGCTCGTGTCGATCCTCTGCCGGCGCATATTCGGTTGTCATCAGCATACTGAGCATAGGCTTTTTTCTCCTGTCATCCGTGTAATGCACGGAAAGGACGATTTATTGCATTTGGAATCAAAGATTTTGATTAGGACTCGCTAAGCACCTTGTAAACGCGGACAAGCACCGCTGCTTCGCAGATAAAGCGATCTGCCAGCGCCTTCTCCTCCCACCATGTTCTCTGCGGCGTTGCGTGATGCCCCGCGTCCTGCTCCGCCTCCGCTTTGGCGGCGCGGATGGCCTTCTGTGCGGCGAGCCACCGGCCGTAGGCCCCGCCGTACAAGTCCCTCTTCAACTTTCGCAGCGCGGCCTTGTACGCCTTCTCCGCTCCGCTGGGGCCGTTGTAGTTGAGGTAGATTGCCAGCTCCTGAAAGGTCATGCCAACCTCGTCCGGCTGACCGATGCCAAGGTAACTCCGCGCCAGATTCAGCTCTCTGGGCGTCAGCACCTCCTCCATCCGCTGCATCAGCAGCGTCCGGCGCACGAGGCGGTCATAGGCCACGGCGGGATCGCCGCCGCAACTGACGGAGAACACATCATCCCCCAACTGCCGCGCGCGGCACAGCGCTTGGTATTCCTTCAAAAGGGCTTCGGCTGCCTTGGAGGATACCTTCAGCTTTTCGCACACTGCCTTGGTCAATTCTGCCTCAGAGGTATTCTGCGCCTCGGCGCAGAGATGCGCCACGGTGCGGATCTGGCTGCCGCGGCTGGTTGGGACGGACAGAGGAAAGGCGTATCGCGCGGCATAGTCGGACAGCGCCGCTTCTATCGCGGGCGTCGCATAGGTCAGCAGCTTTGTTCCGTAAGCGGGGTCAAAGCGCCTCGCTGCGTCCAGCAGCGCCAGCGCCGCCTCCTGCTTCAAATCCTCCATCTCACACCACGGCGTGTACGCCCGCGCCAGGTCGGTGAGGTAACCCTCGTTCTGTGAGACGAGCCGCCCCGCGGCGTTTTTGTCTCCGGCTTGCATTCGCAACGCCAGCTCTTCATTGCAGGGGCCGTCCCCGGAAACGGTGTACATATTTTTCGTCACAGGAATGCCCCCCCTTCCTCATTTCAGCCGCCTCTCTGCCTCCGCGTAAATGTGTTCCAATTCCATGTCCCGCGCATATCCGTCAGCGGCATAGTCGTTGTCCATCAGTGCCTTGTCCCGGTAGCTCCCCGCCAGATACAGTGCCTCCCGTCGCAGGTCATCGGAGATCTTCCCTCTCTGGTGATGCTTGCGGATGGTGTCAGTGCGGGTATTGAACAGGCGGTAGACCGGGTGCTGTTTGTTCTGCTCCTTCTGGTGCATCATCGCGCCGTACTGCCGGCAGGTATAGCGATTGTCCTGCGGGGCAATGCCGTCGCAGTATTTGGGGATGTGGCCGTTGGTGGTCAGGAAGTATCTTCCGCAGCCTTGGCACTGGCTGGGCGCGTGGCCGTGGTGCAATCCGTTCATCAGGTCATAGGTGTAGAAATCGGTCAGGCGCGGAAAAATCACCCGTTCCACAAACACCATTTCTTTTTCGTTTTTAGGACTGCGGGCAAACACATAGGTGGAGGACAGCTCCGGGTAGACCGTGAACGGCTCCATATCCAAGCTCTGTAAACTCCGCATCTCATCCCAAAACTGCTCACTGTTGAAGCAGTCATGCGCGGCCACGGCGAAATGTGTTTCGTTCCGCTTTTTCAGACGGCGCAGATAATCCAACTCAAAGAACCGTCCCGCCGCATAGAAGTGATACATGGCAATAGGAATGCGTATGATCCCGACGCAGAATCTCAGGAACTCTGTCTGGAACTCCGAATCGGGCGTCCGTATTTGCAGGAGGTTTCTCTCGTCAAACAGGATATTGATCCGGCGCATTTCCTTCTCGTAGTCATTGTAGCAAAAGGGCGGATACTTCCAAAGCAGTTCGGTCAGATACAATATCCGTTCCCGCAGCTGCGGGAATACCGCCGCAGCCTCCTCATCGCTGCCCTGTACCACCACAGGGAACAGGAAGGTCGGTGCGCCGCCGGCCTGTATCAGCTCCGGCAGTTCTTCTTCGGGAATGTTCAGAATGGACATCGCCATGAATCCCGCCGGGAACTCCTTCTCCTGATAAAAGATCTTGTCATTCCAGATATCCATTGTGAACTGCGTGAAATCGTTGTTCTGCTGTACTCCCAGCGGCATAGCATCGCCCCCCCTGTCCCATATCCGTTTTACAGCTGTCCTGCGATATTCTCATTCTATCAAAAAATACAGAATAATCAAGTGAAAGGGTTAGAGCCTCGACTGCAGCGAGGTCTCTGCCCTTATCCTTTTATCCGGAGGAAACGAAATTGAAAAAAGAAAACCGATTGCTGACCATCGACGGAGAAACGCTAATGAGTCAGCCGCTCACACCGCTGAACTTCGTGGTGGACACGCTGCTCTCCCAGGGCCTGCATATCCTCGCAGGCTCTCCCAAGGTGGGAAAGTCCTGGTTGGCGCTGTGGCTGGCGGTCACGGTGGCGAAGGGCGAAACTGTCTGGGGCATGGGCGTGAAGCAGGGCACCACGCTCTATCTCTGCCTTGAGGACTCCACGCTCCGCATCCAGAACCGCCTGTTCGAGATCACAGAGGATGCACCCGCCAGCGTCCACTTCTCTACCAATAGTGACATTCTCGGCAAGGGACTGGAGGAGCAGCTCTGCGCGTTTCTTTCTGAGCACCCCGACACGGTGCTGATTATCATCGACACGCTGCAGATGATCCGCGGGACCAGCTACGACAACACCTACGCCAACGACTACCGAGACCTCTCCACGCTGAAGCGCATCGCGGACGCCCACGGCATCGCCATCCTGCTGATCCATCATCTGCGGGAAGAGTTTGCCGACGATGTGTTCAGCCGCATCTCCGGCACGACGGCCATCAGCGGCGCGGTGGACTCCAGCTTCACGCTGGTGGAGGACAAGCGTGGTAGCGGCAGAGCGAAGCTCTCCTGCATCGGGCGCGACATCGAGTATCGGGAGCTGACGCTGGAACGCAACGGCGAAAATGTGTGGGAGTTAGTGTCAGACAGCCGGACGCAACCGGAGCTGCTGGGCGGCCGGATCGTCATTCTTCTCTCTGAACTGATGCGTGACCGCGCGGAATTTATCGGCACTCCCACGGAGCTGTCCGCGCAGATCGACCCTGCGGGCAGCGAGGGCATCACGTCGAAAAAGGTATCCCGCCTGATCCTGCAAAGCGTTGCCGCACTAAGCAAAATCGGCATTTCCGCCGTGGTGCGCCGCAGCAACGGCAAGCGGCTCATTGAACTGCGCCGTGCCGAAAGTGACGATGCACAGGGTACCCAAGCTGTTGACCCTATCGACCCTGCCGGTGTCTCAGGCGGTGAAAACGCCTCGTGTTTCGGCGTGTGAGCCGCTGTGTGCGCGGTTGGGGGCTGGGGTGGCGTGTGTACCCGCCGAGGGGATCTTCAGCCCACGCAAGGCGAGCACCGCGGCGGCATAAAAACGGCGAATACGCCGCTGTGACCTGCGGGCGTCCAGCGTTTCGACAGCATGAATCGCACGCCGAGGGTAGTGATCCCACCCCCATGCTGGAACGCCGAAAAAACGCTGTGTGAAGGGAGAAAAATTCCTTAAAAGCCAGCAGAAGAAACATTTTATTTCTCTGCCGTAGATGGAAAATTCCTCTGCGTCAGCCGTTATCCCCAAATAGGCGCAGAGACTCCCTGTTACGGGAGCTTTTATCACCTCCGTTGGAGGTGGGCAAGCAGAGCGTCCGTCCGACTTTGTCGGACGGCCGGCGGAAGTTTTAGATCGGTAGCGGACACGGCTGAACTCCCGTCACC